>JAABUO010004855.1_pt1 | contig 15811 bp, 21 predicted proteins | sample 5559291 | NCBI WGS metagenome assembly JAABUO01 (sample SAMN10711878, study PRJNA513372) | rock metagenome | isolation source: Antarctica rocks | place: Antarctica: Victoria Land, Finger Mt sud
TGGAACACCACAAGAGGCCATCTCAACAGCATTGTATTGCACATTCATCATGCAATGTGCATCTTACTTAGTTGCTAAGTGCATGCTTCTGCTGCAGGGTGTGACAGGACTGGGCAGTGCTGTAGCAAGTGCCTAATAGATGTTAGGCAAAGTGAATAGGCAGTCAAAGACACACCAGGAGTAGGTCAGGGTTTCATTGTTAGAATTGTGCATTGATTTGATCCAGTGTCCAATATATACCTTCTTACACACTTTGATTTGAGGATGTGATTTGAAGACAGCTGGACGTCTACATTGTGGACAGCAAAAAGGTCAGGAGCTGACAAATGTGGGTCTGCACATATGTGCATTGAAAGCAAGACTTGGCTTGCGTACAGCTATCGCAGACTCTGGTGTTACGCATGGACGCCTCATGAGTGATCACCAATGTGAGGCTGTAATGCATTTGGGACATTTGAAGTAAAGCATCATTGTACCATTTGTGCAGCGCTGCACAAATCCTTCTGCAGAATGACAGGCCTGGACGCTAGCGCTGTGGCTAGCTGATTGCTGGATTTCAGTTTGGCACAATACAAATTCATGTACAGACTGTGTGACGCGCATGATACCACCCGCCAAGTAACGTCAATTGTTGCGCCCCTTGCGTGCTTGGCAGGATAGGAGGTGACCAAACGAAACGTATAACTGCCACAGGATCCTTGAGACAGCGGCTGTCAGTGTGTGTTATGAGATATGTTCAAGCAGCAATGCACCAAGGGACAATATTGCAATGTGTTGCTTGAAACAAATCTGAAGTACATTGATGTCATGCTCAGTGCCAAACACAATCAGTTGTACAATATGAAGTAACGAATGGGTTTATACTCCTGCCCACAATGTTGCCAGCATGATGACTGACCCAAAGCCCACTCCTTGAATGAGTCGCAAATCCTCTTTGCATTTCCGTGCCTCTGGCAACAACTCCAGAGCACACACTGCCATCTGCAAGCAATGCAACCTATACAAATTGTGCTACAAAATAAAAGCATAGCAAACATTTGGTGAAGCTCAAGTAGTGCGGCAACACCCTGGGCCTGTCCACAGTCCCAAACATGTTTGTACGTCAGCAGAATGAAAGGGGAAGGATAAACAAGTGATTACCCTTCGTAAGCACACAGCTTACCATGACGCCGCCCACAAAGGCCAGCATGTACTGCAGCCGCATGGGAGTCAGAAATGGCCTGATGGACAGCAATGCCATCAAAGCTCCAAGCGGTTCAGATAGCCCCTGCATGCCATCATGACTAACTAGCAGGCAAGCTGAGTGTTAGTAAAAACTTAAGTTTGCAAGCCGACAATTGACTCAACACCTGACACCAAGTCGTCTGATCATTTTACGCATACAGTGAACATCATGCATGAGTCAGTGCTACTGACTGTTTTGCTTGTGACCATGTCAAATCTGCTATTCAGAGATGATAAGGACAGGGCTGAACTTACTGATGCTGTGGCAATGCCCATAGCTTTCCATCTGCTCCCCGTAGCTGCATACACCGGGGCTGCCACTATGACTCCCTGACAACCAGCAAAGAACAATTCAGCATACAGCCTTACACGGCAGCGCGTGATTCAGTCCATGTTGTGTGAGATCATACGCTGTTGTACCATCTCATGCAGCAATACATGTTGTACTTTGTCATGCAGCAATACAGATTGCCTGGCAACTGCCTGTTGAAAACCCAGAATACTGGTTGAGGTTACTTTGATGACCTGAAGCTGTAGTGGGTTGGCACAGTACCATTAATTACCTCTGGAATGTTGTGCACAGCAATAGCAATTGCCATGATTGGTCCTATGCTTGTAAAGGAAGAGAAAGCCACCTGCACAGCACCAATATCTTTGGCCATTGTACATTGTGCAGTAGCTGATTTTGCAGAATTGCATCAGTGAGCGTCTGTGAGTTGTGCCAGACACGTCTGGCTATCAGCATCTGGCGTGATGTAGGAGAAGGTAATGTCAGGACCTTACTGCGAAGCCTTCAGGAAAGTTATGCAGGGTCATAGTGAGTGCCATCAGCAGACCAAGCCTGAGCAGCTCAGCAGATCTTGCTTGCACAGCCCTGCCATAAGGCAAGAAGGAGTCTTGCAGCAAACAGCACCATGCTAATTTCTACCAATGCTGTGTTAGCAGTGAAGACTCTGATTGGCAGAACACATGTATCAAAGTGGCACCTGCTGTTAGTGTCGCCAGTAGGCGTCCCAGTCTTGACATCTGCGAGTGCCGCTGTTGCAGCTGATGATTGACGGTGTTTGCTGATGCCTGCAAAGTATGATCCTGTTGTGAGTGCTGCAATGTCTGAGCAGTGCTTTGCAGCAAGCTGCATATGTATCCGCACATGACGCTTGTAGGTAGAAGATGACAGTCGAATTGCAGATCTGCAAGTATAGAAACGCCTGGCTTACCATCTTTGTCGCCAGTTAGTTGTCCTTTGTCGTCAGTGTGACTTGAGACCTGCAGAAACACAGCTACGGTTTCGTGTCGAGTAAGCTTGCATCTAGCACATTTGCAGGTGTTTCTCATCGGTCCACGGGAATTACTTGATGTGTTTCGAAATCTGGAAAGTAAGGTTGCGCTGCGTAGTATAAAGCCACGCCAGCTGCTGTTGCTGCAGTTATAGCAACCGGTCCGTGTTCAACAGCGTTATGAAGCCACATCTCTAAGACCGACAGCGTCGCCATCACGCCGATGGCTATACCCAGCAGAAAAGAAAGAAGATCGTTGCCAGGCTTTTTCACAATAGCGATGGCCCCGCCGATAGATGTCGACAACCCTGCTAAAGTCGACAGCAACAAAGCGTGCTGATCCCCTTTGTCGAGCATTCCTGACAATAAAGGTATCTCGCCTACGCTGAGGGTTGAAGCTTGCTCAGACACAGAATTCCAGACAGAGGACAAGCCTTGCCACTGATTGATCACTGCTTTGCTACGTACTGGTCTCAAGCAAGACTTTCGGCAGCCGTGTCGAGCTGCAGCCTTGAGCAGCACTGTTCTGCGGGATAAGTTGGCTGGCTGTGCAGCAGGCTTGCCCCTCACGTCGATGGTCGAAGTGCGCATCAAGGCGTTATGTTGTGCAAGTCGCATGCTGAGGGCTGTGTAACTAAGGCCAAAGAAGAAGAAGGAGAAGCAAAGTGCCCAGACTAGCGTGAACGCTTTAAAAGCGCTTGTTAGAGCCAGTCAAAGTTTGCCCCCATGGACCCCTCGATCTGGGAAAGAATAAATGATTTGGCTAAAGCTGAGGTATTTGACCCTGACAGTCTTGGCTGACGTATAAACAATACTACTGTAACAGGCCAGGATCTACTCCTGGCAGATTGCAGGTTTGAAGGCATGCAACGAGCAGAGCAGAAGCTTACTACATTGTCAAATCAACCTAGTTTTCGAACAAAGTCAGCAAGTCCACCATGCATTGCTTGGTAGCTGGAACAACTTGAAGTGCTAGCTCACTGCAAATGCAGTGCAACATGTCACTGAAGTACAAAGCATCACCATGCAAGGACTCTAGACAGTTGAGGATACGACTTGTTGTCAGTTTGTCATGCAGCCACTAAGCACCGTATGGTGCATCCCAGTTCAGAGCATTCAGGCTGTACCAAGGACAGTTGCAGGCACTGCTGCTGCTATCTGTGTCTATGTATCTGTGTCTATAGCTGCTGACTTTGGTCAGAAGGCGCCTAATTACTCCCACTGAATGTCATCTTCAATCCAAGAAGCTGTGCCATGTTTGACTGGAGCTTTGTCCTGCATACTGTTGCCCACTTGAGCATCAGAATGCCTCAGACTCCTGCTGCTTGACACAGGCATGTCATCTGCACTGTTGTCATGCTCTTCAAGGTACTGCACCGTCCATGTCTGCTCTTGAGCAGGCAGAGAAAGCAGGCTGTTTGCTTGTGGTGCATCTGCCATCATCCAATCGATATCATCCTCAATCAGAGCTCCACTTGGTGCAGCTGCTGTTGTCTGGCCTGACAACAATGTAGTCTTGACCACTGAGGACACATGCCTGACAGGCTGCTGTGGTTTACTTCTTGCACCGGTGAGGAAATGTCTATCATGTGATTTGGTCTGCTTAAGACCTGCATGCTGCTTTGGAAACTGCTCTTGAGTTGCTGTCTTGGCAGGAGCCTTGGATGTGTGCGGCAGCAGTGTGTGACTCAAAGTCTTTTGAACGACTTTTCGGGGAGGCCGAATTCGCACCAAGTGTTTTAGACTGCTGTTGTGAAGCAGACCCAGCTTGGAAAGCACTCGCTGGCGTGCTGGGATGACCTGGACGTGCTGCTTTGCAGGGCTTGTTCTGTTGGAGCTCTTGTGGCGCTTCAGAGAACAAGGGGCTTCTATAATCTGTGTACACAAGAGAGCAACGTCAGGAAAAGACCACAAGCTTTGTTGTCTGTCTGTACATGAGGGATGTCAGGAATAGCATTACAAAACTCACCGCAAGAACAATACGAGCTTTTTATGGCAAGCATGCTGACAACAGAGCAGCAGCTTTATTCAGAATATTATTGCAGCACAGATATGAAACAAGTGACATGCACTAACAAGTCAGCGACGCTGCAGGTGACATGATTGAGCTGTGATTTATAATGCATGCCTGAGCAACCTACAAAACACACTCACCTCGACATGCTTTGTCTGACGAGACTGAACTTCAGCCTGAGTCATGGCTCGCAGCCGCTTGCCTAGTTTTGCAGCCTTCTGCTTCAGGCTTTCCTGGCCTGCCTGATACAGCTGTCTCCAGTTTCCTGCAATCCCCAAGCTTGATGCCACATGACATGACATAAATGCTAGGCAGGCCATGTTGCTACACTGTCCTGGTGCAACACATATGCACTCGTACAGCATTGCCACGCATAGCCATACTGCCAGACTAAGACGTGCTTGGCCGTAGTCACAAGGCTCCCAAACACACGGGCTCAAGGCATTGCTCATGATGACTTACTTTGCAATCCAGCAGCATTGTATGATGCTGATCTGGGATCAGTTGCCTGCAGTCATAGTCTACATCGCTCAAACATACAGCTCCATACCTGTTTGCAATGCAAAATGACTACCTGGCAGGCACCTGGAGCTAAGCTTGACAATAATCAGGGCAAGAATGGATGTGCTCTGGAGACTTACCTGCAGAGGTTTCTCAAGCCATTCTCCAAGGTCTGCCACAAACACCCTATGCCAATGTGGCTGGAGAGCATCATGCAGTTCTCGTCCTCCTTTCCTGCGTGAAACCATGTCCAGTTACTTGGCTGTCCAACCTTAGCAAAATCTGTTGCAGGTAAACAGATGCAGAAGCAGCCTGAACCTTGTGCCATCTTCTATGCCTGCCAATTGCTCTGCATTGCATCGAAGTAAAATTGGCTGCAAGAGCTCAATCGGAGTGTCCCCGATGTCCTCTGCAGGCAAGTAAAGTCGAGTCAAACTGCTAATCATTTGGTGACAGTCTGCTCTGATAAGAGAGCTTGACAATTATATACCGAGACAGTCTCTAAACTCGATCAACAGCGCCACGCACAAGTGCTGCAGCTTTGACACCCCTACAAGCGGCATCTTGTATCATCAAGGAAGCCGCTTGTCAGCTTGGACCTGCTGGTGTTCAACCGGAGCAGTGCAATTGCAACAACCAAGGAGTCTTCACGTCAGTAGCAACATGCATGTTGCTACATATGTTCCACAGGACATCCATGCTGGTCTACACTTGCAGATGCATGCCTGCATGCAAAACAGTCATGATGCAGCTGGCAAAGCAGCTGTGGTCCATGTACAACCTCTATACATCCCTAATCAGCCTTTGGCTGTGCAACATATGCACTTTGCCAAGCAGTGCGTGCATCTGTGCCTCTGACAGCAGCACTGCTCTTTTGTCAATTGGTTTGGTAGCTGAGTTCTGCGGCAAAGTTCTCTAAGCCAATTACCGTGATAGCTTGGTTCCCAGGTACACATTCCCAAGGATTTGCTATAGTTAGCTAATGTGCAGAGCCTGGTGAAATGCTTAGATTGTTGAGATCTTGTCAGCCAGTCAGCATGGTCTTGCCGTGTACGCTGTGCAGTGGGTTTCCAGTCTGTGTGTGATCGGGACCCAATTTCAAGCAGCTCAACTTCATTGGCTGGTGGGAGAGACTTGATCCGTGACAGGCTGTCTGGTGCAGCCAGGAGCTCTTCAGCCAATGTGCCTGAGCCTGCATGAAGCATGCTTGGAGGCTCGTGCTGCCTGAAGCATACCAGTATCATAGAATGTCTCCAGGCATTGCTGCCTGCTGAGTGTCCTCTTTCAGTCGCAGAGCCAGTCTGCTAGCTCTGTGACTGCTTGTCTCCTGACCCTCAGGGTTGCTGCTTTTACTGCCTTTTGTTGCATGTCAGCAGCTGCCGTCAAATCTTTGCCATAGAGGTGCCCTTGGTTGAAGTGAGCAGCTCTGGAGCTGGGTGGGACACTAGTTGCACAGAGATCAGAGTAACGTTGCGTGACTGACCCTAGGGCCTATATCTAGGCTTGTGGTTCCTGCCAGGACTGCACAACCATGCTATGACATGACATGACAGTTGCACAGCAGGCTTTCTGTCTAAATAGGTGTTTGGCTCGTGGTTTGTCACAACAGTGACTCCACCTTTGACACCCTCAAAGTAGTACTGCCACTGCCGCAAAGCCATGATGGCTGCCAGAAGCTCTGCTCTGCCACAGAACACTGGCATTCAGCATCGCATAGCTTGAACTTGTGAAAGGCAATTGGCTTCTGATTCTGCATTGACAGCAGCCAATGCCGCATGCAATGGAGGTGAAAAGACACATTATATGGACTGAAAACTATCCATACTACTATACAAGCTATGAATGTGCTGTTGCACCAACACACATTGATTGGCCCTGGGAGGCCTAGAATTCGCTGAAAAACATCATATGCACAGAATGGTAGTTTTGTAAGCACAGCGCAAGCCAGAACTGCACTCCAGAGTTACATATCGCTACAGCATGATGGACCATTTCAAATGCACCCTGTCAGAATGCACCACAATCACTTGCACCAGACCATTCCTGGCTGCTGCCCCTTCTGACCACATTCACAACTTGCTGTGCATGTTCTGACACCATGGAGGTTGATGATTCATCTGAGTCACTGCAGTACTCAGTCCAGCCTACATTGGCAGCTGTGCTGCTTGATGTTGTCACAGCAGGTGCTCCCCATGCCAAAGATGGCGGCGCTCTCCAGTATTGCTTCTCATCAGCACCCCTGTCTTTCATAGCATTGTGTGTGCTTTCCGACAGCTCAATATCATGGTCTACAAATACGCTCTCGATGCTCAAGCTGCCACCACCATTGCCTGTGTTTTGATCTTGTGGGTTGCAGACATCAGCAAGTACATGTCCTGATGTACTTTGGTCCCTAAGGCTGGCAGCAGCATGCGTGTCTGCACCACTAGTGACCAACTGAGAACCACGCTGAGGCAATGAGCGCTGCAGTTCAGCACTCCTTGCTTCCCGAAATCGCCTGAGTCTGGGATCTTCCCTGACCCCGCCCCTGAATCCTGTGGTGGCATGAGCCCAGCCAGCATGTGGACTGGGGGCCAAGGGAGGGTGTGGACCCTCTTCAGCAGAGAAGCTGCCACCCCAGGTGCTGCTGAAGCTACCAGCAGCAGCTTTGACAGCTGCTGCCTGTGGAGCTGTCCATGCATGAGCAGACAGGCCTTGTGGGGCGCTGCTGCTCTGCTGTCTGTCTGCCTGGGCATTGAACATGACCTCTCTATGCACTGAGCCTGCAGCGCCTGTTTGGTCCATCTGGTGCTTGGTATACTCAGTGAAAGACTGAGACTGGCTGCCAAGCTCAGGAACCCAAAAGACAATTCCACTGCTGTTTCGCTGCATGCTCTGTGCAACCACAGAAGCTGCTGTCACGATTCCATCACCACGGCCCAAAAGTGAGTTGCTGTCATGACGCAGAGCCGCTGTAGAGGACACCTCATTGCTATCATGGGCATCGCTGCCAGAGCTGCAAGACAGGTACAATGGGGAGCTGTGACCTGATCTGTCTTGCTGTACTGCGGCCTGCTGCTGAGTATCATGGCTGGGCTCCCAGTCTTCAGAGCAATGCAGTCTGCCTGCTCGGGCCCCTTCTGGCAGAGCATACAGCTGCTCTATATCTTCTGATGCAAACAGCCCTCCAGTGGCGCGGTCAAAGGGGCTACTGGTGCTGGGCTGATAGCTAGCACTGCGACTGGTGACTGCCAGCTGCTGCTGCTCTAAGGCCTGACCAGCTGACTGACTGCGCTCATGATGAGGCTTACTTCTATGGCTTGTAGAGGGCCTACAGTCATATGGTCAATCATGGCATTGGCAATCGATTGTGCAAGCAACCACTGCTGTCATGACAACACCATGATCTCACTTCCCTATTTTCCATGTGACGACAATGGTGACAAATGTAGTGTTGATATATGTTGCAATGCGCCTCTCAAGCCTGAGCATCTGGCAGTCAAGCTGATGCCATGAGTTGTGCATGTTCACAGCAGCAGATGCGCATCATGAGAGGACATAGAAACATATGTGCGCAAACTACAAGGACACAGGGCAGAAAGCTTACTCAGCAAAGGTGAGTGTCTTGCCGGTCTTGACGCCAATGTCAGCTCCTTCATCCTCATGGTCAGTTGCAGTTGCAGTGCTGGAAGTGGCTTGTCTTGAATCCAGTCGTGAACCAAGTTCCCTTGCTGCCCCAGCACTATGGGCCTGGTCAATGAACTGCTGCCTAAGTGCATCTGACATGAAAGGCGATGCAGCCGCATGCTCTGAAAGAGGACTGTAGCTGACTCTACTTTCCTCCACAAGAAGATGCGAAGGCAGCACTCCTCGTGCCTCTGTGTTGCACAGACGGCTGTCTTGCGAGTCAATGTTTGCCCTGGCATGGATCAGGAGGATGCCGTCACCAGCTGCACTTGCTGACTTGTGTCTGGGCGAGGGTGCAGGACTGCCGCTTGCAGCTGCTGAGGGCGCAGCAAGCTGCTGGGACAGGTTGGCACCATCAGCTGCAAGCTTCTGTTGCTGGAGCTGAGCTGCCTTGAGGCAGAGGATCCATCTGTGTGCTTCTTGCTCTTGAGCAGCTCTGAGCTGCAAAATCCGCTGATAGAAGTACAACTGCAGCAGGCAAGGAGACAGAGCGTTCAGAAAATCATGTGCAAGCTATGCATCTGGTGCTGTTCATCCATTATCGCAAGCGACAACTTGGTACCTGAAAGACGAGACTGGAAATGGACTCGAACCGTTTTAGGCTGCTTAGACTCAACACCGTGCCAGCCCCACCCCAATCCCGGTCCTCTAGACTTCGATAGTACGTAAGACTACTGCTTGTCAACACGCACCAGCGCAAATCCCATGACTTGCCCTGCATGACAAGCGAGGTGAGCACAGACCGGCAGACGTTGAAGCTTTTGGGTGACATCGCCGTTGCTTCCTTGATGGACTCACTGTCAAGACGCTCATCTTGCTGCAACGACGCTTGGCGAGAGCTCCCTCGATCAAGATCGTCGTTTCGCTGGGGTTCTCTGCGTCAACCGGTCAAAGCAAAGCGAGCTGGGCAGACTGAAGTCTCAGGGAATCCAAGAGTGATGATGAAGAAGTTCGCAATACAAATAGGTCAAATCCTGATGCCATTGTTGACCTTGGCGGCTCTGTCTCAGTCTCTTGGCTTTGCAATTGCACCTGGTCAGGCACATTCGGCACCATGGCGTTGTCACAGAAAGAGTCTGACATCCAGCTTATGCTGGCAGCATCATGCCACCTAGGTACCAAGAACTGCGACTACCAGATGGAGCGGTATGTGTACAGACGCCGACTGGATGGTATCTATGTGATCAACCTGGGCAAGACGTGGGAGAAGCTTCAATTGGCAGCCCGTATCATTGTTGCCATTGAGAACCCTCAGGACATTGTTATTCAGTCAGCACGTCCTTACGGTCAAAGAGCCGTGCTGAAGTTTGCTCAGTACACTGGAGCCAAGGCTCTTGCTGGGCGTCACACCCCTGGTAAGACTGCAGTTCGACACATGACGACTTCGTCTCGCAAGCCACGGTCTTCAATAACCATTCATTTAGTGCTGATGTACTCTTCCAATGCCTTCCAGGAACCTTTACCAATCAGATTCAGAAGAACTTTGAAGAGCCACGCCTCCTGCTTCTAACCGACCCCAGGACTGACCACCAGCCCATCAAGGAGTCTGCTTATGTCAACATTCCCACCATTGCCTTCTGCGACACTGACTCACCACTGCCATATGTGGACGTTGCCATCCCAGCCAACAACAAGGCCAAGCACTCCATTGGTGTCCTTTACTGGATCTTGGCTCGCATGGTCCTGCAGGTCAGTCTTGCAAACTGAAGGACGAGGCCTCATTCAGCCTTGCTGGTCATTGGTACCACTCACAAGCAACAGATGCTGTGCTGACTGATGTGACCCGTTTGCTGCAGATGCGCTCTACTCTGCTGCCAGGCCAGCCGTGGGATGTGATGGTTGACCTCTTCTTCTACCGTGAGCCAGAGGAGACCAAGGACCCCAGCGAGGAGGAGGCTGCTGACTATGGTGGTGATGCACAGCCATACGGCCAGCTGCCTGCACCTGGTGGTGAGCTCACTTCTCCATCTGCCACCATCTGCCACTTGCATGTGCCTGGGAAAACTCACCTGGGCAGACTGTGTCCAGCTCAATTTTCCCATTGCAGCTTGTCTCCTGGTTGAAGAAGCATGTTGCAAAGCTGGATGCGGCTGGTGAGGCCATGTATAGTTGCCAAGGTCTGGTTTGACACCGGCTGTGCCTTGGTTGCAGGTGTCCCAGATCAGAGCTGGGATGAGTCTGCCCCTGCTGGTACTGGCTTTGGACAGGACGCCCCTGCTGCCCCTGCAGCTGATGAATGGGGTGCTGCCCCTGCTGCTGGTGCTGCAGGTTAGCAACTAATTTGTTGTCCTGTGCAATCATGTGTACCAAATGACCAGGTTGTTTTGATTGTTGCATTGCACTTTTGCTGGTTGCACAAATGCCAGCACCAGCGAATGTTAGCACCAGCGAATGTTAGCACATGCCTTCTGCAGTAGCATTTCACTGCATTGTGCTATGCTGATATCTGCTACTGCTGCAGATGGATGGGACGCAGCTCCAGCCCCTCAGGCCCAGCAAGCCCAGTTTGGCAACGCTGACCAGTTTGGTGCCCAGTACTAGGGGAGCTACCTTAACAGCTGCTGAAGCAGCCTGATCACTGGGATGGTCTGGAAGAATGCACCTGAAGGAGTCTGGCGTGTGTCTGGCATCTCATTTCTTGTATTGTACAGCTGGCAGCGAGATTGCATGAGTCCATTTGATGTGCTGTGCTGTCAATGAGCGTTGGCTATGTACCTACGAGTAAAGATTGTGGAATGATGCCCAGTGCGTCATCATGGCCTTGTGCATGGTGGTTTTAGTTTGGCAACATCAGTGTGGAACATTTCACTACTGCGCCAGTCTGATGTGTTCGCCAATGCTATTTTTGTAAGCTGCTTGATAAGCTGCGACTCATAAATGGCAGCACATGAGGACCTTGGCAATGTTTCTGTGGCAAACTACATCTGGGCGAGATCATGCTGCACGTCTGTTGTGCCTAATCTGACTTATATGTAAATGCGTTGTGCAATATGACATGCGAAGAATCACCAGCAGGTGGTGAAACGACACTGGCTGATATCACTAGTTCAAGACACAGGTGCTGAAGCTACAGGTACCCATGAACCTTATGAATTTCAAAGTTGTTTTGGAATCACTTCCTAGCTTTGAGCATTGTTGCTGATGCGCTGACCTTGCGGCACTAGGGCAGTCATGAAAATGGCGCTATAGTGAGACTCAGCTTCTAATGCTGGACTTTCGTGGCTTGCAGTTGATACAGTATCTGATCGGAGCTAGGTGCCCGGCTGCCAAGGAAACATTTTCGTCACTAAAATTAGTAGACCATCTGGAGCATCTTTATGGTGTTGGTTTGCCACACTGCTTTTGGGAGAGCAATATGTAGTTGTGGACAGATTGGTTGATTCACTCTGCATGGAGCAAGAACAAGTACAAACCACTCAAAAGTGGTTGTGCCATGTTGTCAAGAGAACAGCGTCAGGGTGTGTGTGTAAAGTGTCACCAACAGGTTGAGTCTGTCCAAAGGGCAAATCATCACAGTGGAGGTCTGCAGTAAGGTCCAGCAGCCCAGATTTTTCCAGTTGCCAGCCTCATGCAGCTGCCTACATGTGCATCACATGACGTGTTTGCCTCACTCGTGAATGCTGCATGGCAGCTGGGGGAGTACATGGGTAACACTGATGCCCAGCACGAGTAGCGCCACAGAACAGAAGAAGAAGAGGCAGCAGCCCAGGCAATGGATGGAGAAATTTGGCCTGGTGGGTATTGCAAATGTGCTTGTGGCTACATGCTCCTGGTAAGTGCAGTGGACCTTTGCAGCATGCAACCAGTCCTGGATGTTACAGCAGTGTTGAGGGAGCTCAACATTGGTCGGCGGGTGATAATGCGCGTGCTGGCTTTGATGGCGCTAGAGCGCCTGCATGGCCTCAGTGATGTGTCGTCTGATGGGCTGTGTGTGCATATGATGGTCTGACCTGTCTATCTATGGCCTGCTGATACTCCATACAGGGTGACCTACCAGTACACAGGCTGCAAAAGATAGTCATGCAAAGCATCATCTAATGCATGTCTGCTTGTTTGAGCAACACCTACATTCGATACACACGGAGAAGAATGTGCTAATCTGATTCAGCACAGCTTTTTGCTTGGAGGTCGGTCATATCATGGAAGTCACTCGCCAAAGCAATAGGCGTAAATCCACATATTCTCAGAGGGTTGGTCATCTGAGCATTGGATCTGTTTGCTGCATGGTATTTCAAGCAGAGCGACTCACTGCCTGCTGTAATGCTGGTGAATGCTGCAGAAGCTCTTTGAACTCATTTTCTACAGCTTCAATTGCTTTTTGAACAGATGTTTGTGTTTCTTTCAAGGCCTTGATGTCTGCCTGACGGCTGACTGCAGTGTCTTTGCGGTCTTGTAGAAGCTGAAGCTTGGGCATCAAGAAGTACCTGTAAGGCGTCAACTCGGATTGATGTATTGTGTAGCTACTTTGACGTTAGTTAGCAGCAGTACTGTGACTTACGCTCGACCAATTTGTTCGTATGTCTTGGCATCGTCAGGAAGGTTGTTGAGCTCCTCGGCTGTCAAAACAGCTCTTTTTTGCTCTGTGTCACAAAACCGCAGTTGCGCAGCTACCTGTCAAGGCATCACAGCTGCTCAAATCACTGAACGGGTGTCACCTTGATGACTTCGTATGGAGTGACTCACCTGCTTCTTTTTCTTGGTCTGGTCGACAAGCTTTTCCTGCAGCTCCAGAAACGCCTGCTTGTCCCTCTCATCTAACTGATCCATATGTTCAGAACACGGCTGAGCGCTTGCTGATTGAGGGCCCACAGGCTTCTGCTCAAAGCCGACTGAATAATTTGCGCACTAAGCTGTCAACCGAGCATTCAGCTCTGGTAAAGCGAGGGCTCAAGCACGATCAACCGAAGTGCACAATGCAGGGGGCTGCCGGGAGGGAGAGTGCTGGCGGCGGACAGATCGCAAGCTGCAAAGCTGACGTTGTTTGCATCAAAATGCGCTCCGCCGCGAGTGGAGTCTGCCTTCCGCTTATATGGTCGAGTTTCCTCTGAACAGGCTTGCATTTCTCAGAGTGCCAAAATGACTAATCGGTCAGGTCCAGGCAAGTCTTGACAAGCAGCGTATGCTTCTGAGGATTGCGACAGTCGATTGCAATTATGACCGCCTGGGGACAGGCCTGTCGGGTGGCGACAAGAGCTGGCGCTGCGTCACTGCGCAGACAAGGCTTGTCAGGCATGGACAGTCAGGCAACCTCTGCTTCAGCTTGCACGAGCGTACAGCAGTTCAGGGGGATGGCATCAGGTACCGTGGTCATCAGGTTCTACAATATAATGCAATTGTATGCAATGCATGTGAACGGATGCCGAAGCAAGGTTCGTTGTTGTAGGTGGTCACCATGGTCATGAGGTCACATACAAAGGCTTGACGCTGCACGCACCAGCAACGTGGCACACATATGTCGGCAAAGGCATGTGCAGCCTAATGTGGTAAGATTAGTGGGCTGTTCTGAGATCTTTACGTGACCTTGCAATTTTGATTAAAAATTTACGGTTGTGTGTCTTGGCAGGTTTTGGATATTTTACCGTGCCTATCATGATGGAGATGCATTTCTGGTGAGAAGACGTGTCCATACCTTATCTGTCTGACTGCCTCTGTACTTGAAGCCAACAAGAAAGTCTTTTGTGTGCTTGATGCACAACCCACCTTTTTGGTGCAGTTTGGACATGCGCCACACTTTGAGCATGAGCTACACCAAGAGGGCCACCATGAGGCCACAGGCAGCCATTGAGCATTCAGCCAGTTTGCGCATCAAGCATTTTAAGCCAATAAAGGCCTGCTGCTGTGCAGTAGTCTTTCTAGTGGATCAACTTCAGCAATATGGGTGACAGTGCAGATCCTGCATCATCGCAGTCCTCTGCGAATTAGTGTATCCTTGGGGAATGGGTATCTGAGATCCAATCCATCAAGGAAACAGCAGGCCTGAGTAAATTTCTAGAGCTTGACCAATGCATGCAAGTTACACCTGCAGCTGCCATGCAAGGCAGCACTTGGCATTCAGCGTCGTCTAAAAGGCAGTCAGGATTTTGTTATGTGTGTGAGAAAGACCATGTTGTGATAAACATACCTGAATCGAGAATCTGGTTAGGCCGCTGTTTGCACTGAGATTTCATGGGATGGAAAAGATCGATAATTGGTACACATGAGCAAATTGTGATTTCAACCCTCAACCTATGCACTATAGAAGAGTGTTGCGAATCACTGCAAATGTTGTGCAAATCGTTCGAATCTGTTACATGTTGCAAGACGAGCAGAACATGTAAAGACTGGCATGCTGAAGGAGCAGAGTGTACTGAGCAATAAATTGTCTATATGCATGAAACAAGGAACCAAAGTTGCTGTCAAAAATCGCCAGGTCATACATAATGCCCTGTTGGTACACAATGATACAGCTGCAATAAGCTGGGGAACGCCTCAGCTCATGCAAAGATAAATGCATTCCTGAGACACATGATAGTTGTCACAAAGAAGACGCTAAAATCAAGAGCTTCTGCGCATGCATTGTCTGCGTTTGAGTTCGTTTGTTGACGCAACAGCAGCGTAATCCTGTAGCACACTCTGCCTTTCATGTGCCCTCAATTTCCTCAAAGCCATGCTCTGAGTTCCCTGCACAGCCCGCCGCTTCACCTGCATGGTAGGTGCTGCGTGAGGGCCAAGCTGCAGCAGCTAGGCCACCATGGGTCATAACACACACAGCAAGCAGGTGTAGCTATTACGTCTATCCCCTTTTGCCGCTGAGACCCATAGATCTGCCCCTGCGTCCAGCTTCAGGCTGTGCAGGGTCAGTATAGCTCTTCAGCACTGAGCAGCGCTGCGGCTCCTTCAGCTTTCTAAGAGCCTTGAATTCGATTTGACGGATGCGCTCCCGGGTGACCTGCATGACGCAGTGACATCAAGAGAAGAAAGAAAAAGGGCAGCCCAAAATAATGTATAGCCCAAATTACAACTGTACTAACAAGCACTGCTCAGCCTGCATTGCCAATATGTCCATCACCACAGCTATGATTATGTACGTAAGTACCTGTGTCAGTGTATTACAAATATAAATCAGATAAAAGAAATGAGTAGCAGCTGG
>JAABUO010004857.1_pt1 | contig 15809 bp, 20 predicted proteins | sample 5559291 | NCBI WGS metagenome assembly JAABUO01 (sample SAMN10711878, study PRJNA513372) | rock metagenome | isolation source: Antarctica rocks | place: Antarctica: Victoria Land, Finger Mt sud
GCCGGGGCGCAGGCTCAGGTGGTAGGTGTTGGCGAGGATGATCGAGGCTCCGGCGGCGGTCAACTCGTCGGGCGTGAGCGTCTTGACGGTGGCCTGCGTGCCGACGGGCATGTAGATGGGCGTCGGCACGTCGCCGTGCGGCGTGTGCGCGACGCCGGCCCGCGCGCCCGTGCGCGTATCAGTCGCCTGAAGGGTGAACGAGAACGCTGTCGTATCTGTAGGAGGGGTGGAGGATATAGCCATATACCCTGTTGTCGCATATCGGGCGCGATGCTGCAATAGCGAGGGCTTCGCCTATCACGCGGCCATCCCCCATCTCCGCAAGCATTTCCATGAAACATTGACAAGCTAGCGCATCCATGCTAATATTAGACAAATAATGTCTAGACATAAAAAGGCTCGTCATAAAATGGCTGGGAGGCATCAAGCGACTTTTGGCGAAACAGTACGGTATCTACGCGAACAGCGCCAGGAACCATTGCGTGTGGTCGCAGCCGCCATTGGAATAGATTCAACTCTATTGAGCAAACTTGAACGAGGCGACAGGCTCCCGACGGACGCGCAGGTCACTAATCTTGCCACGTATTTTGGCGTTCCTGACGATGAACTCATCGCACAAGTCGTAGCCGAGAAGATCGTCGCGGATTACGGTCATAAGAGCGCGACCCTTCGGGCCCTAAAAATCGTGAAGGAGCGCCTGTCCGGCTATGGGGAGGAGGGCGAGTGACGCAGGTTCTTGAAACGGGAGGTCTCCAGGTGGATAGCGCTAGCTTCATGGACGTAACGCAGACCGCGATCCATAAAAAGAGAATCGGAGCGCACTTCACGCCCCCGGAGCTTGCGCGCTTCGTCGCACAACAGTACATCGAGAATCAGCGCCTTGTCTAAGCGTTACACGGTATGCCGCCTCAAGATCGGCCAGTCCGACCAGATGGACACGCTGGCCCGTGCATCCGGCGAGTTGTATTCGCGTATCGTCACCTCGTACTGGCGCACGGTCAGCCACAAGGGCCTGTGGTTGAAGGCGAAACACCTGATGCGCTGGCACACGAGCGACGCGCTGCACGCGCACACGGCGGACGCCTGCGTGCAGTCGTTCTTCGCCGCCATGGATAGCTGGCGGGCACGGCGCACGGTAGACGTCGACGCCCATCCCCCGCGCCGCCGTCGCTACTACTATCGCGTGCAGTGGAAGGCGAGCGCCATCCGTGTCAAGGGTGATAGTCTCTATCTCGCCAACGGGCGCGGCAATGCGCCGTTGATTGTGCCGTGGGCGCACGGCGTACCCGTGCAGGTTGAAATGGGCTGGGATGGCCGCCAGTACGAGTTGCGCGCGACGTATGTTGTCGAGTCGGCGGCGGCTGTGCTTGTTGAGGACGCGAAAGTGGCCGGCGTAGACCTCGGAGAGATACACCCCGCCGTGGCCCATGACGGCGCGCGGGCTACAATCATGAACGGGCGTCACCTGCGCGCGGTGCGCCGCTATCAGAACAAAACCACGGGCAAACTCCAAGCCTTGCTTGATCGCAAGCGGAAGGGATCACGGCGCTGGAAACGGCTTATCCAGTCGAAGAAGCGGCAACAGCGACGATGGGAGCACCAGATCAAGGACATCGCGCACAAGATCACCAGTAACCTTGTCTCCACCCTGCACGAAAACGGGGTGCAGACCGTCGCCATCGGCGACATACGGGATATCAGGAAGCGCGTCGATGTGGGCCATACGGGCAATCAGCGCATCCATCAGATGCCCTCCGGCATGATCCGGCACATGGTCACGTACAAGGCCGAACGCTTGGGCCTGGTCGTCGTCATGCAAGACGAGCGCTACACGAGTCAGACGTGCCCCGCATGTCAGGCGCGACACAAGCCGCGCGGGCGTGTGTATCGCTGCAAGCTGTGCGGGTTTACGATGCACCGGGATGCGGTCGGCGCGTTCAACATCAGGCAAAAGTATCTGGGAGCAATCCCAGTAGTCGGGGTCATGGCGTCCCCCACGGTGGGTGTGCGGTATCACGCGCACCTGCCGCGTAGCCCGTTGTCACAAGGGTGGCGGGAAAGAATTCCCGCGCTGTAGCGCGGGGGAGTACGTCAAGCATTATCATGAAGGGAATGGAATCCGGCTGAAATTAGGAGGGAAGGCTATTATGGTCCACACAGTAACGGCTGTCTTCGACGGCAGTGTATTGCATCCGGATACGCCGCTCGATCTGGAGCCTGGCACACGGTATACCTTGACAATTCAGCCGGACTCCGCCGCTAGCATCGAAGGCGCCGCGTGGGATGTCTTGGAAAGGCTCGCCGGAACAGTAGATGCGCCGCCTGATTGGGCGGGTGAGCATGACCACTACCTCTACGGCACAACCAAACATCAGTCGCCGGAATAAGCTGTGAGCGCCGCGTCCGGGGTATGGGTCACCGAAGCGGTCTTGACCGAAGTAGGCAATGCGCTCAGCGCACGACGAGCACGGGGACGGTGGCGTAGCGTACGAGGCGGTCGGCTACCGAGCCGATGAGGAAACGCTCGACCGCGCCCATGCCGCGGATGCCGACGAGGATCACGTCGAAGCCTCCGTCTTGGGCCGCGGTGATGATCTCCTCGGCGGGGTTGCCTATCTTGAGCAGCGTCTCCGCCTCGATACCTGACGCGGCGAGGATGGCGACGGCCTCGTCCAATTGCCGGCGATGCGCGACGACGTCGCTGCGCGGGTCGACCGCGTCCGCGATCCGGGGGCTCGCCGCCAGCGTCGGCGCGACGCCGATGACGGCGACCGTCGAGCCGTCGCGGGCCATGTGGGCAGCCCAGTCGAGCGCGCGCCCGGCCTGCTCCGAGCCATCGTACGCGACGAGTACTTTCACGTTCATTGCTTCTCTCCTTCATCCCCCACGCCTACCCCTCTTCCCATCGTGCGGGAGATGAGGTAGGCGTGGGGGACAATGTTTACTCGGCCTCGGCTGTCAGATCGCCGATGTACTCCTCAACGCGCGCGTCGGGGAGCCGGACACGGATGGCGAACACGTAGATGACCACGCTGAACACGGCCATGACGAGGATATCCCAGCCGAAGGGGAGGACGTTGCGCGGCCCGTTCAAGCCGATGAGGGGGACGGAGCTGAGCGCGTGGATGTCGAAGGAACTGAGGTAGGAGATCGCGCCCAGGCCAATCAAGTACGGCCAGAGCCAGGCCGCGCTCGGCCAGTCCAGCGAGGGACGCCGCGCGGGCGCGCTGGTCGCGAACGAGATCGCGAGCAAGATGAAGCCGATCAGGATGGCCACGATCAGCTTCCAGACGACCGCCCAGCCCGAGAACAGGATGATCTCGTTGGCGACGATGAACCCCAGCGGCGCCAGGATCGTCCCGCCGGGGAGATGGAACGGGCGCTCGCGCGCGGGGTCCTGCAGGCGCAGCGCGCCCATAGCTAGCGGGGCCATCGCGTAGGCGATGACGGTCGCCGACGAGATGAAGCCGACCAGTTGCTGCCAGCCGGGGAACGGCAGGAAGATGAGCATCCCGCACAGGAACGAGAATGCGATCGCGTAGACCGGGACGCCACGCGTGCTTAGTCGCGCTCCCAGGTCGGGGATATAGCGGTTGCGGGCCAGCGCGAAGGTCAGCCGGGAACTGGTACCGACGTAGAGCAGGCCCGTGCCGCCGGGTGAGATGATCGCGTCGGTGTAGAGCAGGAACGCCAGCCAGCCCAGGCCGAGGCCCACGGCGAGCCCGGCGAACGGCCCGAACACGACGCCCGTGCCCTTGAACGCGACCGCGCTCCAGCCTTTGGACAGACTGGCCGGGTCGAGCGCGGCCGTGAACGCGATCTCGAGCGCGATATAGAGGATGACGCCGAGGATCATGGAGCCGATCACGGCGATCGGGATGTTGCGCTTGGGGTTCTGGCTCTCGGCCCCGAGCTGGATGGCCTGCTCGAACCCGAGGTAGGCGAAGATGACGCCCCCGGTGGCGATGGCCTGGAAGACGCCCTTCCAGCCGAACGGCATGAAGCCGCCGCCGGCGTTGAAGTTGCTGAGGTGGAACGATGTCACTACGAGCACCACCACGGTCAGCAGGGGGATCGCGATCTTCCACCAAACGGCTACTTTATTGGTCTCCGAGAGCCACTTCACGCCCATGATATTGATCGCCGAGAAGAGCAGCATCAGCGCCGCGGCCACGGCGTAACCCAGGGCGGTCAGCACGGGGAGGCCGCCCGCGGTCGTGGTCAGCCCCGGGATGTAGTTGGAGGCGTACTGCAGCGCGGCCTCGACCTCGATGGGCGCGGTGGTGACGGCGCCGAGGAAGGCGAACCAACCGGCCGCGAACCCGATCATGCTGCCGAACGCGTAGTGCGGGAAGCGCGCGCTGCCGCCAGCGACGGGGTACATGCCGCCAAGCTCGGCGTGGATGAGCGCGAGCAGGATAACCGCCGCCCCGCCGAGGATCCAGGAGATCAGGGCCGCGGGTCCGGCCACGAGCGACGCGTTGAGCGCGCCGAACAGCCAACCCGACCCGATGATCGAGCCGACCGACGTGAACAGCAAGCCCACCAAACCTATGTCGCGCCGCATCTTGCGCTCAGTGACCGGCGCGGCGGCAATGCCAGACTGGATCACACCCATAATCACACCCTCCCTTTATCTGGCCTCATCCGGCGCCTGGCGCAACCCAGCCGCGCTCGCGCCTCCATAACTTATGGTAGGTAGAGTCTATCACAAATGCCGCCGGCGTGTAGATACAGCCTTCACGCGGTCATGACCCGTAAGTGGCCGCACTCCTCGCTCTTGGGTCGCGCCACGATCGTGATGTCCGTGTCCAGTGCGATCAATAAGCGGAACAAACGTTCGAGCGAGAACCCGTCGAAGTAGCCGCGCAGGAGAGCCGAGACCTTAGGCTGGGCAATACCCAGGAGCTCGGCGGCCTGCGTTTGCGTCAGGCCGCGCTCCTCGATGATGTCCGCGATGCGGCTGACCAGTTGCGCCTTGGCCAGCGCCTCCTCTGGCTCCGCAATGCCCAGGTCGGCGAACACATTGCCGCTGCTCGGGGTTATAATATTGTTTTCGCTCATTAGCTTTTATCCTCCTCTTGCCTCATGCGCGCCAGCCGCGCGTCATCGTCCTGCCGCGCTAATGCCAAGCGGCTCTTAATCATGTCTACGTCGCGCGTGGATGTGGCAATACCGCGCGTGGACTTCTTTTGAAAGGCGTGCAAAACGTAAACCGCCATTTGTAAGCGCACAGTGTAGACAGTGCGGTAAGTGTCCCCATCGTGGTCGGCGCTGATCTCTACCACGCTAGCACCGTCAAAACCTTTAAGCGGCTTGGCATTCGATGGCATACGCCCGAGTTGTGCGCGATAGAGCGCGAAACCCATCGCGTGCCGCACATCTTCGGGAAACGCCACCAAATCGTCGTGCGACGAGCCAACCCACAGCAGATCACGCACCTTGCTCGTCCCTCCACCTCTGTCCTTAACAGAGTTATATCACTTTAGATATAGATGGTTACGCGTTTCCCTTGTGGATAAGCGCCCTTATTCTGTGGATAACGGGCCTTTGTAGTGGACAAGTTACCCTGCTACGTATAATTAGCTGTGGTTAGCCACGGGGTAACTGGGGATAAAATGCTAACCGATGGGACACTCTCTCTTACTGTTATCCGCAACACCCCCCAATCGTCCACAGTTTTCCCCAACCCACTAGTCTCGGCGCTGGCCGCGATAACGGCTAGATAGCCCAGTTATCCGCATATCAACGCGCCTACTACGTCTACGACGACTATCTATACATTAAGAAGTGTCTATAGTAGAGATACGTAGCACTGAGGATAACCTGCCGCCTACCCCTTGTCGCTTGGCAGCCCCGGCGCGCGCTGGTACCCTACGGTTACCCCTACTTTTCGTTATCAACCATCGTCGGCGCGAAAACGCCAGGATAGCTATTCTATTGCCACATTTGGCCGCTCCCTTTTCCACGGTCGTGAGGCACGCCCCGGTTTCACTCGTCGTCTCTGACAATGGATCCGACCACCTCCTGGCGGCGCTGCCGTCGGTGGGGTGCGAGGTATGCGTTATCGTGCCCGCGCGCGACGAGGCCGCGGCCCTGGATAATACGCTGCGGGCGCTGGCGTGTCAGATCGACGGCGACGGCCGGGCCTTCGCGCACGAACGCTACGAGATCGTGCTGCTTGCCAACAACTGCCGCGATGAGTCGGCCGCCGTCGCGCGCATCCGTCACAGTCCCGCCGTACAGGTGGTGACCTCGGGCCGACGTGACGCCCGCGCGCGCATCGGGTTGGCGACACAACTCGGCGAGTGGGCGACGATGGACCGGGAAGGGCAGCCGTGGCTCGTCGAATCGGTCTCGTCGTTGGAGGAGCGGCTCTGTGCGCGGCGCGCGCTGCGCCGGCTAGGTACTATAGCAGAGGCGGGGTCACGGCCCCGTGCGCGGGACGTGGACGCTCTCGCGGACACGCTAGGGCTAGACCGGCGCTGGTTGTCCGATAGGATAGCCCATCCGACGCCGTACGGCCTGTTGATCGATGACGTGGAGCGGCGGCAGGCCGAAGAGAGCGTCTGGACGCTCGACCTCGTCGAGATCACCGCGGCCATCGCCGCGTTGCGGCAACGCCTGGCCCGCCCGCATCACGACGCTCGCGTTCTCTCTTGACAAAAGTGACAAATAGAGATATGATCGTATTCGACTCCATGATTACAGGGGAGAACCGGCTATGACTATCGGAACGTTGCGCGACGAGTTGCGTCAGGTGCGTGTGTATGTCGCGGGCGGCGAGCGGGACAAGGCGCTCGACGTGCTTGACCGCGCTTTGGGAGAAGTCGAGCCCGACCGGCTCCTGACCACGACGGAGGCGGCGGAACTGATGGACATCCGCTCCGTCAATACTCTCAAGGCGCTGGTGCGGCGAGCGGGCCTGGCCTACAAGCGGCACGGCAACCGCATGATGATCCCGCTGCGCGAACTGGAGCGCATTCAGGGGAGCGCCATGGTGCGTGGTATCCAAGAGTCTGACCGCGCGCATGACGCAGCAGACGCGCTGGACGGCGAGATGAGCGCGGATGAGATGGAAGCTTTGGAAGCCGCGCGTCCGGGGACACTTCCATGGGAGCGTGCTCAATAGTCGGGCAGAGCGATACAGACGGCATGACTGATGATACGGGCCGTCGTCGACACCAGCTCCCTAGTACCTGCGCGCCTACGGCGCATGCTGCAACAGCAAGCGCAACTCGGGACGTTCGAGGCTATATGGTCCCCTTGGATTGTCGCTGAATTGAACCGTGTCCTCGTCTGGCGTTGGCTCAAGCGGACGGGCTATGATGTATCCGCCGCTAACCAGGCCACATGTAACGATGGCTTGGAGTGATGTATGCGCACGTTTTCGAGGCGCTCATCGCTCTCTACCCCGAACTGCGGCATGTGCGCACCCGAGTGCGGACACCGGGCCAGAACGGGTCACGCGAGGTTGATCGGAACCGGCTGGCAGAGATGGCGGCTGCATGACGGTCTTCGCTACCCACATACGGCGCGCTCTTGCCGCTGTCGAACGTCGGTCTATGCTCCACGAAAGGTGCTGACAATGCGAACTATCCTTCTTCTTCTGAACCTCCTCGTATCCCTCGCTTCAGCAGTGGCGGCAGTGATTGCTCTTATCCGACCGGCATCTTTCTCTGGCTCGCGTCACGTTGTACGCGGTGAGATATTCTATGTGCGTATGTATGCGGCGCGCTCCATTCCATTCGGGCTAGCAGCCGGAATCCTGCCGTTTTGGCGTGGAGGGCCAGCTGTCGCGTGGGTCCTCTTCACGGCCGCCGTGATTCAAATCGTGGATGTCGTCATTGCGGTGGGGAAGAAGGAGCGGGGGATGATGATAGGCGCATCGGTCGGAGCGATCGTGCATCTCCTTAGTGGCATTAGACTCATTGTCGCGGGGAATGATGAGCACGGATGAGATGGAAGCTTGCTAGACGCGCTCGAACAGATCCAGGCGGTATTTCTCGGCGCGGCTGCCGGTCAGGTGGCGCAGCGCGGAGCGCCCTTGATCGGCGTAGGCCACGAAGGCGTCGTGGACCTCGTCGCCGGTCAGGGGATAGTCGGGCACGTACGGCGTCCAGTGCACCAGCAGCAGGTCGCCGCCGCGCTCCAGATGGGCCACGATCAGGTCGCGCGCGCGGTCGAGGTCGTCGCGCGACAGATAGTAGCCGACTTCCGAGAGCAAGATTAGGTCAAACGTGTCGTCGGGGAACTCTCCTGGCACGCGCAGCAGCTCGAAGGTGACCCGCGGGAGCTCACGACAGCGTTCGCGCGCCCACGCCAAGGCCTGTTCCGACACGTCGACGGAGAGGAGTCGGTCGCAGCGCGGAGCCAGTCGCGCGGTCAGCACGCCGATCGAGCAGCCGATCTCGAAAGCATTGTGGTAGCACGGACGCGGCAGCGCGCCCAGAGTCGCCGCGTACTTATCCTGCTCATAAGGGCTCGTTTCAAACTCCCAAGGGTCGGCGTTCGCCGCGTACACGTCGTCGAAATAGCTTGGCGGCAGTGATTGCTTGTTGTCGTTCAATAGCATGTCCTCTTCAAGCGATCAGCTGACAGCTGACGGCTGTTGGCTAACAGTTTCGAGATACACTTCCCACGGATGCGCGAAGTGAGCCAGGATGTCCGGCGTCAAGCGGAAGCCCGTCGGGTCATCGTCGATCAGAGCGGTCGTCTGCGAACGGTGGGCGGCGATCGCCGCGCGCTTGCGCGGCAGTACGGAGCCGATATCGAGCCGCCACGGCGTTACTTCATTCGGTCGTGGCGCGTCGCCCGCGACGGCGAGCTCCCACAACCAAATGAGGTATTCGACGCGCCGAACCCCGTACGCGGGCGGGCAGGCGAGGGCGGCGTCGATCAGGCCCCACGAGGCGCGGTGGTCGGGGTGGGGGTCGCGCCGCCACGGCAATAGTACGGTCCGTGGCCGAATCGCCTCAATAAGTGCGCGGCAGCGGTCGACCGCCGCGTCGAAGCCCGTCGCGCCGGGCAGCGGGACCCCACGGTCTTTGAGGCCTAGGAACGCCGCCGCTGTGCGCTCGACGCCGAGCGCGGCCAGGGCGGATAGAGCCTCCTCTTCGCGCAACGCGGCCAGCCGCGGCGCCGGGTAGCGGCGCGACGATGGGTGCGAGAGCGTGCCGTCACTGACGAAGAGCACATGGACGGGGTGGCCCCGCGCGCGCAGCAGCGCGATGGCGCCGCCGCACCCAAGCGATTCATCGTCGGGGTGCGGGGCGACGACGAGCGTGCGGCCGAAGAGGTCAAGCGCCGCCGGCCGCTGGAGCGGCAGCGCCTCGGGGCGCCCCAGCGGCGAGGACGCCAGGACGTCAGCGGGACTCATCGGTCCAGAGGGTGTCGGACGCGCCCGTACGCTCCAGCGCGTAGGCGCCCACGTCGTCGAGCGCGGCGTCGGGGGCCGGTTGGCGCAGGTACACCGTGAGGTCGCGGTGGATCCGCTCGAACGGCCACGGTTGCAGCAGCCCACGCGCGCCGACCGACCGCTCGACCAGCCGCATCACGTCGAGGCAGACGCGCTCGATGGCCGTGCGCGTCATGTTGGCGTAGGCCACCAGCCGGCGCGCCGTGTCATCCACATCCGGTTGCTCCGAGGCGCCGTTCGCCAATAGCCCGGCGTGCGCGTCGAACAGGCTGGCCGCGCCGCGCAGCCACAGGTCGCCGCCCTCGACCAGGATGGCGGCCTCGCCCAGGCGCGCGCGCTGGTGTGGATCGCCGGTGCGGCCCAGCTCGCGCAAGTAGTCGCGCGCCGCGTCGAACAAGGCCTCGGCGCCGCCGAGTTGCACGGCGGCGAAACGGATAGCGCCGCCGCTAAACCATGGCTGGCGATAGTAGTCGTTGGGTTGGCCGATCAAGGCGTCGGCGGAGAGTTCGACGCCGTCGAAAAGGACGCGGTAACTGGCCGAGGCGCGCATTCCGAGCGGCCGCCAGAACGAGGGGTCGATCTCCGTGCGTACCTCGTCCATTGGCACGAGGCACATCTGCCACCCGATCACCGGCGCGTCGTCGGCCGCGGACTCCAACAGGGCGCCAGGGACCAACGCGCGCGCGACATAGCCCGCCCCTGAGGTGAACGTCTTGGCCCCCTTAAGGTGGTAGCGGCCATCCCCGGCCGGTATAATGCGCACGCCGCCGGCAGCCTCGGTGTTCCACACGCCGAAAAGCTTGCGTCGGCCGCGGCGCGTTCGATCTGCGCGGGCGCGCCGAAGGTCTGGATCAGCTGCAGGGCGTTGACGTGGCCCTCGTAGACCCGGTCGACCGATAGATTGCCCCGGCCCAGTTTCTTGAGTAGCCGCAGCAGGGTAAGCGTCGAGTCTTGCTGTTTGTCGGAGCCCACCCCGAACCCGCCGAGCGTACGATGCAGCGGCGCGGCCAGCAGCCCGCTCCGCGCGATGAGGGCGAATTCCTCGACCGGAAACGCGCCTTCATAGTCGACCGCGGCCGCGTTTTGGGCGCAGAATGCCGCTACGTCGTCCGCGACCCGTAAAACGCCCGCCTCGCCCCGCACGTCCCGTGGCCGGACAGCCGCGCTATCGAGCGTGTCCGGCGATACCTGTGTTGTGATGGTCATCTCCTCTATGCATGTAACAGACGCCGTCTCTACTGGGAGCGTCGGCTTCCAGCCGGCAGGCCATCAAGGGCGAGTGTGTTGCGTGTAGCAGACTTTTGGCCGCGACCGTGTGCCGGCTAGACGGTCAGCGGACCGACGCCGGCGCTCCCAGTAGAGACCGTCCACTCGCCCCTCGCCCCTCGCCCCTCGCCCCTGCTTCCGGTCGGCTACGCCGTGGGAGGCGCCGGCGCCGGTGGCCATACCCTGGCCTCGTCGGTAGGCTGTACGAGGATACGCCCGTCGCGTTCCTGGACATCGAACGTGCGCAGCGGGGCCGAAGCGGGTCCGTTGAGCGGGGCGCCGTCGTCGAGGCGGAAGCACGACTGGTGCCACGGGCACTCCACCGTGATCCCCTCGAATTTGCCGTCGATCAGCGGTCCACCCGCGTGGGGGCACCACGCCTCCACGGCGTAGATCTGCCCTTCACGGCGCAGCAGCATCACGGGGACGCGCTCGTCCTCGACGACGACTGGCTTACCCTCTTGCAGTTGGTCGGCGGCTATGACGTCCTTGTACGTGGTGGGCGGCTTGGGATAGAGCAGGTGGGTCACGTTGACGCCGAGGTTATAGACGAGTTCGCCGCCAAGGGCGCCGCCGAGTGAGACGGCGCCGAAGGCGAGCCCGCCCAGCGCCTGGCCGGCGCCACGGTTCCCACCCGCGCGTAGGGCTAGTGAGACCCCGTAGAGCGCGAGCGCCGCGCTGTTGACGAGCGCGTGCGCCATGCCGACGCGCTGCTGGTGGTCGTAGGTGTCGACCCAGTCAGCCAGACCCGCCGCGACCGTCGGCAACGCGCTACCGACGCCGAGCCAGATGGCGGCGTCGGCCGCCGCGGCGTAGTTGTCGTCCGCGGACAGGGCGTCGATCGCGTCGAAGAGGGCCGCCGTCGTCCACGCGCCGATGGGGATGGCGACGAGGGCCGGGTGCATACGGTGGCGCAGCGGGACGCCGTTGAGCCAGTTCTTGACCAGGCGGCCGGCCTCATTGGCGCCGAAAACCGCGTGGACGCCCTGCTGGAGCGGTGTAGATAGCTTGTCGAGCCACGCGAATGGGGTGGCTTCGACGATCGAACTGAGGGTTGTCGCTTGCCGTGACATACGTCCAGGATCCCTTGTTACACTTATCGTTTAGGGGCGTTCTATTGTCACTTGAAACGGGTAACAGCAGATATCGTGCCTCGTGACCGCGTAGTTTTCCCCTCACCCCATCCCATGCGGATTGGTCTCTCTCCGCTCCGCTCCGACAGCCCAACTCCTCTCCCTCAAGGGGCGAGGGGAGAAGTCACCCCACGTCGGAAGGCTCCCCTCTCCCGCGTCAGGGAGAGTGCGCTGGACCGTCGATCCCGCGGCTAGGGATCGGGGGGCCAGTTAGCCATGGGTTGGGGGTGAGGGCCGTATCTTCCGCATGCGCCCTAAAAGGTGGCGCCTCGTTATACTGCAAGCTGCAAGCAGTCACGATACATGATGATAATGATCAGAGACTAAGCAAGGTTGAGAGGCTATGCCCAAGAGTTCATTCGAGGATTTCGCCGGTACCATCGCGCGCTATCAGTCGCCGCCCACCCATGAAACGTTGCAGGAACTCGTCCTTGCCACCGTCGACGTCGCGCCGGACGACGTCGATGAGCCCGTGACCGACTTCGCGCGCGGCCGCATCGAGCTGGCCTACCGCAGCGGGAACGTCGAAACGCACCTGCGCCACCTCTACGACGTGCTCGCGGTCATGGAGCGCGAGATCGCACACGGGTAACTAACATCGAAGATCGTACCTGCGACTGACGTCGCATGGCAGACGACGGACACTGAAGTGTCTTGCGTGATTAAGCAGCATGCGCCTGATGTGTGTGTCGTAGGCCAGCGACGATGAGATGGAGCGACGTTAGTCGCAGTAAGTTTGCCATGCGACGTCAGTCGCAGGCGATCAATCTTCCTTGTCGTCACCGCCTTGCTCCAACCGCTCCTGCAGCCGCTGGTCCTTGGCGCGTGAGCTGGCGGCCAACTCCTCTTTGTAGGCGTCCAGGCGGTCGAGCAGGGCGGGATCGGCGGTCGCCACGATCTGCACGGCGAGCAGCCCCGCATTGCGCGCTCCGCCGATCGCTACCGTGGCGACGGGGACGCCGGCAGGCATCTGCACGATGGAGAGCAGCGCGTCGAGACCGTTCAGCGCCGTGATGGCGACGGGGACGCCGATGACGGGCAGCGCCGTGTGCGCGGCCAGCATGCCCGGTAAGTGCGCCGCGCCGCCCGCCCCCGCCACGATGACGCGCAGGCCGCGCGCCCGTGCGGTGCGGCCATACTCGGCCATATCCAGCGGCGTGCGGTGCGCCGAGACCACGCGCAGCTCATAGGGCACGTCGAACTCGCGGCAGGCCGCGGCCGCCGCCTCCATCGTCGGGAGGTCGGAGTCACTGCCCATCACGATGCCGACCAGCGGTTTCTCGTCCATTTGTACTCTCGTACCCCCAGTCCTACGGCTACACGCTGATATACCCGGCGGCGCGGGTAGCAATAGCTGTCGCCTCCGCGCGCGTGGCGCCGAGCGCGGTGACGTGGCCCATCTTGCGGCCGGGGCGCGACCCGCGCTTGCCATAAAGGTGGACGTGCGCGCCGGGGACGGCCAGCGCCTCGGACAGCCCGCGCGGCTCGACGGGCGAATCAGGCGCGCCGAGCAGGTTGACCATCGTCGCGACGGGGGCGATCAGCTCCGTCGCGCCGAGCGGCAGGCCCAGCGCCGCGCGCACGGCGTTCTCGAACTGCGATGTGACGCAGGCCTCGATGGTGTAGTGGCCGCTGTTGTGCACACGCGGCGCCACCTCATTGACCGTAAGCACACCGTCCTCGCCCAGGAACAGTTCGACGCCGCAGACCCCCTCCAAGTCCAGCGCCACGACCGCCGCGCGCGCGATCTCCGCGGCCCGCGCCGCTACCTCGGGCGCCACGTCCGCCGGGGCATAGACGTGGTGGCAGACGCCGTCGCGCTGCACGGTCTCCACGACCGGGTAGTCGATGGTCGATGGTCGATGGTCGATGGTCGATGGAAGACGGATACCATCGACCATCGACCATCGACTAGGGGCGCGTACGACCATCACGGCGAGTTCGCGCGTGAAGCGCACGTAGCCTTCCACCATGAGGGCGCGCTCGGCCTCGGGACGCGCCGGGTCAGGAGTACCGCGCAGGGCGATGATGGCGGGCGCGATGTCATCGGGGCCGCGCAGCACGCGGTTGCCGTAGCCGTCGTAGCCGTTGCGGCGGCGCTTGAGCAGCAGCGGCCAGCCGAGCTCGCGCGCGGCGCGCAGGACATCCGCGGCATCCTCGACGGGCATGAAAGGTGGAACAGGCAGCCCGGCCCCGTCGAGCCGCGCTTTCTGGTGCAGTTTGTCCTGCGCGGCGGCGAGCGCGGCCGAGCCGGGGACGACGACCACGCCGAGTTCTTCCAACAGATAGAGGGACCGCGCGGGCACGAACTCGTTCTCAAGGGTGACGACCGGGGCGACGGCGGCGAGGCGGCGCAGCGCCGCCGCGTCATCCCAGCCGCCCACGATCTCGTAACGCGCCAGGCGGCCGGCCGGGCTGTCGGGCGCGCCCTCCATGACCGCCACGTCGAGGCCGAGGCTCGTGGCCGCCTGCAGCAGCATGCGCGCGAGTTGCCCCCCGCCCAGAATGCCCAGGCCGACGCGTTCGGTGTTGTGATCATCCATAGGGGCAGTGTAGCAAAGTCGATGGTTGACTTTGCTACACTGCCCCTATGACCAATCCCCTGACGCTGCTTGCCCTGCACGCGCATCCTGACGACGAGTCGATCGCGACGGGCGGGACGTTCGCGCGCTATGCCGCCGAGGGCGCGCGTACCGTCCTCGTTTGCTGCACGCGCGGCGAGGAGGGCGAGATCCATGACCCCGCGCTCGATCCCGTGGAGGCCGCGCCGCGCCTGGGCGCCATCCGCGAACGCGAGTTGCGCGCGGCCGCGGCGATCCTCGGCGTCGGCGACGCGGATGTGCGCGTGCTCCCCTACCGCGACTCTGGTATGGCCGGGACGCCGGCCAACCGGCGTCCCGACAGCTTCGTCAACGCCGACCCCGACGAGGCGGCGGAGCGCGTGGCCGCGATCATCCGGGAAACGCGGCCGGAGGTCGTGGTGACCTATGATCCCGGCGGCGGCTATGGGCACCCCGACCACAAGAAGGCGCATCGGATCGCGCGCGACGCCATCGCGCGGGCCGGGCGCGCGGGCGACGGCGGTCCCGGTTGGTCCGTGCCCAAGCTCTACTACACCGTCGTGTCCCTGCCTGCGCTGCTGGCCGTCAATAGGGAGATGCGCGCGCGCGGGCTGGCGGCGCCGTTCCGCGAGGACGAACACGCCTTCGACATCCGGCAGTTGGCCGTCCCCGACGAGGCCATCACCGCGCGCGTCGACGTCGCGGGCTACCTCGACGTGGCGCGCCGCGCCCGGCGCGCGCACCGCACGCAACTCACCGCCGACGACCCGCTGCTCGCGCTGCCGTCCGACCTCGCGGCGCGGGTCTTCGCCGTCGAGAGCTACATCCGCGCGTTCACACTCGTCCCCGCGCCCGACCGCGAGGACGATCTGTTTGCGGGGCTGAGCTAGAACGAGGAACGAGGGACGAGGGACGAGGGGCGAGGGGCGGCAGTAACAGCCATGCTAGAAGTGCGGGGTGGTAGACGCGTTCAGTGTACTTACCACCCCACACGTTTGCCGTCGCCCGCCGCCCCTCGCCCTGTTCTGACATGGCCCCAGGCTGGCCCCTGTAGTAGCGGTTATCCTAATCCATCGTCGCGCGCGTGCAGGCGTCGCAACTGTTCTTCGAGTTCAGCGCGCTGCCGCGCCTCCTCGGCCCGCGCCTGCTCCGCTTCCAGCCGCGCCTGCTCCGCCTCCAGCCGCGCCTGCTCCGCCACGGTAAGGCGCTCCTCCATGTCCAACCGCGCCTGCTCCGCCACGATACGAAGTCGCGCCTCCTCCGCCCGCTCCCGCTCCAGACGTTCCGCGTGCGCCCGTACCGCACTGGGCAACGCGATCCGCTGGCCGTCACGATCACGTACCCCCAGGAAGGGCTGCGTCGCCTCCAGCGCGAGCTCCAGCGACGCGCTGTGCCACCAGCCGTCGGCCTCGGCCCGCCACGGCGCGTACA
>JAABUO010004858.1_pt1 | contig 15805 bp, 14 predicted proteins | sample 5559291 | NCBI WGS metagenome assembly JAABUO01 (sample SAMN10711878, study PRJNA513372) | rock metagenome | isolation source: Antarctica rocks | place: Antarctica: Victoria Land, Finger Mt sud
GTGCAGACGGTCCTCTAGCGCTGTCTCTCTACTCACGGCATCTCACGGCATGGGCAGGGTCAGGCGCGACCCTCCGCGGCTACACGATGACGACCAATTAGTCTGGTTCCACCGTAGCACGCGGCCATTGCCTGAGCCATAGCACGACAGTACTACAGGGCGCGGGGCGCGGGGCGCGGGGCGAGGGGCGGTAGCCGCGCGGGTGCGCGGCTACCGCCCCTCAATCAAACCGGGACCGGCGGCGGGTTATACGTCAAAGTACAGGTAGAACTCGTGCGGGGTTGGCCGCAAGCGTACCGAGTCGACCTCTTTGCTCGTCTTGTAGTCGATGTAGCTGTCGATGAAGTCGTCGTCGAAAACCCCGCCTTCGGTCAGGAAGAGGCGGTCTCCGTCGAGCGCCGCGAGGGCCTCGGGGAGCGAGCCTGGCACCGAGCCAATCTCGGCGTACTCCGCGGGAGTGAGCTCGTAGATGTTTTTATCGAGCGGTCCCATGTTGTGCGCGCTGGGCGAGATCTTACGCTTGATGCCGTCGAGGCCGGCCAGGAGCATCGCCGAGAAGGCCAGGTAGGGGTTACTGGCGGCGTCCGGCGGCCGGAACTCCACGCGCTTGGATTTGGGGTTGTCCGAGTACATGGGGATGCGGATAGCGGCCGAACGATTGCGCGCCGAGAAGACGAGGTTGACCGGCGCCTCGAAGCCGGGCACCAGCCGCTTGTAGCTGTTCGTCGTCGGCGCGGCGAAGGCCAGGATCGCCGGGGCGTGCAAGAGCAGGCCGCCAATGTAGTAGCAGGCCATCTCGCTCAACTGGGCATAGCCGCCTGCGTCGAAGAAAAGCGGCTGGCCGCCTTTCCAGAGGCTCTGATGGACGTGCATGCCCGAGCCATTGTCGCCGTAGATTGGTTTCGGCATGAACGTGGCGACCTTACCATGATTGAACGCGACGTTCTTGACGATGTATTTGTACATCATCAGCTTGTCGGCCGTGGTCACCAGCGTATCGAACTTGATATCGATCTCGGCCTGTCCGGCCGAGGCGACCTCATGGTGCTGGCGCTCGACGGTGATACCGACCGACTCCATGGTCAGGCTCATCTCATTGCGGATGTCCTGGAACGTATCGACGGGCGGGACCGGAAAGTAGCCTTCTTTCGGCCGGATCTTGTTGGCTAGGTTCGGCGCGCCGTTGGCCTGGGACATATTCCAGCTAGCCTCGCGCGAGTCGACGGCGTAGAACTGCGACTGCGGCGAGGATTCGTAGCGCACGTCGTCGAAAACGAAGAACTCGGCCTCGGGCCCGAAGTAGCTGGTGTCGGCGATACCGCTGTCGCGCAGGTAGGCCTCGGCGCGCTTGGCGATCGAGCGTGGATCGCGCGCATAGGGTTTGAGCGTACCCGGCTCGACGACATCGCAGACGAGGCTGAGTGTGGGCGTGGCGCCAAAGGGGTCGACCACGGCCGTGTTGGCGTCCGGCATCACGAGCATGTCGCTATCGTTGATTTCCTGGAAGCCACGGATGCTCGATCCGTCGAAACCAAGGCCATCGTCAAAGAGGCCGGCCTCGAACTGCGAGATGGGGATCGTGAAGTGTTGCCATGTGCCCGGCACATCGACGAACTTGAAGTCGACGACCTTGGCGCCGCTATCTTCGGCCAGCTTCATCACATCGTCAGGGGTCATGTGTCCTCCTCCGTCAGAGGGGCCGCGCGGAGCGCGCCCCGATAGGGAGCACGGCGCTCCCATACCATGAGCAACATCGCTCGAGAGCTTCCGCCATTGGAGGAGTCGGACGCGTCAATGCGCCCCCTAGTCAGTCGATGGTCGATGGTCGATGGTCGATGGAAACGTTTTCTAACGACTAACGACTAACGACTAACGACTATACCTGATGCGCCAGCAGAACCGCCTCGGCTACTTCGCGCATCGACTTGCGAGAATCCATGCTGAGCTTCTGGATACGCCGGAACGCGTCGGCCTCTTTAAGCCCTTGCGCGTCCATCAGCACGCCCTTGGCCCGGTCGACGATCTTGCGCGTCTCCAGCGATTCTTCGAGCGTCTGCACCTGGTCGCGCACGGCGCGAAACTCTTCGAAACGCGCCAGCGCGACTTCGATGGCGGGTTGGATATCAGAGTCGCGGAACGGCTTGACCAGGTAGCCGACGACACCGGCCTGCTGCGCGCGTTCGACCAGTTCTTTCTGGCTGTACGCGGTCAATAGGACGACGGGCGCGATGTTTTCGGCGGTGAGGATACGCGCCGCCTCGAGGCCGTCGAGCTCGGGCATCTTGATGTCCATGAGCACGAGGTCGGGCTGCTGTTCGCGCGCCAGGCGCACGGCGGTCGCGCCGTCGCTGGCTTCACCGACGACATTGTAGCCGAGCGTAGTCAGCATCTCGCGCAGATCGAGCCTGATCAGGGGCTCATCGTCCGCGATGAGGATGCGCCGCGCGGTCGTGGTCGTGTCAGGGATCGCTTCAACCAATAGCTAAACTCCTTCCATGTACTAGTCGTGTAACCATGTCCATATAGTACGGGGGCGCGGGGCGCGCGTCAAGCAGCTATGGTCCGTGCGTTCGCATCGCGTCATCCATCCCCGCGCAAAGCGTGTAACTCTGCCTCGAGCTCAGCTAGGCGCCGGTCGCGCTCGGTGAGCTGCCGATTACGTTCGGCGAGCTGCCGGTTACGTTCGGCGAGCTGCCGGTTACGTTCAGCGAGCTGCCGGTTACGTTCGGCAATGATATCGGCGAACTCGGTGACGATGGGCACGAGCGTGCCATCCTGGTCGTAGACGCGCAAGAACAACCCCTGTGGCTCGAACGATATGCCAAGGGCCGCGCTCGTCCAGCGTCCATCGGGGGTGGGCTCCCAGGGCGCGAAGCCGGACGCGCCAGCCCGCCGCGCCCACACCTGGGCGCCCAGGATGTCCCCCGTGGGATCGAACACGAGGTAGTCCGTTATCCCTATCGCCTCGTACACGCTCGGCTTACCTTTAGGGTCGACAAGGTTGATGTCGTTCCTGAGCGCCGTCGACGGGCTTGCGACTTCGATGGCAAGCGTGGGCGGTCCATCGGACGCCAGAATGAGTGAGGTACGCGAAGCGTTAGTCAGGGTCGGATGCACGCAGATATCGGGGCTGGCTTTGGCTGGGCGGGTATTGCCTTGGCGCGGAATGGTGAGTTCGGTCTGATTGCCGATGAACCAAGGTAGGCCCCGATGAGGGCCGCAGAGTATGAGGTTGCCGTAGAGCGACGTGATCGCCGCCTGGTGCAAAGAAGATCCCACGAGCGTCTCCTCGGTGTCATCCTGAAACGTATCGAATTCCGGTCCTAATGCGACAAGCTGTGCGACCATACCCTAGCTCCCTATGTGCACTGTTCCAATACCCTCTGTCTATGGCCTTATTATGGACCATTTGGGCGCATCCACGTAGTTTTCCCCCTCACCCCTGGCCCCTCTCCCTCCAGGGGCGAGGGGAGAAGTCCGTGATTTGACGGGCGGCCCCCCTCTCCCGGGTCAGGGAGAGCCGGTTGGGCTGTCGGAGCGCAGCGGAGAGAGACCAATCCGCATGGGCTGGGGGTGAGGGCCGTGCCGTCGCCGCCGAGAACTAAATGACCCTGGGGGTGAGGGCCAGGGCTCGTGAATTATTTACCGGGCCGAGGCGCCCCGCATGGCGTAGGGGCGTATGGCATACGCCCGCGCGTTCGAGGCCAGGGCGTATGCCATACGCCCCTACGATAATTCACGAGCCCTGGCGTGAGGGCCGCGACAGTTGGGCGTCGTAACCCCAAGTGGTATACTGCTAGCTGCATTTGACGTGTCAACAGGGAGCGATATGGTCACGCAGCGGGGCGACGGCGCGGACGGCGCGATACGGGTGGTGGTGACGGGGCTCGGCGTGGTCAGCGCGCTGGGCGTTGGCCTGGAGCAGAACTGGCGGCGCCTGATTGCTGGTGAGGGCGGCATCGGCCGCATCACGCGCTTCGACCCCGCCGCGTTCGAGAGCCAGATCGCCGGCGAGGTTCCCGACTTCGATCCGCTGCGCTACATGGACCGCAAAGAGGCGCGGCGCATGGACCGCTTCGCGCAGTTCGCCGTGGCCGCGGCGCGCGAGGCGCTCACGGCGAGCGGGCTCGCCATCACAGCGGATAACGCCGAGCGGGTTGGGGTAATCGTGGGCTCGGCTATGGGCGGCATGGCAGCGCTCGACGACGCCTACGAGGTCCTGCATACGCGCGGCCCCTCGCGGGTCAGCCCTTTCTTCGTGCCGATGATGCTGGCCGACCTTGCCGCCGGTCAGGTCTCCATCCTTCTTGGAGCTAAGGGCGTTAACTGGGCGCCCGTGTCGGCCTGCGCGACCGGCGCGCACGCCATCGGCGAGGCGGCGGCGATCATCCGGCGCGGCGACGCCGACGCCATCCTGGCGGGCGGGACCGAGGCGCCAATCAGCCGCGCGGCCGTGGCCGGCTATGCCAGCATGGGTGCGCTCTCCACGCGCAACGACGACCCGGCCGGCGCCAGCCGTCCGTTCGACCGCGCGCGCGACGGCTTCGTCATCGCCGAGGGCGCCGGCGTCTTGCTGCTGGAGCGCGAGGATCTCGCGGCCGCGCGTGGCGCGCCGATCCTCGCCGTGGTGTCGGGGTATGGGGCCACGGCCGACGCCCACCACATCGTGGAGCCGTCCCCCGGCGGGGAAGGGGCCGCGCGCGCGATGCGTCAGGCCTTGCGCGCGGCCGGCCTGACGCCGGACGCCATCGGCTACCTCAACGCGCACGGTACCTCGACTCCGGCCAACGACCGCCTGGAAACGGCGGCGATCAAGCGCGTGTACGGCGAAGCGGCGCGCGGCCTGGCCATCAGTTCGACCAAGGGCGCGACGGGGCACACGCTGGGGGCGGGCGGCGCCATCGAGGCCGCCTACGCCATCATGGCCCTGCGCGCGCGGGTACTGCCGCCGACGATCAATCTGCGCGACCCCGACCCGGACTGCGATCTCGACTACATCCCCAACACGGCGCGTGAGGTCTCCTCGCTCGACGCGGTGATGTCGAACTCGCTTGGTTTCGGTGGCCACAACGCCAGCGTGATCTTCACGCGCCAACAGGAGCAGTGGGTGTGACCGGCGACAACGATATGATCGACGATATGGCGCACGCGCGACGCGTGGACGATGACGCGGATTATGCCGCCCTGGTACGCGGGCTGGCGCGGGACTTAGCTGCTACCTCCATCACGCGCCTGGAGGTGCGCCAGGGTGGCCTGCGCGTGTCGCTGCGCCGTACGCCAGGCGCGCTACCGGCGGTGTTCGCGCCCGCGCTGTCACCATCCGTCGAGGAGCCGGCGCGTCCGTCCGAGTGGCGCGCGGTCGTGGCGCCGCTGACGGGCATATTCTACGCGCGGCCGTCACCCGACGAGGAGCCCTACGTGAGTGCTGGCGGCCACGTCGAGCCGGATTCGATCGTGGGTTTGATCGAAACGATGAAAATGTTCAACGAGGTGACGGCCGACATCGCGGGTACGGTACATGAGATTGCCTTCGAGAATGGCGCGCTCGTCGAGGTCGGCCAGCCTCTCCTCTATATCGAGCCGGGTGAGAGCATGGCCGGACCGCCGACCGGCGTCTAGCGCTGTCTGACAGAGTCGCTTTAATCATGTCCTGGCGATCACAGATCACACGGCACAGAGAAGGGGCGTCACCCGCGGGGGGCCCCCCCCTTCTCTGTGTCCGCAAGATGTGGCGGAGAGGGAGGGATTCGAACCCTCGAAGGGAAAACCCTTACCGGTTTAGCAAACCAGCGCACTAGGCCTCTATGCGACCTCTCCCCGATCCTGCATATATTCTAGCAAACATGACGCCGCATGGCTAGGGTTCGTGGGGGGCAATTAATACGGCGCTAGGAAGCGGCGGCTTTGCCCTGGCGGTGGAGTTCGTCAAGGTAGACGATAATGCCTTCTTTAATCAGTCGTTCACACTCCTCGAAGGTCCCGCCAACGGCTACGCATGTCGGGAGGTCTTCTACAAAGGCCCCCCAAGATGTTGGCCCTTGGTCGTAGACGATGGTATGGCCATCGTACGGCTCAACGCATGTATGATCTTCTCGCGGTTCTGCTCTCATCGCCCACCTCGTTTCAACGTCGCCTTGTCAATGCCCGCCGTACGGCACACGCTGTTTAGCGTCCCTTCCGGCATGTCATCGCCCGGTTTGCCCGCGATAACCACCTGCTGCTCCGTACGTTTGTAGATGCGGTGATCGCCTCGTGTACGCTCGTACGTCCAGCCGGCTTCCTCCACGGCCTCGATCACATCCCGAACTTTGACCATGCTATGCGGTGATACCCGGCACAGGGAAGTGCGCCGTGAGCGCGGCGACGGCGATCTCGGTCTCCTCGCGCGCGATCCCGTCGTCGGGGTTGGCGAGCATGCGCGCCAACAGCGCGCCGACCTCGCGCATCTCCGCCTCGCCGAAGCCGCGCGTCGTCGCGGCGGGCGAGCCCAGGCGCAGCCCGCTGGTGACCATGGGCGGGCGCGGATCGTTGGGAATAGCGTTCTTGTTGGTCGTGATGTGTACCTCGTCGAGCAGCGCCTGCGCCTTCTTGCCGCTCAGGCTCGTCGAGGTCAGGTCGACCAACATGAGGTGGTTGTCGGTGCCGCCGGTGACGATGCGCAGTCCGTGCGCGGCGAGGCTGGCGGCCAGCGCCGCGGCGTTGCGCACCACTCGCGCGCCGTACTCCTTGAAGGAGGGCTGCAGCGCCTCGTGGAAGGACACGGCCTTGGCCGCGATGACGTGCTCCAGCGGGCCGCCCTGCATGCCGGGGAAGACGATTTTATCGATAGCCTTGGCGAACTCTTCCTTGCACAGGATCAGGCCGCCGCGCGGGCCGCGCAGGGTCTTATGCGTGGTCGTGGTGACGACGTGCGCGTGCGGGAGCGGGCTGGGGTGGACGCCCGCCGCGACGAGCCCGGCGATGTGCGCCATGTCCACGATGAGGTACGCGCCGGCCTCGTCGGCGATCTCGCGCAGCAAGGCGAAGTCGATGGTGCGCGCGTAGGCGCTGGCCCCGGCGACGATGGCCTTGGGCCGGTGCTCGTGGGCGAGACGGCGCGCCGCCTCGTAGTCGATGCGCTCGTCCTCGCCGAGCCCATAGGCCACGAAGTTGTAGGTCATGCCCGAGAAGTTGACGGGGCTGCCGTGCGTGAGGTGACCGCCCTGGTCGAGGCTCATACCCAGCACCGTATCGCCCGGCTTGAGCAGCGCGGCGTAGGCGACCATATTAGCGGTTGAGCCGCTGTGCGGCTGCACGTTGGCGTGCTCGGCGCCGAACAGCTGCTCGGCGCGCGCGATGGCGAGGCTCTCGGCGTAGTCGATCCACTCGCACCCGCCGTAGTAGCGGCGGCCTGGGTAGCCCTCGGCGTACTTGTTGGTCAGCACCGAGCCCTGCGCCTCGAGCACGGCGGCGCTGGCGTAGTTCTCCGAGGCGATCAACTCGATGTGCGCGACCTCGCGGCGCTCCTCGCCCTTGATGACGTCGTATATCTCCGGGTCGGTCGCCTGCAGCGCGCCCGTGCGCGCGCCGGTGATGGGTTTGTCAATGATCATGTGCGCTCCTCCACTGATAGAATATCTACGGGGATTGTATCATGAGTCTACATCACCCTTGTATACCACGATGGATCTCGCCCCCCCGAGGCCGAGGCAGTGGACGGACCCCCATATACGACGATAGCGGCGACCGGCCTCTTCCAAGAGGCCAGCCGCCGCTATCCTTCAACGCCGCGGCTGGGGCGATTAGCCCGGCTGCGTCACCTGGTTCAGCTGCACATGCCCACAATTGCGGCAGACGTAGACGGCCACCTGCATATCGGGCTGTTGCTCGCCATTCATCCCGTAGATGGGGTGATGCCCATAGGACACCAGACCATCTTGCTGGCCGCATTGCGGACACCGTTGCGTCCTTGGCTCTTCCGGCGCTGCCATTCGCTCTGTCCCTCTTGAGAAAACGTTGTTAGCGATAGTAGCTATCGCGCTGTAATGGATCTTCGCATGTACTGTGCCGGGCCTCGGGACCCACAGGTCGTCCATGCGCGTTGGGTAATCTTGGGAGCGCGGACGCTCACCACGCTGCTCGCCCGTCCCCAGCGTGGCGTGCACCTGTTATGACTTGTGTTCGTGCGCCTGGTTCGGCGTATGCGGCCGGGAGCCGAGATCGTGCCACGACGTTTCGGCGACGTCTACGCCGTAGTGTTGCGCCGCCTTCTTGATGTTGGCGAAGGCCAGGTCGCGTTCGGCGTCCGACACGCCCTCGACCTGGTCGAAGCGGGCCAGCGCGTTCTTGACATGCCCGGCGTCCGTGAGCAGCTCTTTGCGCTCTTTCGGGAAGGCATACATGCTATCCGGCAGCTCTTTGCGCTCCTTCGTGTCCAGTGTTCCGTGCTCCGTGTGCGGCTCCCATGTTGGTGTTGGCATAAGACCTCCTGTATAAGCGGCGAGTGGCGAGTGATGGTCGACGGGTAACGCGGCAGGTTAGGGGCCAAAAGAGGATGACGCCTTGCAACTAAGGGTGATCGGGCAGGACTGGCACGGCAAGGAGATGGGACATAGGCTCAGCGTGCGATAGAGTACATCCTGCTGCACGACAACACCGACTAACGGGTCTATACGGTGGCCGGACGGGCGCTACGGTCGTGTTATGCGCCATCCATCAAGAAATGAAGGTGTCTGTACGCGTACTTGTGGTCGAGGACAGGGTCCGTCCGTGTGCCCTACTACCCGCGCGCGGTCATTTCGATCTGCTGGCCAAGGGGGCGCGCCGCCTGCGAACCAACCGCAGGCTCAGGATACAACAGTTCGCGGGTAGACCAGTCCGGACGACCAAACCATATCTTGCGCTTCGCATCGTATTCGATGATGGCTCGCACCTGCATCTCGTCTTCATAGAGCACGACCGACAAGCCCGGATGTAAGGCGCGCAGCAACTCTTGATTCTTCTCAGAGCCCTCCCTGCCGATGCGGACCCGTCTCTTTGTGTCCATAGACATAGTGTTGAAATCAACGGCGATTCGTACAATATCCATCGTTACAACCTTTGAAAGGGATTATGCATTTGCTGGAAGCAGCTACTCAAAGCTGCCGCCAGATCGTCGGGGAGCGCGCGAATCATCGCTCTTGTCGCGGACACCGATGCCGTTAAAGTGTGATGATAGCGGCCCCGCGGGCTTTTGACGAGCGCGATATCATATCCGAGTAATTGCGCTGCCAGAGTAAGGTCCTCATCCATGGCGTAGCTAATCTTAGGGTAAGGGAACTGCCCACCATTGGCAAGCTGAAAGATCGAGCGTCCAGGGCGATATTGGACGGAGAATCCGTATAATCCTGATACGTCATCGTGCTCATCGTAACCGTTCTGTAAGGTCACGGCGGATGAGATTCCGCCTCGAACGACGAACTCCGGCATGACTTCGACCTTGACTACGCCCGCGCAGCCCTTTTCGCGGCTTACGGTGATGATAGTTGCCGATAGCTATACAATAAATGATAGCACAAAAAATCCGGCGCGCGGCGCCCGCAATGGTTTGGCTCTTTCAGTATGCCATCTCATGGCCCGGCGCGTCGCGCGCGATGCGCCGGAAAGCATGCCTAACGGTGGACAGTGCTGCAACGTGAGCGATCACGCGGTGGGCTCGGCAAACGTGAATCGTAGTAGTACTAGCTTCTCACCTGATACGCACGGAAGGCGCCCACCAGTTCGGGCGGGACGCGCCCGCGGATGTAGGCTCCGGTGGGTCGATAGTCCTCGTCGTCGATGGCGCCGCGCAGGTGGATCAGGTCGAGCAGGTCTTTGGCCTCGTAGGGTAGCAGGACGTCGACGGGCTGGAATCCGGCCGCGAGGACATCGGCGATGCGCTCGCGCAGCTCTTCCAGGTTGATCTGCCGCGCCGCCGAGATGGGCGCGGGGTTGGGGAAGTCTTCCAGGTATTCGTCCACGGTCTCTTCGTCGATGAGGTCGCACTTGTTGAGGGCCGTCACCACGCGCTTGTCGTCGGCGCCGAGTTGCGCCAGGATCGTGTAGACGGTGAGCGACTGCGCCAGCGCGTGCGGACTCGACGCGTCGACTACATGCAGCAACAGGTCGGCCTCGCTGACCTCTTCCAGCGTGGCCTTGAACGCGGCGACGAGATCGGTCGGCAGCTTCTGGATAAAGCCGACCGTGTCGGTGATGAGCGCCTGCTGGCGGTGCGGCAGCGGCAGCGTGCGCGTGGTGGGGTCGAGCGTGGCGAAAAGCTTATCCTCGGCGCGCACGTTGGCCTCGGTCAAGCCGTTGAGCAGGGTCGACTTGCCCGCGTTGGTGTAGCCGACGATGGCGACCACGGGGACGCCCTGCCGCCCGCGCCAGCGCCGCTGCACGGTCCGTTGGCGGCGCACCTCCGCGATGGCGTGGCGTAGCTCGGCGATGCGCGCCCGGATGCGGCGGCGGTCGCTCTCCAGCTTGGTCTCACCGGGTCCGCGCGTGCCGATGCCGCCGCCGAGGCGCGAGAGTCCAGCGTCGTGGCCGGACAGGCGGGGCAGCAGGTACTCGAGCTGCGCCAGTTCGACTTGCAGCGCGCCCTCGCGCGTGCGCGCGTGCTGGGCGAAGATGTCGAGGATGACGGCAGTGCGGTCGAGCACGCGGACATCGAGCGTAGACTCCAGATGGCGCTGCTGCGCGGGGGTCAGTTCGTCGTCGGCGATGACGGTGTCGGCGTCGAGGGCGGCAATCTTATCGCGTACCTCTACCAGCTTGCCTTTGCCAAGGTAGGTTGCCGGCACGGGTTCACGCAGCCGCTGGTAGAGGCTGCCGACGACATCAGCGCCGGCGGTGGCGGCGAGTTGAGCGAGTTCGTCCAGCGAGTCCTGTACCGACCAGGTCGCGTCGGGCTTGTCCTGATCGATGCCGATGAGCAGGGCGCGTTCGGGGGCGGGCGCGGTCGGGACCGTCTTATGGCGGTGCGTTGAGAGGGGTGATGTGTGGGTCAGCGGCGGACTCCTTTCGACTTCTAGCTAATTTCGCGTGGGAACCATGCTTGGAGTATTCGTTGCAGTGACTTGAATGCTGAATCCTGGCAATTTCGTAGCCCTACCTTGTGGGCCAGTTCGATAAGTATGGCCGATGAAGGAGGTCGTTTCTGCTGTCTAAGGATATTTCCTGCTGTATATCGGCGACGAGCACGACAAGATCTTGCGTCATCCAAGCACTCCGGCCGCATATAATGTCGCGAGATCGGTTTGACCGTGCCAGTGTCTGAGAGCGGGATGACGTTCACCACTAATGATATTTACCGCACCCGCAGGCGTCCGTCCAAAACAAAGTATCTGTTTTGGTTGAGCTAAAGATAGGAAGAGCGGCGAGTGTGTGGCGATCAACACCTGACCATTATAAACCGACGATAGCGATTGAAAGATTCCTTCAATTGCCTTCGGATGGATGCCATTTTCTGGCTCCTCGATAAGATAAATGCGTGGCTGTTCTGGAAGATAGGCCAGCAACGTTAGAGTAAGCACGCGCATAGTTCCATCAGAGATCAGCCAGGATGGCACTTGCGATGCCATGCGGCTGTATTTGATGGATAGGTAACGGAAACGATCATCGGAACGCTCTCGCACATGAATCTCCTCGATATCCGGCAGGACCGTCTTCACATGCTGGACCCAATCGTTGTAGCTCGTATACTGCTGTTTCTGTAGATCTTGAATCACGAGTGGCAAGTTGGCTCCTTCGACATCGAACTCTCGTGACGCCGAAGGACTGACGGGACGACGCATAGCCGCGCTATTGAGCGCTAGTACGCGGATTCCATCGCGTAACACATTGCGTACCCAAATGGCGATTGGGAATCGCTCGGGGTCTTCCGGCAAACTACTCAATACCGACCGGCGCACTCCTACTCGGTATGAGTCATTCCATGAGTGTTGCTCGGAGAAATAGGATACGTTGCCTCTGTTGCTCATACTTTGTATTGCAACAGGTCGCCAATAATCAGATGCCTGACCAACTAAGATATTTCTTGCGGCAATATCGATTGTTATCGTAGCGTCATGTAGCAACGTGCGGCGAGGCGCTACCTCAACGGGAAATACGTCACTACGGTCGTCGGGTTTAGGCGGGACAGGTTCCATGCGGCGACGGCTGTCGATGAGCCAGAGCCGTTCCGTCTGGACATCCAGTTCACCGAGATCGGTCGTGCCAATTGCCAGTTCATATCGAGCGATGTCATAGACGTATTCGGTCCCGTTAATGTCATGCGGCTGAATAAGGGGACGTGGAACAGTCAGCTCTAGCACAATCTCGAAATGATCGGCGCTACCGTCGAAAACTAGCTCGTCGAGCGATCCAGCGCGTCCGCCGACCACTCCATTATTGAATAGGAGCGCCTGATCCAATCCATCACGAATGAAATCCCGCACTAAAGCAAATACATCGATAAACGTAGACTTGCCTGATGCATTGGCTCCAACAAGCACTTCAAGCGGACGCAGGATCTGCGACACATCGCGCAAACTACGGTAATTCAGCGTTTCGACACGCTTGATGATCCCATAGTCGCTGTCTATCGCGTCAAGGTCCTGTTTCGCCGTTTCGATCACCCACTTATGATCATCACCTGGCGCTCTAAGAGAATTCGGTGCTCTCTTCTTGAGTGGCAATGGCTGTGCTGGCACTAGATCGTGCTTATTTCTCATGAGTTTATCTCCTCATGCCCAAAGACGACACCCCCGCTCACTTCACTCGCAAAGGGGAAAGGAATTGAAAGCCTTAGGATTGACACATTATACCCAATTATAGATCATGACCGATTGGCAGGCGCTGACACGCCCCAGTACATAGGCGTTATACTTGCAAAAGGTATTGTAAGGAAGGGGGACACGGCGTCATGGTTGAGGAATTGCGCGAGGCTATCGAACAGGCCGAGCGCCAGCCGGAGGAGATTCAGCGGCGCATCGCCCAACTCATCACAGAGGAACTCGAAGAGCGGGAGTGGGATGCATTAGTTAGCAGCGCGGCGTCACAGCAGTTTCTCGCCCATCTCTCGGAGGGCATCGACGCTCAAGAGGCGGCTGGTGAGGTGGAAGACGGCGGTTGGGAGCTATATTCGGCCCCATTGAGTTGTATCAAAGCGCCGTGTGTATGATGGTCACGCCGCCTTTGGCATCATTATAGACCACCGCGCCAAAACGTTTGAAGCGGTCCAGCGCCGCCGTCACGCGCTCATGATTGTTGTTGTAGTAGGTGTAGGCCTCGATCTGGCCGAGGTAGATGTAGCCGACGTGGTACTGCCGCAGCAGGGCGCCGGTGACCGCCGGGTCGGTACTGGTGTAGAGCGTCTGCAGGGCGCGGAAGCGCGCGCCCACGATGTCGTTGGTCGGCGTATTGTGCCACAGGCCCTCGTGTGAGCCGCCCGAGCCCAGGATGTCCTGCAGGCCCGTGAACGTGGAGATGCGATACATCAGCTGTTCCTGGCAGACCCACGCCGTATTAGGAGCCCTGGTCAGGCAGTCCGTCGTGCCAGGGTAGGGCCAATAGTCCTGTGGGCCAGGCACACCATTGTTGAGGATTTGGTCGGCCTCGAGGATGACGGGGTGGCCGGGCACGTTGGCGTTGATCCAGCGGATCGCGGCGGCGTCGGCGGGGATGGCGTTGGTGATCGTGATCGGTGGGCCGCTGTAGCTGCTCAGGTAGGCCGCGCCATCGAGCGTGGGCGCGGCGTTGGCGACGGGGTTGGTGTAGAGGCTGAGGTCGCTCCCCGGCGAGAACAGCGCCAGCAGCAGGTAGATCCCGCCCGCCGCCGCGACGACAACGGCGCCGCCGGGCGCGACGAAGCGCCGCCAGCCCGCGCGCAGCTTCTGGGCGAGGGCGTAGAGCCCGTAGGCCGCGCCCAGCGCCAGCAGCGTCCACGCTTGGTAGTAGAACTTGAAGACCGTGTTCATGCGGTACAACCCCCCCGTACACGCGCCAGAGGCGTCGGGGCCACAGAAGAGGTCTTTCAGGAAGGCGACATCGCATAGGATGACGAGGCCGATGCCGCCGGCGCAGAGCAGCAGCGCGAAGGCGTTCTCTCGGCCGCCGCCGTACGCCTGGCGCGTCGCCAGGTAGAGGGCCGCCCCGGCGAAGGGCAGCAACAAACCAGCCGTGGTCAGGCCCGCGACGGCGCCCAAGACGAGGGCCAACAGCAGCGCCGCCACGATCAGCAGGGGGCCTCGTGAGCCAAGCGCTCCGAGCGAGGGCAGCGGCAGGCGCGGCAACTCGGGCAACTCGTCGTCGTCGTCGTCGCTATTATCATCGTCGCGGTCTTGCCCGGCGCTCTTGGCTGGCTCGCGCTCCAGCACCGCCGTCGCGGCGCGTTGTCCGCCACGCCGCGCGGCCCCCCGGCCCGTCACCGCGGCGGCGCCCGAGGCCGCGATAGCGGCGGCCGGCGTCGCCGGCGTCCCGGCCGTCACGAGCCGCGCGCCGCGCGGCAGATAGCCGATGATGAAGGCAGCTACGGGGATGAGGAAGAGGCCGAACATGGTGAAGACGTCGCCCAGCGGTGAGCCGTGCAGGCGGATGCCGAACGAACTGTACTGTGGCTTGAAGTCGTGGTGGAACTGGACGAAGAGCAGGTAGCTCAACAACAGGACGCCGACCGCGATGCCGACCCCTTCGCCGAGCGCGCGTCTATCGAGGCTGGCGAGTCCGGGCACGAGCAACGACGCGCCGATCAGCAGCAGGTAGGTCGGCCAGTCCCACGAATTCATGAAGTACAGCGCGCCGGCCGAGAGGGCCGCCAGGAGCATCGTCGTGACGCGCAGCGTGTCCGTACGCGCCAGCGCATTCCAGCCCGCCGCCGGAGCCAGCGCCAGGTTCAGCGCGATGCCGATAGCCAGGATCGTGAACGGCAGCGCGATGACGTGCGGGTGCAGGTCGCCGAGCAGGAAGCTAAAGGCCGGGAATTCGGTGATGGTGCAAGCGCTGGGAATCGGGACGCATTGCGTTGGCTCCACGACGCGCGACGCGGTGAAGAAGCCGAAGCTCGCGCCGCCCTTGCTCAGGTATTGGGCTAGACCATTGAGGTTGCCGATGAGCAGCACGAAGATGGGTCCGAGCGCGGCCCAGCGCACGCTGCGCGTCAGGCCGTAGGCTACGGAGTAGGCGGCGCCGCCTACGAGGGCGAACAGCAGCGCGAGGGCCAGATTGTAGCCGACCGTCGCGCTCACGCCGGTCAGCGTTACGAGTGTGCCGACGGCTAGGTAGCCGCCGTAGTAGTAGTTGATGGTGGTCCCGGCCAACCAGGGGTCGTAGGGCGGGAACGATGCCGCCTTGTGCGAGGCGGTCATCAGGGCCAGGTCCATCGGCTTCTCCGTGGAGAGGATGCCGGGGTGCGCCGCGCGCACCAGCGCCCACGCAGCGAAAAGGCCGATAAAGAGCGCCTCCTCGATCAGGAGCGCCGCGCGCCGCTGCCGCAACCAACGGGGCAGCGTCGTCCAGTCGGGGCGTAGCAACACGAGGCCGCCGGCGCACAGGACGACGGCGCCGGCGGCGAGCAGCGCCGCGTTGTTGCCGCGCCCGAATAGGCTGCCGGCCAGGTAGTTGAGGTAGGTGATGAGCAGGATGCCCACGAGCTTGGCCATGCCGTAGCCGCGGTCGGCCAGGCGCGGCAACGCCGCCAGCGTTAGCGGCAGCGCCGCGAGGCCCAGCAGCTCGACGACGACGAGCCAGACGAGAAAAGCTGCCACGGTTGTTATCCCACCACCTTATAGATCGTGACGCCCTCCCTATCGTGTGGGCGTTGCAGTGTCCC
>JAABUO010004865.1_pt1 | contig 15798 bp, 14 predicted proteins | sample 5559291 | NCBI WGS metagenome assembly JAABUO01 (sample SAMN10711878, study PRJNA513372) | rock metagenome | isolation source: Antarctica rocks | place: Antarctica: Victoria Land, Finger Mt sud
CTCCCCAACCGGTGGGCCACGGCGTCCGCGGCGCGCTGCCCGAGGGTCAGACGCTCGTCGAAGAGCGCATTCACATCGGGGACATCGTGCCCGGCGTGACTCATCGGCGCGGGGAACCGCCGCCGCCAATCGGCGATGCTCCGGTCCACGTCCGCCGGCGTCTCCGTCCGGGGAGACGCCGGCGGACGCCAAGGTGTGGGCGTGGACATGGCACGATCTCCTCGTTAGTGGACGCGACCGTCGGTTGTGCCACGCGGTCGCAAAGAGGCCGTGGATGGGTCAGGTGGTGTGTGGTGGAGCGGTGCGCCCGCGGCGCCTCTCGCGCGGCTCACGCGTCGTTGCCGCAGGCTACGCTGCCCCTGCGCCAGGGCTCGCCCGCACCAGTACAACCCGCCCAGCGCGAGGGGCAGGCCCCACATCAACGCCCCCCAGACGTGAGCGGTCAGGGCAGTGTAGATCAGGCCAGTTCCGATCAGACCGGCCAGGGTGGCGCCCAGCACCAGGGCCATGGCCACGCCAGCGCGCATGGTGGTCAGACGCGGGCGGGTCATGAACGACCTCCCGCACGCACGCGCGGCTCCGGAGAGGACGCCACGGGCGCCGAGGGGGGCGGCGGCGCCGTGGGCGCGGCGCGGTCGCGATAGTAGTCGCGCCAGATCAGGCGGTAGACGCCGAGCAGGCGCGGCAGCCGATTGAGCCCCGGAATCCAGGGCAGCAGCAACAGCGCCAGCGTGAGCACGACGGTCGTGGCCATGACCAGCGCATCCGCGTTCGGCGAGCTGGCATAGGCCGGGACCTGATACCCCAGCGTGTAGAGCCAGAGCCAGGCCTGACCGGGATAATTGCCGGTCTCGTTCATCATGCCCCACTGTGAGCCAATGAGATGGAAGCTCGCTGCCGCCGCCGGCAAGGCCGCGGATTGGAGGAAGAGAATACTCCGCGTGTTGTCCGTCGAATAGATGCGCGGGCTGTTGTCCACGGCCGGTTCGAGGAGCCCCGACCGGCCGAGGTCGAGCAGGCCGGCCAGCAGCGGCGCGACCGGACCATAGGCACCCGCAGGGAGCCGTACGCTCGTCCCCTGGACGCGCGCCTTGGTCAGCGCGACGCCATAGGCGGCCTCCCAGGCGGCCTGCCGCGCCGACGTGGCCCCATCGAAGGTCCGGAGCGCGGCGGCGACGACTGGCTCCATGTACGCCACGCGATGCAACGGCCCTAGCACCATATCCTGCGTCGTATCAATAGGGATATGCACGCCCGCGAGGCGTTGCAACGAGACGGGGCCCAGGAACTGCACGGAGCCGCTGCCGCTGTTGTAGGGCGGACCGTAGCTGTTGATGCTGTCCGTCCCGTTCAGCTCACCGAGCGCGGTCTGGACGAAGAGGAGCGGAGCCGTGGCGGCGACGTGCTGCACGGTCAGCGGCGGCTCATCAGGCGACGACAACACCACGGACAGCCCCACCACAAGCACGCCAACGACCAGCAGGCCGATCAGCCCTTCTTTGACCAGATCGTAGGGCGCCATGGGGATGCCGCGATAGTAGGCACGCTGACGAGGGCTCATGGGTGGACCTCCTCGCCGGGGGCCGGATACGGGCGCACCACGCCACGCATGCGCACCAGGAGCAGATGCAGGCCGACCAGCGCGCTGACGATGACGGGCAGGATCACGATGTGGAAGCCGTACATCTGCCCAAAGTTGAGCACGTTGAAGAAGGCGCCGACGCCGATGGCGTTCATAGCGTCTTTGCCCTGCTCGGCGATCCACTGCGCGTCGAAGTTCTGCTGCGAGATGTAGCCGGTGAAGGCCGTGCCAATGCCGACCAGGAAGCAGAGCACACCCACGACCCAGGTGGCCCCGCGCCCATCACGCCAGGCTCCCTGAAAGAAGGTCGTCCACAGGTGCAGCACCAGGAAAAAGAAAAAGGCCTGCACCGACCAGAAATGCACGCTGTTGAGGAAGTGGCCGGCGGACGAGACGTGCCACCAGGTGGGGCCGGCCATGGCGAGCACGATCCCCGAGAGGATCAGGATGACCAGGGCGGCGATGGTCGCGATGCCGAAGAGGTAGACGTAGGAGTGGACGTAGGCCGGCAGTTCGTCGGGCAACAGATCGTCCAGCGGCAGGTCATGCCGCAGGCGCTGGCGCAGGGTAGCGGTCAGGTTCATCGCGGCCCTCCCGTCGCGCGGCGGTGCGGGTAGGGCAGCACTAACGCCAGCCCAAAGACGAGCAGCATCAGGATGATGACCACGAGGTTGGGGACCGAGAGTTGGATGAACCCCCACTGCGCGTAGGCGGGGATCTGGTTCATGGGGCACGCTCCTTCCTGCTTGCTTTACTCTATATCTACTATACGGTATACTCTACTCATTGTCAAACGAACTGATGGTCTGACCAAAACCAGAGGGGTCCTGGCCGGCGATCGTCGGTCAGGGCTACAGGAGGAGCGCAGCGTGGATCAGTTGCAGCCGGTCAAACCGGTCACGGTCTTCGAAGCCGTCTTCGACCAGCTCTCCGCCCTGCTCGTGGGCGATGCCTTCGCGCCGGGCGACCGCCTGCCCAGTGAACGCGAGTTAGCCGCGCAACTCCAGGTCAGCCGGCCCTCCGTGCGCGAGGCGCTCAAGGCGCTCCGCATGCTGGGGCGGGTGGAGGTACGCGGCCGCTCCACCTACGTCAAAGGCCGCGCGCGCGATGCGCCCACGCCTCACTTGACCCTACCGCTCACGGAGATCGAACTGCTGGAGATCCACGAGTTTCGCGAAGCCATCGAGAGCCAGGTGGCGGCCCTCGCGGCCGAGCGCGCCACCGCCCACGACGCGGCGGAGTTGGAGCGCGTCTTCGCGACGATGCAGCAGGAGTTCGCGCACGACGTCGAGGCCTTCTTCGCCGCCGAGCGGCAGTTCCATCGCACCCTCGCGCAAGCCGCCGCGAATCGGTTGCTCCTGGCCGCGCACGCCCAGATCCACGAGCACGCCCTCCTGCAACCGCACCTGCTGCCGACCGCGCTGCACGGGGCGTCGGTCGCGGAGGCGCTGGAGCACACCCTGGAAGCCCACCGCAAGATCCTGGAGGCGGTGCGGCAGCGGGACGGCCCGACGGCGCGCCGGCTGATGCGGGAGCACCTCGCGCACCTGCGCCAGTCCATCATCCAGGGCGCCGTCGAGCGGGTACCCACGGAGGAGCAGGCGGTCGCCGCGCCATAATTGACCTGTCATGCCGTATCGCGCGACAATAGGGTGACGTCTCCGTGGCAAACCATGCCCGCATCGAGACGCCGCCGCCTAGCGTCACACGAAGGAGAAGCTTCATGCCCGGTATGATGGATCGTATGTCTGGTATCTTCAAGGCCAAAATAAACAAAGCGATGGACGCCGCCGAAAACCCGGCCGAGATGCTCGACCTGAGCTACGAGCAGATGCTCGAGCAGTTACAGAAGATTCGACGCAGTGTCGCCGATGTCGCCACGGCCAAAGCGCAACTCCAGCAGCAGCTGAGTGGCCTGCAAAACCAGGAGCAACGCCTCGATGGACAGGCGCGCCAGGCGCTCGCGGCCAAACGCGAAGACCTTGCCCGCGCCGCGCTTACGCGGAAGACAGCACTCGCGCCGCAAGTACAGGCGCTGGCGACGCAGGTGGAAAGCTTACAGCAGCAACAAGGGAAGCTGATCGACGGACAGGACCGGCTCGCCGCCAAGATTGAGGCGTTCCGCACCAACAAAGAGACGATGAAGGCGCAGTACACGGCCGCCCAGGCTAACGTGCGCATCAATGAATTCGCGACCGGCCTCTCCGAGGAGTTTGGCAGCGTCCAGCTGCAGATGGAGCGCGCGCAGGGCAAGATCGAGCACATGCAGGCGCGCGCCACGGCGCTCGACGAGTTGGCCGGCAGCGACACGACGTTCCCGCGACTCGGTCCCGGCGGCGACGATATCGACGCCGAGCTCGCGCGCATCGGCGGCTCCGGCGACGTAGAAGCCCAGCTGCAAGCCATGAAGGGTACCCTCTCGTTGCCGGATCCCGCCAAGGCGCCCTTGTCGTTGCCGGCGGCTGACACCGGCATGCGTAGCGCTCCGATGCAGGCGCCCTCCGCGGCCATCCCCGCGCAAGCGCCTTCCGCAGCCATCCCCGCGCCGAAGCCGACGCCTATCCCTGTGCCCGCGCCGTCCCCATCCACGTCCAGCTTGCTACCTGAAATCGGCGCGCCAGGGGAGCGGACCGACCCGCGGTCGCATTAAATTGGTCTACGGTAACGGTTCGTGACTTTTCGGGCCACAAAACATAACTTGGGCAGACCCTACACAATGCGGCATGCGATGATCGCGCCAGCCGTCCCAACGGCGATACAATCCTCTGCGGGGCTGGTCATATCTGTGCGAATGCGTTTGCCGACCTTGCGTGCGGCCAACAGCTGTCCGTCGGTGTCAATCGTAATGAGCCGCCCCTCGCTCTCGGCGCCGATCACGATGCGGTTACCCGACAGATAGGCGGCCGGCAGTCGCTCACGCATGTGGTGCTCGCTCGCGATATCGATCGACCAATCCAGCCGAGCGGACACGAGATCATAGGCGCACGCACGACCGATCATATCCATGAAAACAAGGCGCCGGCCCAGGATAGTCGGCCTAATGGTCGCGATACCGCCGGCGTGGGCGCCGATCGCCTGCCACTCTGTGTCGGTCGCGGGATCGAGGCGGTAGATCGTGCCGTCTTCGGTCGTGAGGAGTAACGCGTCGTCGTGGCACTGGATGGAGGAGCTCCAGTCCGAGGCGTCCGAGAGGGTCACTGTCCGCGGGGTCGGGCGCTGGTGCAGATCGTGGGACCACAGGAGTTGGACGTTCACACTGCTACCCTTTGATCAATCCCAGCTTGTCCTTGAGCCTCTCAGGATGCAGGCGCGGCGCCTTGATTGCCGAGGAGTCTATGGTCGTGACAGGTCAGCACGTTGCTGGGCATCTTGCTCTCTCTTCGGCTCAACTAGTGGCGCCTCCTACATCTAGTCGAGCCTATTGGAACGACTGCCGATTCAAATGCCACTTCGTAGGCGCATTCTTCGCTGAACGGGCCGACGGCGCGTACAGCCGGTGATACCGCTGGGCGCTGGGCGCTGGGCGCTGGGCGCGCGCCGCCCCCGTGTTCGCGTGCTTTCGTCGACCGACTGGTTTGCTGCCCGGCGAAGTAGTCACTGGATCGCTCCTTCCGTCCCACGTCCGTTGTCACGGCCGCGGCGTTCTCGGCCTTTCAGTACCCTACCACGGGTTACTACGTACTACTTAACGCCGTCAGATGCCCTGGAAGACGCGGTTCAAAGAGAGCGCCCTGGAGCGGTCGCCCTCCACCGTGATGTCACCCTGTTCCGTGGCGCGCGCGAGGTCGAGCCGACCGGCGACCACGCGCGCATACTGGTCCGCCGTTAGGAGTAGCGTCACGTCCGGCGTCCCCACGGCGTCGCGTTCGAGCGTGACGCGCCCATCTCGCGCGATGATCGTGACCGGGCCGACGCCGTCGCCTACCTGAAGTAGGTAGCGTCCCGGCGCCGCGGATGCGCCCTCTTTGCTGGCCACCAGCGGCGCAAAGTCAGGCATGCCGCCGGCCAAGCGCACGGCCCAGGGCGTGGGGATCGTCCCCGTCGCGTCACGCCCAACCTTCAGATCCCAGTTGTGGTAGTCAGATCCCAGTTGTGGTAGATCGACTCGGCTAAGGGTAGATAGGTCGCGCGCCAGAGCGGCAACTGTGTGAAACCCACGTCGGCCGTCTGTTGCAATTGGCCGCTGATCGCCTCGCCGACCGCCCATGGTATGTCGCGCGCGGCCTCCTCCAACGTGTCGGCCAATCGCGCCGCCGGTAATATCTTTAACGCTTGGTACCGCTCGTCCGGCAGCGGCGCTTCGCTGCGGGTAACGCCGCGGACCAGGGTGGGGAACCAGACCGCCTCTCCCACGACATGGCCCGCCAGGTCGCGCACCGTCCAGTCGGCGCAGCCGGTGGGCCCGTCCCACGCGTCCTCAGGGAGGGAGCGCAGATAGCGCGCCTGATCCCCGTATGCTTCCGCCGCTGTCTCCGCGTAGGCGTGAGCCAGCGTCTCGATCGATGTTTGTGGCATGGTCATGGCTGTCCTCTCAGGGGCCTATATGTCGAGCGGGGCCTATCACTGCGTAATCGTCAGCATACTGGTTTGACTATCGCCCTGGTCATCCGTGACCGTGATGATATAGTCACCCGGTGTTGTATTTGGATCCAGTTGCAAGGGGGCGTTGAAGGTGCCGTCGCCATGGGCCTTGACCTGGCCCAGTTGCGCCGTGCCGTTGTCGAAGGCGGCGGTGATGGTCAGGGTTGTGCCGGGCGGCCAGCTATCGCCGCTGACCGTGAACGAGTCACCAGGGTGGACTGACTTCGGGTCGAGGTTGACCGTGCCGGGCTGCCCTTGTCCCTGCCCCTGGCCGCTTGCCTGCGCTGTGCCCGTGGCGTCGGGCGTATTCGACGGCGACGGCGTGTCCGTCGTCGTGGCCGTGGGCGCGGGTGTGTCTGATGGGACCGGCGTGTCCTGCGCGGTCGGCGTGGCCGGCGTGGCCGGCGTATCGGTCGGACCCGGCGTGTCGGTGGGACCGGGCGTATCCGTCGGCGTATCCTGCGCGGTCGGCGTATCCGTCGCGGCCGGCGTCGTTGGAGTGTCTGTAGCTGGTGCCGGCGTATTCGTCGGGAGCGGGGACGTGGGCTTGGGGGTCGCGGTGGGTGGAGGCGCGACGATAGGGACCGTCGTGGCCGCCCCCGTCGTCGCGGTGGGCGAGGCGATGACCGTGGGCGTGGTCGTTGCCGGGGGCGCGCCCACGCCCCCGAAGCCGGCGAACGCGCCGTTGTGGAAGAGGATGCCCAGCAGGGCTACCAATACTAGCGCCAGCGCGACAATGGCAAGCCACAGGTTGCGCGAACGCGGCTGCGATGGAGGCGTGGCCGCCCGTGTCGCCACGTTGACGACGGGAGCGGCGCGCATTGCCGCGCGGGCCGGCGCCGGCTGCCGCGTGGTCGCCGCTTGTGGCGGCGGGACGACGCGCGGCGTCACGCGCGTGCCCTCCGTCGCGCCGGTCAGCACACCGTCGACGGCGGCCTTCATCGCGGCCGCGCCCGTGTAACGCTCGGATGGGTTCTTAGCCATTGCCTTGAGCGCGATTGCCTCGACTGGGGCCGGGATCGCGCGGTTGAGGCGGGTCGGCAGCGGCGGCGCTTGGTTGATCTGCTGCATGGCCACGGCGAGCGGATTATCGGCCGCGAAGGGCAGCGCGCCCGTCAGCATCTCAAAGAGCACGATACCCGCAGCGTAGACATCGGACAGCGGCGTGGCCGGGCGGCCCTGCGCCTGTTCCGGCGAGAAGTACTGCACCGTGCCAATGACCATGTTGGTCGCGGTCAAGGTAGCGCTCCCAGTCCCGTCTACCGCCCGCGCGATCCCAAAATCCGCCACCTTGACATCCCCTGAAGGGGTCAGCAGGACGTTTTGAGACTTGATGTCGCGGTGCACGAGGTTATGCGCGTGGGCGAAGTCAAGGGCGGCGAGAACACTACTGATGACGGGGAGCGCGCGCTTGGCCGCGAAGGGGCCGTCGCGCGTGATGGCGTCCTTGAGCGTCTCGCCTTCGACATACTCCATCACAATGTAGTAGCGGTCGCCGTCGTGACCGACATCGTAGACCTGCACGATGTTGGGATGTGAGAGCGAGGCGACCGTGCGCGCCTCGGCGTCGAAGCGCGCCACGAACGCGGGATCGGCCGCGAACTGCGGGTGCAGGATCTTGACCGCGACGCGACGGCCCAGCCGTAGGTCTTCGGCAAGGTAGACGCTGGCCATACCGCCGGCGCCGAGCGGGCGTAGCAAGCGATAGCGGCCGTTGAGTAGTTGTTCTGTTGCCATACTCGGCTATCGTATCACAGACCAGCAATCAGCGGTCAGCTGACCGCTGATTGCTGATGGCTACTACATCTCGACCGCTTCGAGCTCGGGCATGAGCGCGAAGTCGCTGGCCGTGCCGCGGATCTCGCGCTCGATCTGGTCGCGCAGAGCGGTGTTCTGGCGCAGGAACTCCTTGGCATTCTCGCGGCCCTGGCCCAGCCGCGTCTCGCCGTAGGAGAAGAACGCGCCGCTTTTCTTGACCAAGCCCATCTCCACGCCCACGTCGAGCAGCCCGCCCTCCTTGCTGATGCCCTCCGCGTACATCAGGTCGAACTCGGCGATGCGGAACGGCGCCGCCATCTTGTTCTTGACCACCTTGACCTTGTGCCGCCCGCCCATCACCTCCGTCCCCACCTTGATCTGGTCGATGCGCCGGATGTCCAGCCGGATGCTGGCGTAGAACTTCAAAGCCTTGCCGCCCGTGGTCGTCTCCGGGTTGCCGAACATCACGCCGATCTTCTCGCGCAGCTGGTTGATGAAGATGACCACGCAGTTGGAGCGGCTGATCGCCGCCGTGAGCTTGCGCAGCGCCTGCGACATCAGGCGCGCCTGCAACCCGACGTGGCTATCGCCCATGTCGCCCTCGATCTCGGCGCGCGGCACCAGCGCCGCCACCGAGTCGATCACCACGGCGTCGACGGCCCCGCTGCGCACGAGCATGTCGCAGATTTCGAGCGCCTGCTCGCCCGTGTCGGGCTGCGAGATGAGCATCTCGTCGACGTCGAGGCCGCAGGCTTTGGCGTACTGGGGGTCGAGGGCGTGCTCGGCGTCGATGTAGGCGACGGTCCCGCCGAGGCGCTGGGCTTCGGCCAGGATGTGCTGGGAGAGCGTGGTTTTGCCGGAGGACTCGGGGCCGTAGATCTCGATGATGCGTCCGCGCGGGACGCCGCCGATGCCGAGCGCGAGGTCGAGCGCGATCGAGCCGGTGGGGATAGCCTCGACGTTCATGGGATGGGTGCCGTCGCCGTAGCGCATGATCGCGCCTTTGCCGAACTGCTTGTCAATTTGCGCGGTCACCATCTCCAGGGCGCGCTTCTTATCATCCCCAGTGGTAGGCACGGAGCATTCTCCTTTAGGTTAGGTCACTCTTAACTATTATGGTACTAATGGGCGAGGGAATCGGTCAAGCCGATTGTACACCTCTCTGACGAGCGACACAAAAGATTATAAGCCTACTTCGGCCGCGGCGTTCTCATTGAACAGTGACCCCTCGCGAATATACCGTCTGACCATAGGCAGCGACTTGTGCCCCGTCTGCGCCATAATGGCGCGCTCCGACACACCCGCCGCAGCGGCGGAGGTAGCGAGGCCGGCGCGCAGGCTATGGCCGGCGTAGCGTGCGGGGTCCAGGCCGGCCGCCGCCGCCGCGCGTTTGACGATCAAGGCGACCGCGCGGTCGGAGAGACGCGTCTTGCCGACCTGACCGTGACGGTTGACGCCGCGGAAGAGCGGGCCGGAGGCGATCTTCGCGGCGGCGAGCCAATCCTGCACGGCGCGTACCGGGCAGGTCCCTGGGCGCGAACCGTAGGGGATACCGATGCGTCGCCCCTCTCCCTCCTGGTCGGTCTTAGAACGGCGTAGGTCGACGACCAAGCCGTCGCGCGTCGTCGTCACATCGGCGATGTCGAGGCCGGCGAGTTCACTACGCCGGAACGCGCCCGCGAATCCAAGCAGGAGCAGGGCGCGATCGCGCAGACCCGGCAGCGTGCCCGGCAGCGTGGCGACCATGGCGCGTAGGTCGCGCGTGACGGCGGGGGCTTTGCCTTCCTGCGCGGTCCCCTTGACGCGACGAATACCGGACCACACCGCGCGCACGGCGTGGTGACCGGTCGGCGTTTCCAGATCGGCCGCCTTGTGCGCCTGCGAGATGGCGGAGAGGCGGCGCTGCAAGGTACTCGTCTTGCGGGACATAGCGAGGTCGCTGAGGTAGAGCACGACCGTTTCGGGTGTGGCTGGGAGCGCGGTCAGGCGTCGATCCCGACACCAGGCGGTAAAGTCGGCCCAATCGGCGCGATAGGCGCGCCGCGTGTTAGCGGCGCGCGCCTGCTGGGCGTAATCACGCGCCCGTTCGCCCGCCGCGAAGAGCGCGGGCGCCGCGCCTGTGTCGGCCACGACAACCTCGACAACCTCCGTCACTCCTGCCACGACAACCTCGACAACCTCCGTCACTCCCGCATCCCCTCTGCCGTTCTCGTCCATCGCCGCCGTCCTTTCTAGCTTCCGATAAGAGAAGGGTATCGGAAGTTAGGCAGGGCTGTCAATGGTGGCCGCGCACACGATCGCCGCGATGCGCGGCCATAGCCCGCTAGCGCGCCACTCGGCCAGACGCCGGTGCGCCGTCGCGTCGTCCCCAAACTCGGGCGGCAACTCGGCCCAGGCGCGATTGGCGCCCTGTACGTACAGGATCGCCTCCAGCGTGCGGCGGTCGTCGACGCGGCGACGGCCCGTGTGGGCGACCGACGGCAATAGGGCCGCGACGACAGACCACTGGGCGTCGCTCACGCGCAGGTCGGGGCGACGCATCCAGGCCGTGTCGACCGCGTCGAGCGCCCGCTGGGCGCGCGCGGCCTCCGCGCGCGCGCCCAGTCGCCGAAAGATGGCCAACGCATCTTCCAGGTAAGCCCGCGCCTGCTGCGGCTCCCCCCTTCTCCTGATAGAGCACCCCGTAGGCATGCAGCAGACGCCCTTCGGTGAACGGGTACGGCATGGGCCGGGCCAGCGCCAGACCTTCCTGTAGCGTGCGCTCCGCGTCGAGCCACAGCCCCCGGCGCGTTTCGACCTGTGCCCGGACCCATAAGGCATCGGCCAGGACGAGGTGGGCGCGGTCGTGGCGCGCACGCGTCGTCGCCTCGAGCGCGACATCCGCGGCCTGGTCCGTGTCGCCCAGTTCCAGATGCGCCAGGGCCAGGAACAGCAGCACCCAACTAGCGGCTTTACCCTCTTTTCCCGAGGAGTCGAGGAGCGTGGCCAGGCGGTCGCGCGCCGGCGCGGGCCGCCCATGCAGGAGATCGCACCACGCGCGCAACGCATGGGCGTGGCGCAAGACCTGGAGGTCACCCATCGGCGTGGCCGCGTCGATACTCTCCTGAGCGAGGCGCGCCGCCTCATCCCACGCTCCTTCGGCCAGCGTGAGAAAGCTGAGGTAGACGAGAGGATAGGCGTAACGCGACGACATCCCGATACCCTTACTCCTCGTTAGGGCCGCCCCAAGGTCGACCCGCGCACGCGGCCAATCCCCCGCGTAGAAGGCCATGAGTCCGCTATTGGATTCCAGCTGGATCAACATGACCGGGTCGCCGACCCGTTCGGCGGCGGCCCGCGCACGGTCCAGATAGAGGCTGGCCCGGTCTAACGCTCCCACGTTTGCGGAGATAACCGCCATGTTGCCGAAGATGCGGGACAAACTTTCAGGATCGTCGAGATCCTCGGCCAGGGGGACCACCTGCTCGAAGATCGGGAGGGCCTCCGCCGGGCGCGCCAGCATGATGAGCGCCGTGGCCCGCCTGCGGGCAGCCTGCAGCATCAGCCTCCGGTCGTCCAATAGCGTGGCTAGCTCGGCCCCGCGCGTGGCCGTCGCCAGGCTCTCGGCGTAGCGTCCGCTACAGAAGAATAGGCCGGCCAGCGACGCATGAAGCGCGGCTAGACCGTGCGACGGCCCCGCCGCGTCGAGGGTCTCCACCAGCGGCTGTAGGCGCTGTAGACCCTCCTCCGGCGTCCCGGAATCGCCATACGCGTCGCCGATCCGCGCCACCGTTCGCCCCAGCGCATCCAGGTCGCCCCGCGCGCGATACGCGACGGCCGCCGCCTCCAGCAAGGGCAGCGCTTCGGCGAAGCGCGCCAGCGTCACCAACAGCGTCCCCAACTTCTCGCGTACTCGCGCCGCGTCCGGCGGCTGCTCCAACCGCTCCAGCTTATCCGCGGCGTTGCGGTAATACCGCTCAGCCGCCGCGTGAGCCGCCCGCGCCTGCGCCCGGTCGCCCGACTGCTCCAGGTACCACGCCGCTTTCTCCTCGCTCCCACCGCGCGCGTAGTGGTAGGCCAGGGGCTCGAACGGCTCCTCGCTCAGCCCCAACGCCCGCCATTGCTCCGCCAGTATCGTGGCGACGCGGCGGTGCAGAGCCGCGCGGCGCCCCGCTCCCAGGTCCGCCTCGACCACCTCACGGATCACGTCGTGCACGAAACGGTAGTCGTGCCCCGTTTCCTCCAGGAGACGCACGCGGTCGGACTCATCCAGCGCCGCGAACAGTTCATCATCCGAACAGCCAGTCGCGGCAACGAGCAGGGCGCGCGAGGCTTGTCGCCCCACCACCGCCGCCACATCGAGCAGCGCGCGCGCCGCCGCGGGCGGACGCTCTGCGCCACGTCCCAGGGCAGCATCGCCAACGCGACAGCATCGTTCGTATCGCCCGTGCCGTCCGTGTCGGTGGTCATCGCCCCCGCGCGCACGGCCTGGGCGCAACTCACCAGGTAGAAGGGGATGCCCTGCGCGCGCGCCAACAGCCGCGCGCGCAGGGCGGGCGGCGCGTCCGTCACGAGGTGGTCGAACAGGCGCGCGGCGTCACGGTCGGCGAGCGGCGCCGGAGCCAATCGCGTCACCAGACCGGCGTGGGCCAAATCGGCCAGCGTATCCGCCAACGGATCGCCGGGACGGACGTCGGTATCGCGGTAGGCCCCAATCACGCGGATGGGGACCACCGGCGCCGCGTGCGCGAGGGCGGTCAGCAGGTCGAGAGCGTCGGGGCTGGCCCACTGCAGGTCGTCGAGCACGAGCAGCGTGCCGGCCGGACCCGCGATGGCGCCCAGGAAGCGGATCACCGCGTCGACGACCAATCGCCGCTCCTGCTCCGGCGGTATCGTCCACGCGGGCAAGGGCTCCAGCAGATCGGCCAATTCCGGCAGCAGGCGCGCCAACCAGGCGCAGCCTCGCAGCGCGGCGCGCAGACGCTCCGGCTCTTGCCCATGGGCGTAGCGCCCGAGCGTTCCGGGGAGCGGCGCGTAGGGTTCCTGCCCACCGCGCCGCTGGCAGCCGCCGCGCAACACCTGCCACCCGAACGACGCGCCGTACCCCGCCGCCTCTTGCAGCAGGCGCGATTTACCGATACCCGGCTCCCCCGCCAGCGCCAGCACGGGGGGAGCCCTACCCACCAGATGCTGTTCTATCGCGCTCAATTCGTGCGCGCGTCCGACGAGTAGCTGAGAGGCCGCCGTGCCGGCGAGATCCGCCGGCACGGCGGTCCCATCCCGCCGCGCCGCGTTGCGGAGCAATTCACGGTCGTGTGGGGAGACATCCAGGACATCGGCCAGCAACTCGACGGTAGCGGGGTGAGGGAGGCGCTGACCGCGCTCAAGCATACTGACGTAGACAGCGCTGTAGCCCGCGCGCGCGGCCAATTCTTCCTGCGTGAGGGCGGCGGCGCGCCGGAACCGTTTGAGCGGCGCGCCAAATACAGCGTACCCTGTCGCCTCCATAACCCTTTGACCCTTTAGCTTCTAGCTTCTCGACTTTCTAGCCACGGCAGCGCCTCATCATACACTGGCACGGGCTCACCCAGCAGTCATGACTATCTTAAAACGCGTAGCCCAATTAGTCAATACGGCAAACAGTACCAATAACAGTATGAGTTTTTTATAGATCTCGACGGCGCCCGAGGGGTATGCTGGATGATGGCCGCCGTATAACCAGAAGACCAAAGAACGGCGTGGAAGCGACATAAGGTGGGCGTGTGAACGTCCGTGGAGACAGTGACGGATGTGAAAAACGCAGTGAACGGTAAGCCGGCGCGATACTCTTTATCCACTAGCCTGACGTGGCTACTGCTCGTCACGACCGTGTTAGGCTCGTCGCCGGCCATGGTCAGAGGCGCGGCCGCCCCGGCGGCCATGCCCCTGAAGGCGCGTGTCGCCGCCGGCGCCACCGTGTCACCATCTCCTACCACAGGACCCCTCAACCGGACGGCGCCCCGCGCGGAGGACCCGCCCCCGGCGGATCGGCCGGGGCTCGCGGCCCTGGCGTCGCCCCTGCCGGGCACACGCTGGTACTTCGCCGCGCAGGCCGCCAGCGCGGGCGCCCCGCAACTGCTCTACATCCTCAACCCCAATGCCGTCCCCGCTCCCGTCACCTTCACCTACTATCGTGACCACACAGCCGCGCCCCTGAGCGCACGCCTAATTATCCCCGCCGCGTCGACCGCGATCGAAGACGTCGGCGCCGACATCGGTTCACTCTCGGACCAGGGCGTGTCCATAGTCGTGAACTCGCCGCGCGTCATCAGCGTGGCGCGGGTGCTGCGCCGCGGCGGCGCCGGCGGCGCCGTCCTCAACGCCGACCTCACCCCTGGCGTCATGGCTCCCGCCCGCCAGTGGATCTTCGCCGAGGGCTATATCGGCCTGACTTATCACGAGTATCTCACGCTGTTCAACCCAAACCCGACCGCGGCGCGCGTTACGGTGCGCTTCGCCGCGCAAGGCGCGAGTGTCCCGGCGGTAGCGCCGGTCACTCTAGCCGTGCCTGCGTTGGGGCAGGCGCTGCTCGACGTGGGCCGCGCCTACCAGCGGGCCTCGGTCAAATCCGTGGGCCTGCGTGTCACGAGCGACGCCCCCGTCGTGGCGGCGCGTACGCTGTACTGGGGCCAGAGTTTGGGGCGGAGCCAGTTTGGCGCCGACGCCAGGGCCGGCGCGCCGGCGGCGAGCATGACCTGGGATTTCACCGGCGTCAGCATCGCCGGTGACGATCAGCCTTTCCTCACCGTGCTGGCGTCACGCGGCGCCGCCCATGTCACGGCCTGGCTGCACGCCGCCGATGGGCGGCTGCTCACGACGTTGCGGATGCGTGTCGAATCCGGCCAGCGGGCCACGCTGCGCCTGTTGATTCGACAACAGGCGGGGCTGGGGCCGGTCGGCGTGACGGTACGCGCGGACACACCGGTCGTGGCCGAGATGTCGCAGTACAACGCCGGGTCACCCAACGTAACTCACCACGCCGGAGATGTGATCACCGGCCTGACCGGCGGCGCGCGCTACGCCCACCTGCCGTACCTAAACACCGTCGGCCACGCCGTGGCGGCCCTGATCGACGTGTACAATCCGGGCCAGAGCCCGCTGAACGTAACCGTAGAGGGCTTCACCAATAGGGGGCAAACGGCGACAGCCCAACTGGTGGTTGACGCCGGGCGCACCGCGCTCTATGACGTGGCGCGGTTGGGCCTGCCGCGCGGCGTATTGGGGGCGACGCTGACGGCGGACGGCCCCTTCGTGGCCTATGCGCAGGGTAATGCGGGCGCGGCGGCCGAGTTCCTGAGCGAGCCGGCGATCCCGCTGTCGATCGAGGCGCGGCAGGCCGTGCTAGCACAAGCAACGCCCACGGCTATGACGGCCACCACACAGCCGCTTGCCCCGCTGGTTATCACCCCGACCAGCACGCCGAGCCCGGCCGCGACGATGACCTCCAGTCCGACCAGCACGCCGACGCCGGCCCCCACGAACACAGGGACGGTCCAGCCGGCCCCCACATCTACAAGCACAGCGGCGCCGGCGGCGCCCGCTACGAGCACGCCGACCCCGACTACTACGGCGGCTAACGCGCCAACGTCTACTAACACACCCGTGGCTACAAGAACACCGCTGCCTCTCCTGACGCCAGCACAAACGGGGACACCGACGGCCACACCAACCAGCACGCCGACCTCCACGGCCACGAATACGCCGACCTCCACGGCAACCAGCACGGCGACAGCAACCAGCGCGCCGACGGCCACGAATACGCCGACCTCCACGGCAACCAGCACGACGACGCCCACGAGTACGCCGACCTCCACGCCTACCAACACCACGCCCACCAGCACAGCGACGACGGCGCCAAC
>JAABUO010004867.1_pt1 | contig 15797 bp, 20 predicted proteins | sample 5559291 | NCBI WGS metagenome assembly JAABUO01 (sample SAMN10711878, study PRJNA513372) | rock metagenome | isolation source: Antarctica rocks | place: Antarctica: Victoria Land, Finger Mt sud
GTATGCATACAATTAGAGTGTTTCATCTGCTGTTGATACTGCTGTATCTGTGCTAGTCTCCAAATACTTCCATAATGCGTTTGATGGGGACTACAACATCGTGAGAGTTGTGGTGCTGCTGAACGTGCCCCAACCCTCAGAGTGATCATGCCAACAAAGAGATGATGCAGGAAATGCAAACTACCCGTATGCAACAGCGCTGCTAGCACTACAAATGGTTAAGCATGGAGGACTCTAATAACGAGGACCCATTTGCAACAGGAAGATCTGTAGCCAATCTGTGCAAGCAAACAAAGGGAAATGAATGAAGCTGCATCAGACCTAGGTATCAGGCCTGACCTGCATTCCGCTTACATGTCACAGCACGCACCTTGATGCAAGCAGCACAACCTTTAAACACGGTGTAAGTGTTGTTATTGCATGCTTTCATACATGCAAATGCAGTGACATGCCTTTGCATCCGCAGTGGCATCACCAAAAGTTGTCACTGGTAGATCGCACATACAGCAGTTGTCAGTCTGAATTGTGATTCTACCTGGCCTGAAAATCATGCAAGAATGGTCATGCTGACAGTCCTGTGAATTGTGAGCATCTCAGACGGATATTTTGGCTTGCCACTTGGGTCTTTGCACATGCTGCTGAGCAAGTATCATGGGCTTTCAGTATACAACTTGACAGCATCTTTGCCAATGAAAGTCGAAGCCTGTGATCACAGTCAATCATCAGGACACTACGCACGCATATTACACAGCCCAGCTGCTTAAAGCTTGCTGAACCATGCTGTCTGCCTCTCAGCCCATGACTTGATAAGATGATGCGCAATGGCTGTGGGAGGCGGGATCCAGAAGTCTACGCCTTCACTAGGTTCTGAATTTCCTCCTACAAAGTGAATTTGGCAGCCTCAGTACACATATGCCCTGCCACACAGTTTAAACAGCAGGATGTACTCAGGCAACATAGCGCCACATTTCCAGGCAGCACGAGCCGAGTTCACGTGCGACATGTACAAGCATGAGTGTAGACCAACAGCAGTTATTGCACCAACTTGAATGGCCAAAGTCTGTATGTGCAGCCATGACAGTACAGCACGCTGACAGAGTGCGCAGCATGCAGTGAATCTGTTTAGTTGGGTTGACCTTGATAGGGAGTGTCCTTGCGTTTGCTGTCTTCCACTGCCTTCTTGAGCTGGTCTCGGCCGACCCACCTCACATCATCCATCTCGGATTCATCCATATGAAGCGTGTCGCTTGTTGCTTTGGCTATGCATCCAATCATGAGCTCACATGTACCACCTCGACCTGAAGCAAATGGTCTCTGTCATCAAATGTTGAGTTACGTGAACATGTTGATTGAGTAGAATGCCTTGACATGATGCTGATCCAGCCTTGAATCTGCTCAGTGTGATTTAGAAACCAATGCAGGGCAGAAACATGCATGTTCTGCGGGTGCAGCTTACCTCTCTAGTTACCAGCTCTTCAAGACAACCTATAGCACTCATTGCACAACAAATCATCTCACACTGTCCCAACAATCAAATCCGATGCCAAACATACCTTATGCAAATCCCTGCAGAGAACTTTGAAAAATGCGAGCTACAGCTGTCAGCAAGCAACACTCCTCTGTCAGAGTTACTGATTTGCATGTCATCACAGGTTGTACATGCATTGACAGGTCATTGGTTTTGGCACGTTTGGCTGTGCAGCCTTACCCATAGGCCAAGGCTGGGAGCCTGCAATGTGCACCGGCCCCACATCAATGCCTGCTTCCTCCTGAACCTCCCTTCTGCAGGCTTCCTCAATTGTCTCCACTTGCTCCACAAAGCCGCTGAGGCACGTCAGCATGCTGGCATGCCGGATGGTTTTGGCTCGGCCCAGCAAGACTTTGGACCCATCCACAGATTCTACTAGCATGATGGCCTGTGACATCAGCAGCAGCAGCACATGCTGAATGCAGTCTGCAAAGCTTTGTGCAACAGGGATGGTGAGCAGTCAATGCAGGCCGAGATGCAGGCTAGTTACGGACTTGTATGTTGCACAAGCAAAAGGAAGGCTGAAAGGGAGGCTTGCAACAGATCTGGTTGCTTGGTGCAGGTGCACTGGGGATGCAAACAGTCACTGTGTGTCCACCTCACCATGTCCCCAGCATGTTGTAAACACTTTGACAAAAGAAAGGCATCAAGAGCAAGGACATGCCGCAGAAGTTGTTCTGCAGTGAAGTCTGTAAATGAGCATTTCAACAAAGGGGAAGGCATCCAGAGCAGTGCCATGCCGCAGACTTTATCCTGCGGCAAAACCTGTGGATGAGCATTTCAACACAAGAGAAGGCATCACGAGCAATGACGTACCACAGGATCTGTTCTGGGGTAAAGCCTGTGCTTCTTGTCTTTGGTGCAACACCGCTTGGCGCCAGCTTCAATAGGAACTGTTGGGGCTCCACAGCGGCCACAAAACCCATTTGCCTGTGCAGCCAGCCAGTTTTGTCAAAAAAAAACCTTCCATTTACCTCAAAAGCCATAATGCTCAAGTGCCACAAAATGTGTTTGCAATTAGCCAGCCTAGTTAGACAGGAAATCCAGCTTTCTCGGAAAAACACTTCCATACTTGATCAAGCATCTACCTGATGCCACCCTGCCAATGCAATTGCATGTCCAGCCACAGCAAGATCTGTGCCACTGAGGTGTGCAACCATTGATCTCAAATCTTGCATAACATACCCTGCATGTCAGCACACATTCAGCACATGGGATCCGTGTACAATGTGCGGATGAATGTAGAGTCAGGCGTTCTGAATGACTTGCTGAAGCATACAAGTGACTGTTGGGTAATCACAGGTGCTTGCATCCACCTTTTCGCTTGGCAACATCATGGAGATGGTCTTGCTTGCCATATGCAGAAGCATCTATGGCAAATGACCATGTCTCCTTGGCTGTGCGTCCCAGCAAGTATGGAACCAGAGCTCCTGCTTCCTGATCTGCATCAATGGCCACGGATTGCTTGTTGTGCGCGGTTTGCCGAAGCTTGCAGGAAGGGTTTTCTGTCAGCTTGCAGTGATCAGCTAGCTGTATGCTCACCTGTGACCGTGGTCTGACTGTCTGTTTGAGCTTCAATGCCATACTCCTGTAAGTCTTCAGGAGCCAACCAACACAGCTCAGTAGGCAGTCCGCTGCTGCCGTTGCTGGAGGTTGCTTGTTTTGCCATAACACTTCTGCCAGTAACGAGCAGGCTCGTGGAACCTTCGAACGAAGCCTTGACAAAGCCCTCATCCCGACGGTCTCCTACACTACGGTTCAGCAAATCTCCACCAAATGACTGATCGTCCAACAGCGGTTTTGAACTGAGCACATGTGTCATAGCCTTTTGGTCAATAGCAGCCCTTAATGTCAGCCTAGCGTAAGGTCGAGATCTGCGCCGCACAAGATTTAGCTGCGAAGATAGTAGACAAGGTTTGCAGATGCTCAGCATATCAAGGCTGACAGTATACGCCTGCGCTTGCTCGGTCAACGTCGAGACCTTGTGGTTTGTGTTACAATGCTGCGGTTCGTCTTTCTGAGGAATCAAAATTCACGAGTTTGCTTGCCTGATTCTTCACCAAACTCTTTCATGCACTTTATTGCATGATTGCAGCGTCGCTGATGGACGCTCAGCTTGCACATTGAGAAACGGAACGAAATCCATTGTGCACCGGGCACAGGGAGCACCCGCTCCTCCGTGTCGCCTGAACTGTCCACGTGATCAACATGCGTGCGAGCTTCCTGAGTCAGCGGCGCAGCGTAGCAATGCTGCGCTCGGCCACCGTCATGCAGGATAGACACATGCACGGGAACGACCGTTCTCGACCATTGCAGAATATCGAAACAATGGGAGGCTAACGGAAGTAGGAGAGGCAGGTACGGTCCCGAGCTAAGAGCCACTTTGGCGACAGTTCTCCTGGAGCAGCAGCAAACGAATGGTTCCTACAGGCAGCAGAAGATTGCTGCGTTTGGATTGAGCACAAGACAGAGGCCGATTGTCAGTATGTCAAGAAGCGTACAAGAGCAGCTAGATAGGCTTATGCGCACTGCAGCTAGGCGTCAGGAAGCACCTGTAAGAGTAGTCATTGAAATGCAGTACATGTGCTATTATATTCAGAAGACTGTACCAAAATTCCTGTTGATTCCTATTGATCTCCTTGGGTATGTTGCAGGCTCGCCGGACTGCTAGTGTCAGAAGCATGCATAGCCTTTTGAGGACACCTCAAGGACAGGCAGCGGGCCAAGCCATGCTGCCTATCTTGTGGCCAGCTGTTTTGCAGCTTCTCCAAGACATTCAAATTGACATGCGGCAAACAGTAGCCCCAGTGGTGGGATTTCTAGGAGCGCTTGCTGCTAGACCTGGCAGGCCAGCTGGTGGGTGCTCTTACTGATGCTCCGTGTTCATTTTCAGAAAGTCTGTCTGTTGATGCTGCCAGACACTATATAGGCGAGTCTCTGCTCTATCCAAGTCTATGCTGTGACTGGCATGTTTGCTTGCTTGCAGGGGTAAGCCCAAACCTGCTGTTTGAATGGGCAATGCCGGTCCTTTCTGGACAGGGCATTGGGGTGTGGACGCATCTGGACATGAGTGTCCAATGCTGGGTGTTGGTGGCCTTGAAAGAAGGCCTGGCTGCTGTGGAAATGCCTGTGCTGCATCAGCATGCTCTTGCCGTGCTGACACTGTGCCACAGCCTGCTGAGATCGGAGGGCACGTCCGTACACTTGATTGCCCCTGTGTTGGGCCTAGTCAGTGAGGTACCAACCACCTGAACTTTCAACGCATGTAGTCTTGCAGCAGTCTTGCATTTGCTCCATATTGCTGAACACAAGCAAGTGCACAAGCAAGCGCAGTGTGGAGCTTGACATGCCATTCTGCTAGATTACAGCTGCCAGCAGTGTTTGCAGGTACCTCCCGATGCTATTCCTTATTGAGCAAAGTATCTTATCATGGAAGTAGTACATGATCACAATTTGGATGAACGCAAGCACCTTTTGCGCATTTAATGTGTGTGGTTTGCAGCACTTGCGCAGACATAGAGGCTTTGTCGTTTGCAGGCTTCGCGGCATCTGCCATCATTACGGACCATGTTCAGAGGCCTGGTGGACTTGTTGGTGGCATGGTGGTTGGAACCAAGGCTGGACGACATTGTTAGGTCAGCTGTTGCCTCCTTCTTGGCGAGTCCTTTGCTCACAAGGAACATGTCATGCATCAAGCCCAGTGGTGTTGCTTGCGTATCAGCGTTCCAATCCTGAAGCGCCTGATGCAGAATGCTGTACAACATCGCTGCACAAACACACTATACAAACTTGCTGTACATACGTGCTGTACATACATGCTATACAAAGATGCTATGCTATGCTATGCTGTACCGCACATGACAGATTCAGTGCAGTGTACTGTCTGTAGTTGTTGCATTGCTCATCTCTTAAAAGTGCAGGCCTCTGCTGGCTCGGACACTGGACAGTCTCAAGCAAGGGTGGCAGCATGACCCTGCTCTGGGCAAGGCTTTGCTGACCAGGCTGTTGCAAGATCTGCAAGCTGTCACTTCTGCAAAGTCAGGGGTCAGCACAGAGGGCTTGAAGCGTTTCATGCGGCTGTGTAGTTGCATGGAGGCCATTGTGTCGGGATGTGGTCCCAAGATTGGCGTGGACTTGCCAGGTAACATGGCAACTGTGCCTACAACGCCACTTGATCGTGCAGTTCTTAATGATTGGACAGTTTTGTTTCAACAGTCCGATATCGACCTGACTAAAGTCACAAGCTGGGCTGTGAACTGTACCATTTTGATGCTTGACATGTTTCAACATCATGCTGCAGTGTACGTTGGTCTGCTGGGCATCTGTGTTTCTACTGCGTCAGCTGGGCATCTGTGTTTCTACTGCAGTCAGGGCAATCATTATATCTCAGATCAAGCAAATATGGTATGTGTGCCCAAGAGGTTTTTGGACTTGCAGAGCTGCTTGGACAATGGATATCAGGCATGCACAAGGGCTATGATAAGTTCTATGCATTACCTAAGCGGCCTGCAGCACAGACAAGCTCAGCCCTCGAGCAGCTCTGTACCTACATACAGCATGCCATTACAGCTGCTCTCACGCTGAGTCAGCACACACAGACAATGACACCGTTGCAGCAAAATACCCCGTCAACGCGCATGAAGTCTAACTCTACACAGCAGGGGCAGGTGGCATCAGGGCCAGTACAAGTTGACACGCCATCTCAGTCATCACCCGCTGTCCAGTCAGCATCTGTTCCCATGCAAACTCTGGCATCCCCCATCTTGGACTTTGTCTCGGCAGCAGCTAGCTCTGAAGCGGTGCAGGCGTCAGCACTGCTGCATTTGCTGAAGCTTGCTCAGTCTCTGGTGGATGCCATGCAGCAACAGCAGTGTGAGGCTGCTTCAAAGCAAGTTGAGGTGCTGATGGATGCTGACTCTACTGTTGGGAAGCTCAGGTGCGGTGCATTGAAATCCCAATGTGCTGCGTTCATGCATAAGTGTGTGTGTGGCTTCCTGTTGTGAGAGCTTAGTGTTATCAGCGTCATGATGGAGCACTGGGCATGCAACATCCTCCATGTGTGTACATACTTATTGACACGCAGGCATGATATTGAGATGATGAGTGCTGCAGTACCATGCATTTTTGTACTACTCATGCACTGTCTCCAATTCGCTCATTTTGCATAAGCTCTATTCAACTTGTGTGAATTGAGCTGATGAACAACACAAATTCACGTTCATCATTGGTACGCAGGAGGCATTCAGAGTCTCAGGTAACAGAGGCATACGCGGCATTGCATGCCCTGCTCCTGACTGCTTTCTCCACAAGGGCAGCAGCCACACGGCAGGTCATTCAGCACCTCCTACAGACAAGCCAACACTTGCCTTATAAAACAGTTGTCAGCAGTGCAACGACTGCTGCTGTTGATGGTTCTAATAGCAGCATTGGTCAAGTTGGTGGTGGCGATGCTGGTGAGGATAGTGGCAATGGTGATATCAGTGGAGGTGCCAGCAATGCTGCTGATGAGTTGCATGATCAGCTGGCAGACATCAGCTCTGGTGTAGCAGCTCTAGACCAGGCAGTAGCGGCTCACCAAGATGGTGATGTATGTAGGGAGATTTGGAAGCAACTGTTGCACCTTGCAGCACCTGCAGGTCAGTATAATGTCATGCTGTTTTGCATCAGCGCTACTCATGTCATCATCAGTTCAGAAACCGTTCCATTTCCTGCAACATTCACACTATATTGATCTACACGAAAACACAAGCGTGCATGAAAAAGTTGTAGCCATTGGAATGATATCCTGCCATTGAATGTGCTCCAAGCTTTAGCATCTATCTAAGGCATCTCCGCTATGGCTTGAATGTGCTTAGTAAAAGCAAGCTAGCTGGTTTTCACAGAGGACTACAGCACATTCAACACACAGCACACAGAAGCACATTGTATTTTCATGTCTTGCAAGGATTGCTGCATTGTTTCTGGGTGGCTGCAGGACCCCTGGAAGCCAACTCAGACGTCTGGATTGCGCTGCTCTCTCTTCTGCACCACTCGTGGCAGAACACACATAACATAAGCACCCATGAGCTGGCCACATTGCTGACAAAGCTGGCCCGAAGCACATTGCACACAAGGATACACAGCCTCGTTGTACAGTGGGCGTCAGATGCCGCCATGCAGTACTTGTCCCCTGCACAGCCCAGCACAGAGTCTCCCTCAACCCCTTCACCAGCTGCAGTAGGTCAGCAAAACCCAGGGCAGGCAGATGGTCTGCAACACCTGGATCTGCTCTGCCCAGACGCCTTCCTTGAGGTACTCATGCGGCTGTGCAGAGCGCCCAAACCCCAAACCAGGCTCTTTGCAGTCCAGGCGCTCTCAAAGCTCCTTCATGCAGGCTCACGCTTTCAGCCGCATCAGCTGGTGGCTGTGACAGATGTCGCATGCTATCATCTCACCGACCCCTCTGAGATTGTCAGCGAGGCTTCAATCCAGCTGCTTCTCAGCCTGGCAGCTCCTGCTTCTTTCTCCATTATGTCCTCTGCAGTGCCAGCTGCCCAGCATGAGCTACCATGGAGGCGACTGTATGCACTGCAGCCTCAGCAGGTTGCCTTTCAGCCAGAGCAACTGGCAGAACTGCTGCAGTGGCTGGGACAGAATGCTCCTCTGGTGGTGTCTCAGCCAGGCTCATCCAGTGGCAGTGCAGCTGATGATAAATGGCTTTGGAGCATGCTGAAGAGCTGTCAGACAATGGGCCCCTCAGTGACCTTTCCCTTGTAGGCACTCTCTCCATTCTTGTGTTGCTTTGCTGCCAAAGGGCATGGAAATGTCAAGACTGACTGTGCACTATCCATGAATGAATGTCAGCCTGGAGAACATCTTGGAGCTGTAGTGCGACACCTTGCTGCATTCTTACGTACAAATGCACTGTGCCAAGGTTGGCATAGGCAGCATCCCAAGCATGGCAACACAAAGATGAAAAGCTCATAAGCTGGCCAGCAATGCATCAAAATTCTTCAGTGTTTTGCTGGTATGCTGTCCAAACGTGCCAGTGCATATGCCATCTGGAATGCAGCCTTTCTTGCAGGACTTCTGGAGCTGCTGCGTGGTACGCTGTCCAAGAAGCCGCCAAGCATTGTACAGCTGTCCGCATGAGAACCCACCTGGGCAATCCCAGTCAAACCTTTGCAGCACTGGAGCAGCTGCTCCAGGGCATGCTGTCGAGACTCAACTCTGCAGGGCCGGATCCATCTCAAGCAATGGCAGACTCCACAGCACCTCTGCCTCAGCTTTACTCAGTGCCAGCATCACGCAGCAGCAGTGCTGCACCGCTGTTGGAACCCAGCTGGATGTTGCTGGAGCTGATGCATGCACTTGAGAAGAACATGTACAGTGCGTATGCTGGCAGCTGCTTGAGGCCAATGGCTCTTGCAAGCGCAGCTATTGCGTTCTACAAGTCCAACCGCAAGGTACAAGAAATCCTTGCATGTCTGCTGACACTGCGTAGTGCAGTGCATGTGGAGTGAACGAGAGCAGGCAGTGATATATTGATGGGTTGCATTGGTGCCACAATTCATATTTGGATCTTTTTGTGCATTTTCTGACTGCCATACCACATGCATGATGCTGGTCCGATATGAAAGTTGCAAGCATTTTGGCTATCTGGGTTTATCTCAGGGCCTGACGTTTTGCTTTTGACTTGAGGTCGCAGCATACTCAAAATTGTTGCCAATTCTTAAGATACTGCGTATTGAGGTTCAATGTTGTGCCTGTATTTGTACTCAGATCCCAATGCTCTCTAGCTTTGTGACAACTGACAACCGCAAATGATTGCTGATGCTGCCCAGTAACCCCTGTTGCAATAATGCACCGCCACATCAGCTTGCTTTTGACTGGCAGCATTGCAGCCATAGAAAGCTTGTGGACACTACAAATCACCTGTAACGTGACCAAGTAAAGGCAAACACTTCCCACACGTCCTGATGCTCAGCTGTTTTACCAATGCTATAAAAAGTGCATACCACAGATAAAGTATTCAGCCTTGGGTACAATGTGTGGTCCAAGCGTACACTGACTTGCTCTCTCCCAGGTTCACTTGGAGATGAAGTCATGCTGTGCAGGTGTGTGAGGACTGGTTCACCAGGATGCGCATGCTTCTCCTTCGCACCAGTGCTGCTTCCAACTCCCCTCATCTCACCCTTCACCATGCATTTGCCCGCCTGGCAGACCTCAAAGCTCAGCTGAGGCACCTTCAGGCTGCAGCTGCAGTAGAAGCTGCTCAGCAGCTACAAGAGCAGCTGCAAGCTCAGCGCCAGCAAGCTCAGCTTCTTAATGCAGAAACTGAGGCTGCTGAGCAACCCCAAGCGCACCCAACGTCGCCTAGCCTTTCCACTTCTGCTGTGACTGTTGACTCAGCCAATATAGATCATCTGCCTAGCACCAGCCAATCTGTATACAGTCAGCGCCAAGGACGTCCCTACCAACCCCATCTTCAGCCTGACCAGTTCAAGCCTGGTAGCCCAGGTCCAGCACCATCTGCAGGGCAGGGCAGCCCTGCCCAGCAGCCCCAGTCAGAAGCCTCTCCCTCTGCTGGTGCTGTGCTCGCTCCTCCGCCTGCATCAGCTGCTTTAGCACCCACAAGCCTGTTCAGGCCAGATCCTGTGAAATCAGATCGACCAGCCCCGCTGGGGTTGCTGGAGATCCAAGCTGAGCAGAAAGCTGAGGCTGCCAGAGCTGCTGAGGCCGCTGCTGCAAGGCCTTCTCACGGCAGGGGGTCTCATTGGGCTAGTGCTAAGCAGACCCCAACACCTGTGTCTGATGCTCCTGCACAGCGTGGCCAATCAAGAGTGTTGCAGGTCAGTAACGCCCTAGCTGCCATGCTAGAGCAGTACTGCCGTCTGATGTCAGGAAGGCTTAATGTCAAAACTTGTGTCATGTCATTGAGGACGCTCATGCAAATCGCTCCCTAACACAAGGTGGGGTCTTCTCCTCTTACTGCGTTGCTATTGCAAGTTCATCCTGACAAGAGGCATGGAGGTGGGTGATAACTCAGAGAGAGATGACAGGCATGGAGTTGTCACCCATACTGTCTTCAGCAGTTCAACTTGATGCTTGCTGCAAATAACTCCACCAGTACCTTGGATGACGTACAGGTGAAGCGGCAGAAGCCTGGTCAGGTGACATCTGTACAGCCCACACCCAAGGTGCTGCCATTGACAAAGGCACCAAGTGGGAAAGTGGTGGTGGCAACACCAGCACCCACACCTGGCAAGATCAAACTCATGGCGCGACCTCAGGTGCTTAGACTTCCTCTTTGTCCTGAAGTGACAGTCTGAATTCTCATTTGATGCTGCCTGCGTCAATTTGCTATCTGCTTGTAAACACCATGGCAGCTGAGCACAAGAACTCGTCAACGGAGCGGGCAGTCACTTCTGTGTTCGACAGCTGAAAACACAATGCACTTGTAGGCATGCACATTACTGTACGTCTTCTTGCAAAGCAGTATTGATTTTCAGTGTCTTGCCATACGACAAGCAATGTCAAATTAGGATCTCAGCACAGGAAAAAGGCCAGCAAGGACAGATCTGTTGCGTGTTGCAGTCAGCAGCAGAAGGCTCAGCTGCAACCCTGCAATCTGGCAGCGAAGGCAGGGCAGATAGCACATCAAAGCAGCATCTGACTCCAAGCCATGCTCGCACGGCAAGAGCACAAGCAGCCAGGCGGCTGTCCTCAGAACTCCAGGAGGTCCTGCGGCATGCTGCTTTGGCCATACTGCACATAGCTGATGCAGATGCAGTTGTCGGCCTGCACCAGTACTGCCAGAAAAACTTCTCTGCGTTGCCCCAGCTCATACACGCTGCCAATGATAAGGAAGCAGCAGCTGGAAGCAGGGTTGGCATGGAAGGGCTCAATTCTGACAGCAGCAAGCTTGAGGCAGACCGGCAGCAGTTTGACTGGCTTCACGGGGTCACTCTGCAGGTAATGCACACCTGCTTGGCACTGCAATGCACATCTGTAGCACCCAGTGTCTTTGACGCTGCCCCATTAATTGTCCGGTTGCCACACAGTACCATACATGGGAGCTGGTAGCTCAGATGACATGCTGAACTGCAACAACACGTATTGGGCTGTGCTGCCAATTCTGACCATGCACATCCTTGTATTGTCAACACAAAGCTACGATGATCAAGAGTCATATGGGTACTGGCTCTCGCTTTACTGGGCTGTGCTTGACAGGCCAGTGCAAGACACGAGGAGGCAGCAGTTGTCTACACCAGATTTCTGCAGCAGTCCGACAAGGCCGACACCTGTGGTCCCGAAGGTCCAGCTTTTCTGGTGGACAGATGCTGCGAGGCGTATGCATCAGTGGCAGACTGGGAGGGCTTGCAGCAGTGGCTGCAGGACTTGAAGGTAAGGCTTCATCCCTTGCGTCACTGCATTCATTGCAACTTCTGTACTCACAGCACATTAGAAGAGTACCAATTGCAGAATTTACATTGTGAAACAGACACCCCGGCTTTTGACCTAATGTGGTCACCTTAGGTCATAAGCCGGCATGACCATGACTTGGCTGACCTGATGTGGTAGCCACAGGTCAGTCAAGTCATGGTCATGCTGCTTGATGTTGTCCATATGCATGTCAGGTTTTTAGCAGAGCGTATTGACCAGCAAATCATCAGAATGTAAACTACAGTCAGCACCTTGATGTTGGCATCCCCAATCCTCATCTGTGTGTTTGCTTGCTGCAGGGTCAGAAGCAGGCTCCCAACGGCAGGGACACCAGCCACTGGCCTTTGGCACCAGCTCAAGAGCACAAGTACGACGCTCTTGCGGCCTTTGACGCTGGCCAGCTGCAGGAGGCACAGCATGCTTTCGACTTGTCTGTGTGGTCAGACCTCAAGGGTGACAAAGGTGGGTGACCACACTGGAACCACACTACACTATACTTGGGGTCACCCAAGTTGTGTCCTGAAACACTGTGCAATGCTGTTGACCATGGCCAGCCACAGTCATACACACGTAGGAAGCCCTCTGAGTGGTAACTGGAATCCATGTGTGTATATGCTGGGGGTGTTACGCGGCTTCTGGATTGTACAGCAGTGTATCACTGACCATCCTTCAGTTTGGTTGTAGACAGCAACAATTTTGATGGCCAAATATGTGTTAGAGCTCAATGCCAATGTTGCCATTGATCCCATTGCAGGTGGAGTACATGCAGCAGAGGCTGCAGAAGCCACCAGCCTGAAAGCCCTCATGCAGCTGCATGCTTACTCATCTGCCAAGCAAAGACCCAGCCGTGACAAGCGCCTCATCCGCACCCTGCTCCAGGACTCCAAAGACACCCTGCTGCAGTCCCTATCAGTCACAGCACAGACAGGACTGCGCAACACCACCGCCCAACTGACAGCACTCCATTGCCTGGCAGCCGTCCAAGAGTCTGTGCCTGCACCTGCTGCTGCCTTGGCGGCTGTTGACGCCCCTCCTGGGTTTGCCCCCAAGGCTGTGGAGCCCTCTGCTCAGCCTCAGCCTGCTTTTGCTCTCCGGCTTTGGCCTTTTGGTGATGGCCTGCCCCAAGAAGCAGATGTCAATCAATGGCCTGTACAAGACCCGCAGCCGCTGCTGCAGCTGCTGCGGGTGCACAAAGTGCTTGCTGCCAAAGGCAAGCAAGAGGTGCCACAGCGGCTGCTGCTGAAGACTGTACAGTCTGCTGCTGCATCCGGCAACCACCGCCTGGCTGACAGGCTTGTAGCAGACTACACAGCGAGCTGCAAGGACCGTGAAAGTTCTCTCGCACTCAAGCTGCACCTGCTGAGGTCAAAGCCTCAGTACAGCACCGGTTTAGTAGACAGCACTTCTGCTAGTGGACAGCTGTGGAATTTGGTCAAGCCATTGCTGGACAGGAAGATTACTGCTGCCGAGACTGAAGTGGCTTCCCTTCAGACACAAGCACTTCTGCAGCTAGCTCTTTGGTGCAAAGCTCCATCACCCAATCAGCTGGGCAGCCAGGATGTTCACTTCAACCAAAGCCTTGGGCAGCAGTCCCAAGTCATTCACAGCCTCAAGGTCATTGCGGACGGTGCTTCAGGCCCACAGCCATACCTGCCCCCAGAGGCTTCTGATCAAGCTGTCTGTCTGGGAGCAGCAGTGAAGCTTGTTCCAGGGTCTGCATCTGCCTGGTTGGCTTACGCTGACCACCTTCACACCTTGTGCCACCCAGCTGCCACCCATCAAAACCCACATGCTCTACAGTCAAGCTCAGAAGCTGAGGCACCCACTTATACCAACTCACTAGATACGTCTACACCTCATTCCAGTGACAGCAACCTTTTGGAGGATCACACAAGAGAGCACGTAATCATTGAGATGGTCAAGGCGTACTGCACCCACCTGCAGCTAGCTGCGCAGTCAAGTGGGCAGGCTGGTGTGCCAGAGGATCACATGCCAATCCTCCTGAAGCTCTTACAGCTGCTGTCAGGGGATGACACGGGCCCAAAAGCGTTTCAAGCGCTAAGCTCTGGGACTAGAGCAATCCCAGTATTGGTTTGGCGGGCTGTGGTCCCTCAGCTGTTTGCCCTGTTGGCACATGAGGACGCTGGGGTATGGGGCTGGGCGCAGGAGCTGCTGCAGAGATTGGAGCAGCTGGATCCTGCTGCAGTGCTGTACCCAGCATTGGTGGAAAGCAAACGCATCAGCAAAGGTAGCTCCAGACATACACTCTGATCCTTGCCTCAACAAAGGCATCTTGTCCTTGGACCTCATGGCCCTGCACCTGCTGCATCCATACATGCATGGCAATGAAGAAACGTGATGAATATACGACACTCCAGAGCGTGTGCAACGCCTGCAGTTTCAGGTTACAAATTCTGCAACAGGCGCTTACAGAGTTGTGCAGGGGCGCTATCCCTCGGCACAGCATGTTCAATGCGATACAATGCCTTGATCCATGCTGCAGGGCAGGCAACTGCAAAGCCAGGCCTGCAGGCTCTGCTTGACAGCTGCCAGGCCAGGCAGCCACAGCTTGTGGAGCAAATCTCAACTATGATGACAGAGCTGGAGCACATGAGTGTCTTGTGGATTGAGCAGTGGCACATTGCGCTTTTGGAGTTGCAGGTGCTCTTCTACTAGCACAAGTAGACTCATTGCAGTTGACTCTGTCCAAGTTTGTGCAAACTCTACAAAGGGCTTACATGTAATTTCCTTGTAAAGAACGAGGGCATCTGCCGACTGCTGCATGTACAGTCTTGCTGGCAGTGAAGTAGCGCAAAGTAGCCTTGTGCAGTTATCACCAGCTGCAATTGGTCACTGGCCTTGAGGCTTCAAGTTGAGCAAGCCAGTGTTGCTGCAGCTTGCCTGGTCTAAAGTGCTCATCTGCCATGCCTTTGTACTTGCAACAAGTTCCAGGCAGAAGTTGTCACCCTGTTCATGATGATGCAGGCTGAAGTTGGCAAATGGGTAGCTTCTCTTCAGGAGGAGCTGAAGCGTGTCACTGCACAGGCAGGCCTTGACATGTCCCAACAGCTCCAGATCATGCGTGACAGGTGAGCCTTCTGTGCTGACAAAGTTTCAACACTTCAAACAAGCAGATGCTGAAAAACATAATGGCTTCTTCCTTTGGAGCATGTGAGAACAAGCATTTCATGAAGGATATACTCCCTGTTTGTCTGACCTTTGCAACCTCGCTGGCGTGGTCATGCACTACACACTCAACTGGTAGTTGCTGTTGATCATTGGTCATTGGTGTATGTTCTGAAGTTGTGTACAAGCCAAGTGGCACCTCAAGACAACTTTGTATGACCCTCTCAAGGTATGCATACTCGCAAAAGAAAGCCCTGACTGACATGCTTTGCCACATGAGCTTTGACTTTGCTCAATGCTCAGGTACACCACCATCCTCGCACCTGCCATGCACATGATCCAACAGAGGCTGAGCCTGAATACCGCTGATGATGCACAGACACCGCAGCAGGAGCAGTTCGTCTCCAAGCATCTGCCCGCTCTCAAGCAGGCAGCTGCTGCATTTGCTCATCCCAGTGATGATGTTCTCATGCACCCTGAGCTTGCTTGGAACACATTCAAGGCTGTCAGCAGGGCCATCGCACAGCAGCTGAGGTATGCAGCATCACATTGTAATCTACGACGCATGTGGTGCTGAAGCATGTGCATTTGCACTCGTACCCATGCACCAAAATGCATGATGACTTTTTTTGAGCTGCACAGTACGTCGTTAGCCTCGACATCGCATCATCCTGACCTGCTGTTGACCTGCTGTTGGATGTCAAATCTTACATAAGCT
>JAABUO010004868.1_pt1 | contig 15796 bp, 29 predicted proteins | sample 5559291 | NCBI WGS metagenome assembly JAABUO01 (sample SAMN10711878, study PRJNA513372) | rock metagenome | isolation source: Antarctica rocks | place: Antarctica: Victoria Land, Finger Mt sud
GCAGGGCCCGGCGCAGCGGTGCCACGGGGCGCGCTAGGGTGTCGCGGCTGTTTGATGCGGGGTCCCATCCCTGGGCGGCGACCGGGGATCGGGGCAGGGCATGGGCTGGGGCTTGGGAGCCAGGACGCCCCCCGGCTGCAGCCAGAGGGTCTGGGTAGGGGCCTGGGGCTTGGGGGTATTCGGCCAGGGCTGGGGTTGTTGGGGCATGGGCCAGGGCCAGGGTATGGGCCGGGGCAGGGGCGCGGGCAGGCTGCAGGGCGGCGGCGACCAGGGGGCTTGGCCTCCCGGGAGTGGCTACGGGTTTGGCTAGGGTGTTGGCTAGGGTATGGGGCAGGAGGTCACCCTCGAACAGGTTGTCTGGGGCGGGCTCGTCGGCGCTGTCGGCGGCCACGGGCAGGTCGAGCGCGGCATCCGCGGCGCCCGCGGCGGCCGCGTCGACGCGGATGAAGGAGGAGATGTCGGTGGCGTGCGCGCCGGCGCGGCACGTCAGGCCCGCGAGCTCGTTGGCGGTCTGCTGCGACGGCGCCGCCGGCAGCGCCAGCTCGTCGGGGCACGTCCACTCATTGTTCTGCGCGCGCCGCGCGGCAGGCATCAGCGCGAGTCCCATGGGGGCCACCCCGCGGCTGGCTGAACAGAGTTAAGCATGATCTTGCAAGCGTGCGTGCGGGGTGAGACCTTAAGGAGCATTTTAGCATTCCATGCCGCAGCAGAGATCTGCATCCCGCCAGTGTGTAGCAGCACACCTACCAACAAAAGTTGCACTCTCGTTACACACGTCACCTCACGCGAGGACGTCCTGCAAGCGCGGGCTGAGAAGGTGTCTTGGCGGCGGCGTGCGGCGCGCGGGCGCGCCTGCAGCAGGACGACGAGCGCGTCGTCGAGGGCAGAGCGCCGCAGCGCCCACGCGGGCAGCGGCCCCGAGAGCAGGTTGTCCGCCAGACCGAGCGTCTTGCGGTGCACGCTGCCGTCGGAGACAAACGCCCTGCGCCGTCTGCTGTCAGGCACCGCACCGCTTTTCTCGCAGTGAAGCGACGGGCGGTACTCCTAGCGACCCGCGCGGCCTCGACACCCACCACCCGCCTCACAGCAGCACAGGCGCCTCCGCAGGCGGCGCAAGACTGGGATTGCGCGGGTCGCCCGGACGTCTGCAAGGGGCAGCCAGGCACCCCACAGAGCAGGCAGCCACGAGCGCCGCTGGCAGGCCTCTATAGCCTGGTCAAACGTCAGTTGCGCCCGGCGGGGCGCGCGCCAGGGCCCGGGCTTGAAGGCGGCAATGCGGGAGAGCCCGGCCGGCGCGCCGCCTTCAAAGCGGTTGCCGGAGAGCGACAGGTACCGCAGGGCGGAGGCGTGCGGCGCGGCCGCAAGCGCGTCCGCGAACGCCTCAAGCGTGCCCGACAACTCGTTGTCCTGCGCGCCGGCGCCGGCAAGGCCATTCACGTGCGCTTTTGCCATTCACATGCGGTTGGCTATTCATATGTGGTCAGCTGTGGCCGGCCCTATCTCTTGGCCAGGCCGCCGTGCGCCTGGCGCATGCGGGGACGTGCGCCGGGTGTGCGATCGGCGACAGAGAGAGAGCGCGGGCTGGAGGCCTGAACATGAGATAGGGTTAGGGTTAGGGTAGGCCACCGTACCAAGCAAGGAGGTCCGCCAGCAGGCAAGCGGGCCTGAGGGGCGGGGACCGCATGGCCAGGAAGCCCTTGTTTCCGAGTTTACACAGGCAGGGCGCGCCTGCAGGTCCAGCACGGCGAGCGCGGGCAGCGCGGCGAGCGCGGCCGGCAGCGCGCCAGCCAGCATGTTGGCGCCCGCCGCCAGCTGCTGCAGCGCCGGCGCGCTCCAGGCCGCCGGCAGCGGCCCCGACAGCTGGTTGTAGCCGACGCGCAGCGCGCGCAGCGCCGGCATCGCGGCCAGGCCTGCACGCGCCATGCGCGTGGGCGCGTGAGCTGCGCCTGATGAGATGGCCTCAATAGGCATGGCGTGAGGCGTTTGTGCAGGGCTTGAGGCGGCGCCAGGCTGGCGTGTCGGCACTTTCATAAACCTAACGGTTGCCGCTGCACCACACGGCCGGCCGGGGTAACCCTTGCCAGCTTGCTGCACTGCAGCAGCAACGTCGCCATGCCCATTGATGCGACATGTGCGCGTTCAGGTCAAAAACAATTTCGTGAGCGCCTGGCGCCGTCCGCGCACCTGGCGGCAGGCCGCCCGTCAGCGAGTTATGCTCCAGGCTCAGCACACGCAGCGGCAGCGCCGCGTAGCGCGCCGGGATCGGCCCGGACAGCTCGTTGCGCTGCAGCAGCAGCGTCTCGAGGCCCGCCGGCAGCGCCGGCAGCGCGCCCGAGAAGCGGTTGCCGCCGAGGTGCAGGTGGCGCAGCGCAGGCGCGCCCTCGAACGACGGCAGCGTGCCCACCAGGCCGCCGCCGCCCTCCGCCTGCGCGGCGCGCGCCCCCGGCGGCTCAGCGCGCGCGCACTCGCGCCGCCGAGCGCACCACCACGCATGCAGCCCTTTGCCATGGCCGACTGTTGCTGTCAACGAGACCGTGCGTCACTAGCTTCAGAGCGTGCACCCGGCGCAGGCCGGCGCGCCCTCATGCCGCGACAGTGCACGCACCAGGCCGCAGCCTCACTCCCAGCTTTTTGCGGGCCATGCACCCTGGATGACCATGAAGCTGCTCATGGCCACGCTTGCTGAGCAGACCTTGCACGGAGCGCAGGCGCCACCGTGCGATAAGTAAAGGGAGGCGTGAGAGGTGAAGTGGGCAGAGCCGGTATGCGCGCGCGGAGGGCCCATGCGAGACGGCGTCGCGTGGCAATGCTGGCTGAGCGCCTGCAGCGCGCAGCCAGCGGCGGCGCAAGCACTCATCCCCTACCCTTCCCCACCCTCAATCCAGTGGTATGCGCGGAGGCCCAACCGAGACAGGTGTCACCTGGCCGTGCAGGCTGAGCGCCTGCAGCACGCAGCCGGGCGGCGGCGCTGGCAGCCAGCCGGCGAGGCCGTTGCCGGTGAGCGACAGCTGCGCCATGGGCGCGGCCAGTAGGCACGCGGGCAGGCTGCCGCTGAGCCGGTTGCTGGCCGCGCCCAGGCTCGCCAGCGGCGCGCCCGCCAGCGCGCACGGCAGGCTGCCCTCCAGGCGGTTGTACGCCAGCTGCAGCGACTGCAGCCGCGGCAGCGCGCGCCGCACGTGCGCCACGTCCGCGTCCATGCTGCGCACCGCGCGCGCCCGGCTTGCTGCCGGGCGCTGCAGTGGAGGTAGGAGGCATGGTGGTGGGCCCATGGTGGGCCCATGGTGGGCTAATGATGGTGTCACAGCATCAGAGCAAACCTGGGCTTCTCGTGCCTGCACCCATTTGCAAGCTTGCCTGCCTCGAGTGTCACGCATAGTGTGATTGTGGACCGATGCACAGCGTGCGCCGCTTGCGTTGCGCGGCGCGCGCTCTTAGAGCGGCGCGCAGCATGCCGGCCCAGGGGCCCATGCAGCGGGCGGAGGCTGCCACCCCGCGCCGGCACCCGCGGTTCACTCGCGCGCCGGCAGCGCTGCGCGGTGGCACAGCGTTGCGACACGGCGACACACAAATGCTGCCCAGGTCAGTGCGGACGCCTAGGGCACCCGCCTGACGCTGCCCGCCCAGCGCGGCGCCTGCCTGCACGCCTGTCACCGGGCGCAGTCTGCCTTCATGGCGCCGCCAGACCAAGCAGCCGCCAGGCTGGGCGCACCGGCCAGTCAGCCGGTTGAAGGTGAGGTCCAGCGTGGTGAGCGCGGTGAGCTGCGCGAGCGCGGCCGTGAACGCGCACGCCAGCCCCTCGCTCGGCAGCGCGAGCTGCACCAGCCGCCCCTGGCGCGGCGCGCGGCGCGCCCGCCGTCAGGGCGCGTGAGGCAGGGACCCGCTGCTCACTGATAGGGTTAGGGGCTACCCTATCTGATCCTCTTGTGCCGGCTCCCGCTGCGTCGCACTACGTGGACGAGCTCTGTATCAGTGTGCATCCTCCATGCCCTTAGGGCCGCATAGCACACAGCCGCCGGCCGCGAACGCTGTGAAGACTGCCTGTGCAGCGCGGACAGGGACCGCGCACGTGCTGCGCCACGCTCGGCGCTGCAGGGCAGCGCGTGCAGTGCGCTCAGGGCCGGGGCGGGCTGCGCACCTGCGCGTCGCAGGCGGAGGGCGGCGTGTTGCACAGGTCGGCAGCCGGCTCAGCGGCCGCCAGGCTCGCGCGGAGCGTGGGGCACGAGCTGTTGCCGGCGCAGCACTGCGCGAGCACCTGCCGGCGCGAGAGCGCGCGCGTGAGGCCCGCCGCTGCCAGCTGCGCACGCTTCGGGCCCGTGCGTCGCAGAGGCATGCCAACCCCTGCACTAACGCAACTAGGGACACAGCGTGTCAGGAACAAGCTGCGCTCACCAGCCAGCCTGGGCGCCACAGCGCCGCCTGCGCATAGCCGCAAGCCTCCCCACGCGCGCCTGCTCCATGGCGCGCCGGTCGCCGGCGGCGAGGCCCGCCGCGGCGCGCCGCATCTCCACCACGAGCTCATACTCGGTCGCATTTGCCTTGCCCAGCACGACGATGCTGTAGATGCCCGGCGCGCTGCGCAGCTCGGCGACTGTGAAGCGCACGCTGTCCGGGCGGCGCCCGCGCGAGGAGCCATGCGGCGCCAGCGTGCTGCTGGACGGCCGCACCTCCCTGGGAAAACACGAATCCACAGTCAGTGGGCCTCCAAGCGTGTCAGCTAGGCAAAGCATCAGTTGAGATTCAAACTTGGCCACTAGGACGAGCATTGCTGCACTGCAGTGTGCGCTGTGGCTGACCATATGGCGCTGCAGTGAGACCATCAGGACACGTGACAAGGCTCAACCCTTGGCGGGATGCACTGGAGCAGGGCGCACGCATCAAGCGCATCAGCGACACGGTCACACAAGCCTATACACCTCTCCGTCTCAGGTTTGCCAGGGTGGCGCACAAGTCTGCATCGCCAGTGTGACTGGTGAGCACGACGGCCAGGTCCTCTGAGACGCCGGCCGGGATGGCCACGTTGTACACGTTCTTGGCGTTGGCCGCGACGCTGCCTTGCGCCCTGCAGAACCAGGTCAGGTTCCCGACCACCTGGCTGGTGCAGTCCAGCTCCAGGGGCACGCCCTGGCCCGCGCTCGGCGGCAGCAGCGCCAAGAGACTGAGGGCTACCAGCGCGCAGGCGCAGCCCTGTGCTAGGTTCGCAGCCCGCTGCCTGCTGACAGCCATGGCGACCGCACGTGCTGCAGGAGGGTGGTGCTTATGTGTTATATAAGCGTGCACGACCCAGGCTTGTGCGGCATGCTTGCTACCAAGGTTAGCGAAAGCAGTTGAACAGCACAGCGTGGGCTGTGTGACCGGGATGCACACGGAACGGCACCGTCTAGTAAAAATACTGATGAAGTGCGAGGTGAGTCACAGAGGGAGGACAACCCGACGAAGCCACATGCCCTGCGCGCAATAGGTCAAAACTTAACTTTCCTTCAACTTAAGTGTGCGCTTCGGGATGTACCGTCTGTTGTTCTTACAGCTGCTGGACTCCAAGTGCTGGACAACAAACCAAGCTAGTCCTGCAACATGCGCGTGGTGACAGAGTTCTGGGCGTTCGGACATACAGGAGCGCCAAACACGGCGCACAGACAGAGCGTTTCACTGCACAACCCCTGCCCACGACATCCTGCAGCCAAGCCTGGCGCGCGCTGAGCCAGGGCCTTGCTCGCAGACGTCGCTACAAAGCCATGCTCCCTAAACGCCGCCGCTCCCGTGAGCGACTGCGTGGAAACCTCACATGCGCAGGACCTACCTCCCAAACCCGTCCCTTCCCCAAGTGCCCGACCGCTGCACGGGCGTCACGCCGCAGCAGCCGCTGCCGCCGGACGCCCACCCCCACTGCAGCTCCAGGCGCGCCACTCCTCTGCTCTCCTGTTGCTGCTGCGGCCAGTCTCCACCGGTGCGCAGGCAGCGCGCAGCTGGTGCGCTTAGTCCACCTGCCGTCACAGGCGGTCCAGCGTGCGCGTCAGCGGTGCATGTGGCTATACTGAACAATAACATCATGCTCCCTCCTATGGTTTCCCCCGCATCCTGACACACGCTGTTGTATCCTGTACGTGTGTGTCCTGGCGCTGCACGGCCCACACCAGCCCGGCCTCTTGCCATCTGCGCTACACCAGTCAGCTGCACATCTGCCCCATGCGTGCTCTCTCGCTGCCCTCATCAATAAATTATATATATCTCTGCCTAACTTCATTGCGCTCTGCAGCATGCAGCATTTCTCACTGTGCCCATAACTGTGCCCGGGCGCCAGCGGGGGCCCGGCACACCTCCTCCATGCGGCTGCCCTCGTCCACGGTCTCCTCCAGCGCCGGCAGGTCCTCGCCCTCCTCGTCCTGCGCGCGGCAGCGACCCATCAGCCGGCCTGCTGCCACCCGGGCGAGCCTCTGCATCCGCGCCCGTCAGCTGGTCTGCTGCCACCCGGATGTGCCTCTGCGCTCGCGCAGGCCCTCCTCACCATGAGGCGCCTTGCAAAAGGGCACGGACTGGCGCGGCTGGATGCATGCCTTACGCGCGCGTGCCGTGCGAGGCCCGCGCAGGTCCTTGCCCTCCCGGTTTGCGCACAGCACGCGAGCGTAAGGCTTGAATGCACCCGCGCCGACTGTGCCCTTTTTATAGGCGCCTCCGCGGTAAGGAGCACGGTGCGCGCAGCCGCCTGAGCGCTCAGCGCCTATCAAGGGCCAGGCAGGGCGGGCGCGCGCCGCGCCGGCGTCGTCGTCGATCGACAGGCCGAGCCGGATCATGCGGTGGATGCGCCCGCCGAACGTGTTGGGCTCGTCCAGGCTGAAGCCGCTGGTCAGCTGCGCGGTCTCAAACAGCAGCAGCACCAGGTCCTTGACCGTCTTGTCGCTCTTGTCCACGTCCGAGCGCTTCTTTAGCTCCTGCGAGGGCGGCCAAGGACGCATTGAGCTGCTTGATCACACCAAAGCACAACCTCACCCCTATGTACATGTTTTTGCCCTGTGCAAGAATAGCACAGGAAGTTACAAGAATGTTGAGGCTCAAAGATGCATGAACAGGGCCGTCACGATACACTTGCTCCCTTTACGGCTGTGCAATGAACAATCAAAGCACAACACATCGGGCAGGACATGCGCTTGCGCCAGAGCCAGGCTTGGCCCCCATGCCTGACAACATTAACAGCCCGCTCCAACCCTGCAGCAACCAGCAAAAGAGCTGCCCCGCCGCACCTGGACGATGCCGTTCTCGGGGTTGATCTCCAGCGTCTTCTTGGAGGCCCTGCACGACCACAGGGCACATGCGTCAGCCCGCAACATGGCCGCCGACACACTGTGTTGGTTGTCAACTACACATATGCCTCAGACCTGCATGTACTGACACTTTAACGTGCCACACGCCTAGCCCCGTCCATAGCACATTTTGCAATGAGGATGGGCCCTTAAAGCTGAGCAGCAGATATGGACCATGCATGCACCCGCTGTGCTGACGCCTACCAGCCGCTGATGCGCATGGACCTCTTGACAGCACTTCCCCCTTATACAGGTTGTCAAGGCGCTCGGTCCGAACAGGCTGCTGCAAGCCGTGCCAGGGCGCCACGGGAGCGCGCACATGTAGGACGACATGCTGTTGTCACGCAGCGCCTGCGCCTTCATGATGCGCTCCATGTTGGCGCTCCAGCCGTACTCGCCCGTGACCAGTACGCACGGCGAGTCCACCGCCCGCTCGCCCACCACGACCTGCCGCCGTCCAGATACTGCTCGAGCCGCTGGCACATGTACAAGAGCCACTGGCCGCAGCAAAGCACATGTCTGGTGTCATGCACAAGATACGCATGTCATGCTTCCTGGCTAGCAACAGCACACTTTGCCGCATGCTCGCCAGCCAACCGCTGCAGCACCTGGCCTCAGGCAGGGCCACGTGAGTGCGGGGGGACAGCAGGGGCATCAGGGAACACACCTTCTCCACCTTGTCGCCCAGGATGTCCTTGATCAGGCGCGTGAGCGGCTCGTACGCGGCCCTGATCTCCTCAATGCGCTTCTTCTCCTCCTCGCTGTCGTCGAACGTCAGGCCCTCCTTGGTCACGCACACCAGCTTCTTGCCGTCGTACTCCTGCGCGGGCGGCGCGCACGGTTGCATCCGGGGCCAGCCGCACTGGGTTACGCACTTCTTAGGCTTGTTGCAGACCTGAAACTCATGAGAGACCACAAGGACGGCCTCTGTGCTCGACCTGATGCGGCATGAGCAATGTATGGTCACTACAACAGCACCAAGCACAACCTTGCGCTGATGGCTTGAGCAGCTGCAGGCCCCGATGCCCTACACCGCACCACTGCGTGCTGAGACGCTGCAAAAATGACACGCATGCGTGGCAAGAGGCACGCGCAGGAACGACCAGCAAGGATGGAGTGGTGGGCATGCCTTCAGCTGCTGCACGGCGTACTCGTCGATGGGGTCCACCAGGAACAGCACCTGCGACCCACAGTCGGTGCTATAGGAATGCTGACTCGTGCAAGGATGCTGTGATGGGCAGCTCTGATGGGATGCGTCAGGGCCTCAGACATCGGCCAGTAACACACTCTCTGCTTGCCATGGCTCTTCCCAGGATCGGTAAGCCTCTGCACGAGAGGTACAGCTCTTGTCACCAACTGCCTATGCGCCAGACTCTGCACAGGCAAACACACCTGGCACGGCAATTACAGGCTGCACAGCAGATGCGGCAAGTGTAGACCATCTGCCTGGCATTGGAGCAACTACAACTGCTTCAGCCTGCTGATGCCGCTGCAACCCGCACAGGCGGCGCACCTCGTAGCCCTTCTTCTTCAGGCGCTCGATGAAGGGCGAGTTCTCGACGGCCTTGCGCGACTCGCCGGTGATGTAGTAGATGTCCTTCTGGCCCTCCTTCATCCGCGTCACGTAGTCCTTGAGCGTCGTCAGGTCGTCGCCTGCAGGCACGCGGCGCGCACAATTACAGCGCTAACACCGCAACAAACCTCAGCGCCATCTCTCTTTAATATCCTCTTTGAAATAGAGGCATGTATCAACATCACAGCGGTGCGCAGAGTAGGTACCCTGCGTGGACGTCGCAACAAAGGGCCCTGAGTAACGACCATGTCCAAGCACACCATGCATGCTGATGCAATACATCTGCGTACTAGCACCCACACACCCAAGCCCGCCAGCACTCTCTGCTCTCCGTACCCCTTGCGCGCACACTCAACCCTAGCACAGAGCGCCAGCACAGAACACAAGTCAACAGGGCACTCGCAGCTTGGTCCTTTCCTCGCACGCGCGCGTGCGAGCAGGCGGGGGTGTCAGCTGTGCGCCCAAGCAGGGGCGACGCGCACCCGACTTGGTTGAGTTGTAGCGCAGCAGGTCGGCCAGCTTGGCGCGGTTGGCCGAGTCCTCATGCACGCCCAGCTTGATGTTCTTGCCAAACGCCTGCGCGTGCGCAGCCCGCTCGCGGCCTGCTCGATAGGGCAGGGCACGACGCGTCCCAGCTCAGCGCAGCATGGCGCAACCGGCCACGGCACAATGCAAGGCTAACAAACTATCACCGGCACGAGACAGACCAGTGTCGCCTGCCAGGCAGCAGGAGCAGCATGCCAGCGCGCTGCTCCTGGCAAGGCATGCTGCTCCTGACGCTGGCACGCGCAGCACACACGCGGCTGCGCTTCTCCGTTATAGGAGGCGCGCGCGCATAGGGTATAGGGTACAGGGTGGGGGGCGAGGCGCGCGCGCGCCTCCCAGAACTTGGTGTAGTCGTCCTTGTTCTCGGCGATCTCGTTGAACAGCTCGATGCACTTCTTGACCAGGTTCTTCTTGATGACCTTGAGGATCTTGTTCTGCTGCAGCATCTCGCGGCTGATGTTGAGCGGCAGGTCCTCGCTGTCCACGATGCCCTTGACGAACGCGAGCCACTCCGGGATGAGCTCGTCGCAGTTGTCCATGATGAACACGCGCCGCACGTACAGCTTGATGTTGTTCGACTTCTTCCTGCGCGCCGGACAGGGTAGGTTAGAGTAGCGCCCTCGGCGGCCAGCCGGCGGCGGGGGGCGGCCGCTCACATGACGGGGTGCCCCTTCACATACCCACTTTACCACCCGCCGTCGGCGCCCTGACAGGACAGCTACAGCAGGCCTGCAGCATTGCGCCTTGATCCATGCACACATGCACTAGCACTGTACTTCAGCTGATGCTCATGAGGGGACCCCCTCTCGCGCTTACCACCAATCCGTGCATGCAGGTACCCGCTTGCTCAAGTGAAGCCCGCTGTGGCGGACTTTTACACGCTACCGCCACCACCATGCGTGACACTGCTGCAGGAGACGCGCACAGGCCGCGCGGCGGCTGGGCAGGCCCCCCGGCGTGGCGCACTTGGTGTCGAAGAGGTCAAACGGCGCGCGCTTGGGCACAAACAGGATGGACTTGAACTCCAGCTGGCCCTCCACCGCAAAGTGCTTCACCGCCAGCGGGTCCTGCCGGGCCGCAGATGCTTGGGTCAGGATCAGAGTAGGGTTGGCAATATGTCATGGTCTGTGCATAGCAGCACAGCTGATGGGCGTTGCAGTCGCTCCCCGCCTGCAGGCCAGCTTGCAGGCAGCCACGAGCCACGCCCAGGAGCATTGGGGCGCAGGAGCACCGTGCGCAGTCAGCAACTTACTTTGACAAATGATTTAAAACAGTTCACAAGCGGGCACTGCACTGCCAGGCATCAGGCGGTGGCTCGCCGTTGGAGCAAAGCCATGGGCACCACAAAGACAACACCCTTTGCCGAATGCGCACCTCCCAGTCATTGGTCAGCGACTTGTAGAACGCGTCGTACTCCTCCTTGCTGATCTCCTCCGGCGTGCGCATCCAGATCGGCTTCTGCTTGTTGACCAGCTGCCACTCATGCGACACTTCCTTCACCTTCTTCTTCTTCTTCTCCTTCTTCTCCTCGTCCTCCTCGATCTGCCGACAGTCAGGGCAGCCAGGTCAGGCACGGCGGCGCCGCGCGTGCGCGCTTGCGTCGCAGGCCGCATGGCGGCGCTACAACCCCACGCATGCCTGCCAGGCGCGCCGCCCATGCATTGGCACGGCCCATTGCAGGGCAGCACAAGGGCGCTCCCACAAAGCCTACCTCCAAATGCAGCTCAAAATGCAGCCGGGCCTGGAACCCAGGTACGCTGTTTTATTACTGCGTCCACGAACTGCCCTGTGCGGTGCAGCAGCGGCCAGTGTCCGCACACAAGCAGAGACCCAGAACCCATCTTGCAGGACACCGCCCGCGGCCAAGCCCCGACCATATCACCCTACCCTGCGCGCGCGCACACCTCCTCGATCTTGCCCTCCTCGTCGTCGTCCTTGGGCTCGGCGGCGGCCTCGTCGTCGTCGTCATCCACCTCCTTCTCCACCGTCTTCTCCACCCACAGGCTGATCGGGTAGGCGATGAACTCGCTGTGCTTCTTGACCAGGTCCTGCCGCGCCACGCAATAGGTTAGGATGAAATGCGCCGCGCGTCGGGCCCCAGGCCACACGGCCGTGTCAAGCGCAGGCAGCGCTCAAATCGCGCCGCACTCCCATGCTTGCACAGAAAGGGAGGAAACAGCGCCCGCCGTGACGATAATAGCTGTCCTGGAGCCCCTGCTACCCGATGGTGCAGACGGCAATCGACTGCGGCATTGTGCATGTCACTACGTCCACCGCAATGTCAACCAATGCAGACGGCCGTTTCCAGTAATTCTGGGCTCTTGCAGGACTTCCCGCAGTCCACCACAGGGAGGCCAGTAACCCACAGGGAAAACAGCGGCATGCGCCAGCTCGTGCGCATGATGTCCGGCCGGACGCATTTCGTGAGAGTTCACTCATGGTTATGCTTCCCGCACATCATGCGCACGAGCTGGCGCATGTCGCAGCTTTCCCTGTGGATCACTGACGTCCCTGTCCTGGTATGTGGGAAAGCGCCAGAGCTTCATGCAGCTGCGTGTCGCGCGCGGGCGGCGCTGCTCGCGACAGGGCGGGCGCGCGCGGCGCGGGGCGCCGCGCCTTGAGCCGGCGCTCCTCCAGGTACTCCAGCTGGTCCTCCTTTAGGTGCAGCGTGATCTGCGTGCCGCGGCCCAGGCTGGGCCCGTCGTCGCGCGCAATCGTGAACGACCCGCCCGCCTGCGACTCCCAGATGTACTGCTCGTCGTCGTTGTGCTGCGCGCGCGCGCAGGCAGATAGTGTGTCAGCGCGCGGGCAGCCATCGTCCAGGCGCGATGGCAGCAAGGGCAGAAGCGGCCTTGCACCCGCCCTGATGCGCAGTGGCAGGTTTGCCCACGACCTGCATGGTCGTTGCAGCTGCGAGCGGCCAGTCACGCAGTCAACATAGGCAGCGTACGCACTCTCAGACAAGGCGAGCGCCGTGCAGGCGCTCTGTCCACCCCCCCCACCGCGTGGCTCGAGCACGCTGCTGCGCCGCGGCCGGGGGCTGCACCTTGGTGATGACCGTGACACGGTCCGCGATGAGGTACGCCGAGTAGAAGCCCACGCCGAACTGGCCGATCATGGAGATGTCCGCGCCCGCGCTCAGCGCCTCCATGAACGCCTTGGTGCCCGAGCGCGCGATGGTGCCTGCCGGCCGTGGGCAGGTTACAGGGTGCAGGCTTTGGGCCGGGCGGGTGCTGGCCCGTATGTGTGCATCTGCCCGAGTCACATCGCGGCCACATGGACCCTGCCCAAGGCAGATGCTCCTGGGCAACAGGTAAGCACTTTCTCATGGAGACTTCATTGCATGCATGGCAGCTGGATGCAGCACCCGCGCTGGCCACGAGCGCAGCTTCGGGCGCTCGCACAGCGCGGCGAGAGCAGCGCACCCAGGTTGTTGACCAGGTCGGCCTTGGTCATGCCCACGCCCGAGTCGCGGAGGGTGAGCGTGTTGTTGGTCTTGTCGGGCTGCATGTGGATGAACAGCTCCGGCTCCGCCTCCAGCACGCTCTTGTCGGTCAGCGACTGGAAGCGAACCTGCGGCGCGCGCGGCGCGCAGGTCACACGCGCGCTGCTGCTGCTGGCGGCGCCCTGCGCACAGGGCAGCCCTTGCCGCGCGGTCGCGCGGCCCGGCAGGCTGCCGTGGCCGGACGACCCGCGCTAAACGTGCAGGAATACCAGGCGCAGTCCTTCTCGTGGCTCTCTCACTTGCAATGTGCTGACAACATGTATAAGCAACCGCGAGCAGAGCGCAGGTGATGACCCACCTTGTCGAGCGCATCGGACGAGTTGCTGATCAGCTCCCGGATGGCAACCTGCAACCAAGCATGTAGCTTGTGTGCACAGCCGTCTGTGCGCACGCAGCACAACTGGCAGCGCACTGCGGCGCTGCGGCGCGTGTAGGGCAACAGTTACAACAATCATTCCAGCACACTCCCAGCAGCAGCCCCTGTATGAGCAGGCAGCAGGCCAGCAGCCGGCCGATGGGGCTGCTCAGCAGGCCGGGTGCGCAGCAAGCGGCTGCACTGCCTCAGCGGCCGCGGTCTGCGAGAAGGTTCTCGACACAGCATGGTACGCCGCCGGAGCCGAGGCACTGCTCTCGGCAGCCCTCAGGCAAGGCCAGAAACAAGGCTTGTGTGCAACCGAGACGGAGCGGCACCTCCTTGTTGGAGTAGAACCTGCGCGCCGCGCGCACAGAGCAAATAATGGTTGACGTTTTGCATGGTCGCGCCAGGCCTTGCCTTTTCACCAGGCGACTCACGCAGACAGGCAGTGCAGACGAGCCAAAGCCACCGGGCGAGCCCTGCGCAGGAAAGCAGGCGGGGCGCACGTGTTGATGATCAGCGACAGCAGCTGGTTGATCTGCGCTTGGCAGAGCGCTCGTCAGCAGCCTTGTCTGCTTGCAACTGCTCTGCGGGGATGCCGGGTTGCCAGCGACAACCTGCAAGCAAGGCCGCAGCGCGCACCTCCGCCTGGAAGGCAAACGTCTCAACCTCCTTGTTCTCTGCCATGGTCTCCTTGTTCTCTGCCATGGTCTATCAGCAAAGTGCTCGCTTTTGTGTACTAGTCTGAGTGTTCAGGTGCACGCCGTCCTGTTGCAATGAGGATTGCTCTGTGCCTGCTGAAGGAAAAACAACTCGGTGTTGCTTCAGTGGGGGCTCGGGGTGGGTCGGGGTAAAGCCCCGGGTCGCTGCCCTGCAGCCATGTGAAAAGCTGGCGGAGGCATTTGGCCGTCAGTTGCACGCTCGCACACCCCTTTGCTGCTGCACCGCAGAAGCATGTGCTGTCACTGTTGACGCTCCGCGGACCAGGGGGGGCGGGGTTCCGATCATGGGGAGTTTGAAGCCGAGGAGCGAGCCCATCTTCGTGTTCGGGCCCCACGCCCGGGGCAAGAAGGCGACTGGGTGCGGCCTCTCTTCGCGGTCAAGTTGGCCTCCGCCCGTGGGGGTCGCCATCCGGCCAATGCACCGACCTTCTGCGCCCCCGCGCAGGCCGGAGGACTCCGAACCGGCGGAGAAGGCTGAGGCGGAGATTCAGGCCATAATGCAGGCGCGTCCCACCGGCGGCGCCAAGCTGCCAGGAGAAGTTAGCCATGCGTCGTTGTCGATTTGTGGGCACGTTTTGTGTTGCCCCCTCTCCTGGCCGCCCTTCAGCGCGCCTCCCAAGCCTGTCCAGCTGCTGGCATCACTTAGTGCGCGAACATCCGCCAGGGAATATTTTTGACGCTGGGGTGCCCCAAGTTTACAGCCACATTTGCGGCCGGGTGCGCGTTTGGTTGCGTGACGCCCAGGAGGCTGCGGCGTGCGCAGGCCGGCGCGTCGCGTTCGCCGTCCGCTTCGTCCTGGCTGGGCGTGTCCCCGCCGACGCGCGTGGGCGCCGCGAACGCGCTGGTGCAGGACTGCAACTGGCGCTCCAATGCGCACCGGTGCGCTGCGCTGCGCTGCTCTGCGGTGGCGCGGGGCAGCTTTGCGCCCGGGGTGTCATACTGGCTGCGCGTCGCGTCATGCTTGGGTGTGAGATTATGGCGAGTGCGCTGGTCGTTGCCGCCCGCCGTCAGAGCCGAGCGCCTGCAGTTATGGCGGCCAGCAGGCAACTTAGGGGCGCCCGACGCGCTGCAGGTGCTCCCACAGCAACCTGCAGGCGCTGCGCGAGATCGATGCGCGCCTGCTGTTCTCGTCGCCCGAGTTTGGGCTGCTGGGCACGTCGGCGGAGTCGGTCGGGACGGGGACGTGCAACGTGGCGCCCGGCAGCAGCCGCAGCGCCGGCACCGCCAGCTCCTGCCAGGCGACCTCGGGGCGCTACGCCGCCGGCCAGTTCCGCGCCAGCACGCCGCTGTCGTGCCAGGTCGGCTTCCCAGTGGCGTAGCCGGCGGCGCTCTCAGTGGCGAGCCGGATTCCCGGGCGCGCGGCGGCGCGTGTACGCTCATGCACGCGTCGTGCGGCGCTCGCGAGTAGGGCTTGAGAAGCCGAAAGGGCCGACGATGACGGCGCGTGCGTTTGCGTGCGGGCCGCCGCAGTGCCCCGACGCGTGCCCCGCCTGTGCGGGACATCCCGATGTTCAGAGCGAGAGGGCCAGCGGTGCTGCGCGGGAAGGGAAGCGGGCCGCCGGGGCGGGGCAAGGTTTGCGGGGCTTGGAGCGCGCCGGGCAGGCCACGCGTGCAGGCTTCTGAGCATGGGAGGAGTCCGCTTGCCGGGTAGGCCCGTAGTGTACTCTGTGATGCAGGAGAGGCGCCTTGCGCGCCGCACTGTAGGAGGGACGCTGCGCCGTGTGCGCGTGCAAAGGGCGCGATAGGCGTACCAGTGAGCCCGCGCTGCCCTGCTTGGAGCAGCAAGGGCAAGCGCCGATG
>JAABUO010004869.1_pt1 | contig 15796 bp, 23 predicted proteins | sample 5559291 | NCBI WGS metagenome assembly JAABUO01 (sample SAMN10711878, study PRJNA513372) | rock metagenome | isolation source: Antarctica rocks | place: Antarctica: Victoria Land, Finger Mt sud
GGCAACGAAAAAGACTAAAGGTTCTCAGGAATTTTACTAATTTCATCCCTGCAATGCCACCTTGCCTATTTTGACTCGACATTTCTAGTTTCTCTCGACCCGCTCCTGCTTAGCAGCTTTGACTTTCTCCGTTTGAGGGCGCAGCTTGACACCCAAGACATGTCGCCAAATGGGTCGAGTTGCTCAAACGTCGACACAGACGCCTTGCAGCCATACAGACACTAAGCTGTACGACATATGACGTCCCGTGCCTGGCGGTAGACAGCTACTAGTACTCGGACTCAGAATTTCCAACAAAATTTCTCAGGATGTTCGTATGAGTCTTTGTTGCAAGACTAGTGCGTGTGCAAGACTACCTGAGTACTCAAGATGCAGCCGATTTCTCCTCGTATTGCTGAACCCCTGCTAGGTCATGCTAGATACAGAAAGGTACGCCTGCAGAGTCCGGCAACGTTGCTAGCGGACACGCTTGAGCTAGGGCAACTTAAAACGTGAGAATGGCTTCACAGATACGAGACCTGAATCGTGGAACCTTCGGATTTGTTCAGCTGGCTTTGGACACACAGACTGGGACTCAAGTAGCCATCAAATTCATCGAGCGAGGGGAAAAAGTGAGCTGTCTTTTTAGGAAACTCCCAGCATCCTTCAAGGGCTAGTTTCGTTGCGGTTTTCGGTCTTATAAAACACTTGTGCTGGGCTGTAGATCTCCAAGTATGTAGAACGAGAGATCCTGAATCACAAGCGCTTGAACCAGCCGCATATCATAGAGCTCCGAGAGGTATGCATGTCAACGCACACACACCGTCTCTCTGCTCTGATCAGGGCAAGTGTCAGAACAACGATTCTGCCGCAGGTCTTTTTGACAGAGGAATACATGGCTATCGCTATGGAGTATGCAGCAGGAGGTGACATGTTTCAGCTAGTAGTCCGGCAAAGGGGTCTCCCAGAAGCAGATGCTCGCTGGTACTTCCAACAGCTCATCATTGCCATAGACTACTGCCATAGAATGGTGCGCTTGCTTTGTAATGCATCCTTTCTTCAGTCACAAATGCAAGTGCCCTTCCCTGTTACTCACCACCCAAGTAGGCATCAGAACACATGTCATATTCTTTTGTGGTACCAGTTGAAGCTAAACTTTCTACCATACAAGTCAGTACCATGCAATATTCAATGTTCAATGTTCAATATTCAAAGACTTGCAATTTTCCTGCACCATTTGGTTTGACAATGGCATGTCCTTCTTCTTACTAGACCAGCCAATTTTTTGAAGGGCATTGTGCATGATAGACCAGGTGCAACATGTCCAGACAGATCTCATGCTATGCAGGGTGTTGCAAACAGGGACATCAAACTGGAGAACACACTGCTGGACAGTACAACCAGACCACTCATCAAGATCTGCGACTTTGGGTACTCAAAGGTAAGCCCCTTCGCATTCAAGACAATACCTCTTGCAGCAGTCGTGCCTAGCTTATGCCTTCACACAATCAAATGATGTTGTGCATGACACCTATGTTTACAGTCAAAAATCACGCACAAATTTGTGCCTGCATTGGTCGCAATCTGCAGCTTTCCTCCAGGCTTCTGCAAATACCACCAAGCTACATGTTACGAATATTGGTACCATGACACTCTTTGTGTCATTTACAGATGCCTTGTTTGGAATAGGCTTTACTTGGTATTTGTGCCATACTGATGCTGATCTTGACATTGCCGACACACTGTGTGCCATGCTTGCTGCAGCATGAGAAGTTCCAGTCAGCTCCTGGCTCCCGAGTTGGCACCCCTGCCTATCTAGCCCCAGAGGTCATCTTGACCACCAAGGGCAAGACTTACGATGGCAAGGTGGCTCATCCACCTTCAAATGCCTTCAAACACACTCAAACACAGTGCATGTGCACTTGACCTACCTGCCTGCTTTCTCGCAGCGCTCCTACACAATTACCAAAATCCCTACAATGAGGGCAGTGGCCCTTCCATCAGCTATCCCCAGGGCACCAAGTTATCACCACAGGCCTTGCATACAGATGAAAGTGTCTTCACCCTGTATGCAGGCTATCACAGCTCACATATTCTCACGCATGCATGCATCTCAACTGATGCATGACACCACGGCTTTGGCCAAGACCTTTGTCAGCCTGGGCAATTCTTTGGTAACACACTGTTGCAAACAATTGTTTGTCATTGCAATGTATCCTCATGTGTGCGCTGGCAACCAGGTGACTTTCATGAATAACTTGGTGCTGGCGTGTGTGGGTTGCAGATCGCTGATGTCTGGTCATGTGGGGTGATGTTGTACATCATGCTGGCGGCTGCCTACCCCTTTGGCAGGCCAGAGGATGAGAACCTGAAGCCATCTCGCAAGATGCATGTTATGCTGCAAGTAAGCCTTCTCCCTTGGCTGTGTCTGCCTGCTTCCTGCCATGTGTTAATCGTGTCTCTCAAATGATCTGCCCTTGCACCCAGCGTCTGACTGCTGCAATCACGCTCACACTTGTCAACTTGTTTCAACTTGTGGTGCCTATGCGCTCACACGCAGCATGCTGCATCCCAGCGTTGCAACGCTGTGTAGCAAGTGAGCTGGTGCGTCCTCACTTGTGCACGGTGACACGGCTGCCTGCATACCCATACTCGACCTTCAGCTCGTATACATCCCCAGGCTGCAGTTTGCCAAGTAGAGCTGGTCTTGCATCATAGCTTGCTTTGTATGTTTGCATACATGCATCATCCAGAGTCTTCACACATGACCTCGTTCATCCTGTCCAGACATACCGGCAAAGACTGCTTGATGCACGCTGTGCCGCTATGTCACCCTGCATGCAATTGTATCACCCTTATGTCATGACGGTTCCACTGCTGAGCCCCTGTAGCATGACCAGTGCATGATTAGCACCTTGCCAGCATGTCAGTGCACCATTACCTGTGCATCAAGTGGGTGTTCATATGCCGTGCAGCGCATACTCAATGTGGAGTACGGCTTCCCTCCCAACATTCGGGTCTCAGATGACTGCAAAGATCTGATGAAGCGAATCCTGGTGGCTGACCCTTCCAGGCGCCTCAGCATACCCCAGATCATGGAGCATCCCTGGTCAGTCAGCACCCCCCCAACCCCCACCAAAAGATGAACAGCTATTTGTGCCTCGGCGTTGCTTGATAGCCGTGCCTACGGCGCATCCAAACTATACAAAGCCCCACGCCTTGTTTCACCAGTGTCAGTACACTTGTAATTACACTGTGCTTGCCAATGGACAGCCTGTTACTGGTGACTGTACCCTGGGTAGACTGTGCTTATGTCTGTGCTGCGCACTGGGAAAGTGGGCATACTTGCTTGGCTGCGGCGCAGGTTCACAACAGACCTACCAGCAGGAGTGTCAGAAATGAATCAGAGGCTTGTAGAGGAGGCTGAAGCTGGCGATCTGCCCCTTGGCTCTCAGGTCTGAAAGCTCACATGCTGGCATCATGAAGTCCTAAACCCCAAACAGTCAAAAAGTGTCTGTTTGGGGCATTGCGTGGCCAGTCTGGTTGCATGGCTGCTTTTCATGGGTGTCCTTGCTGAAGCATGCATAGGCATTTGCAGGCTTGTCACGCACATGCTAGATTCTAACTCCTCTTTTAGCTCTCGTTTCAACATTGCAACAACAACTTCCGTTTGGCTAAACATGTGAATTAGACCATCACCATGCTGAAGTCAGAAACAGACCATTGTGCTTTGCAGAGTATGGCTGATACGATGCGCATTGTGCGTCAAGCCATGAAGGCTAACACCAGGCAGCTGCTCAAGTTTGACAGTGATGACTTCATTGATGATGCCATTTATATGGATCAGCAGGAGCAGGAGCAGCAGAAGTTGTCAGGCAGGATCAGCCTGTGATACAAAGCATGAGTGATGAATCCTGGAATGGTTGCAGCAGGCTGTGTGTCTGAAAGCATGAACGTAACATGGTCCAAAATGCACACTCTTTTGAATTTTGCTTTTGCGCCTTCTGTCAGCAGGGTGACGTGAGGCTGGGTTTTGCTTTTGCAACTAAACTGCTTTGGTGCCTAGTCAAGTGAGTGTGCTATGCAATAGAATGTGGTGTCTGTGACAGGCAGTAGGTCACATTGTGCGTTTGCGCTTTCTGCTTCTGGCATTGGGAATTTTTTTTAGCACTCCCATCGTCTGATCCTGCATGTTTAGCATGCATGTATACATATTTACTAGAACTGAGCAAGATGGCATCCTGCCCCTTGTTGGCTTTTGCCCAGTGTGGAATTGCACCTTTACATGAAGGAGGAATGCTATATGTATACATACACAGTGCTTGCCAGACGATTTTGTTATGGATTGAGAAGTACACGCCAGAAAGAGGCTGCTCATCAGCCCACAGCCAGCTGTCAAGAGAAGCGACGGCACGAGCTCGGATCCGTTGCATTGGCTCCTGGTCTTGGACGAGACACAAGCATCACCAATCACGCTTCAAGCGTATCAGCTAGCGCCTGGGGGAACCAAGGCATCATTCACGCATTCGGGCAGCACCCAGGTTCTGAGACGCGCATCCACAGCTGTTAATGGTGTCTATGCGACAGTCCCGGACCCCCTGCCGGGTGCAGTGCAGGGTCTTGCTTCAAGCCTGTGCTTGCATCTTCCTTTGGCAAGGTGCGTCGAATCAGGATTGGCATGCATACTATGCCTACCTATTAGGCGCCAGTGTGCCGTGAACAGCCGCCAAAGTATGTCTGGCCGGTGTCTAACTTGCGAGTCAAGCGTCGGTAGCCTCAAATAGCTCTTCGTATGTGCAGTCGCATCATCACCGGCGGTGGCACAGTGGCCCGGTGATGAATCGCAGGTGTGACTGCGCAGAATGAACAACTGAAGGCTGCACCTTTGCCATCAGCAGTGCTGGACAAGCGAATACATATAAATAGTGCAGTGATGTACTGTCAGGATAGTCTTTAAACAGATACTGTGCTCTCGTTGAAGCATCAATGCTGTCATGCAGACACAGCCAGCATGCCATCATATGCGGCCAATCACTATTGACCCTTAATGGCTTGACTCTTAATCCTGTGCCAAGCTATGCTCTTTGTGTTTGCTAGGTTTGTGATAGCAACAAGCAGAGTGGCGCAGAGTGTTCCGGTCACCTCATTGTCCCACCTCCCAGCTGCATCTGCAGTGATGTTCCTGTGCAAGGGACCACGCCCCACACCTGCGCAGAGGAATACAACGATGGCAACTGCGGCCAAGGCTTTGTCACGAGCCCCATTCTAGCCATTCCTGAGGGTACAGTACCACATGGCTCTGATCTGGGAATGCACTCATGTCAGCAGTTGCCAGGAGCATGAAGGGACACGATAACACAGCTGAAATGCTGGCATGCGCATGATGGCATTTTCTATTCTCAATAGGCTGCTTGTCTACCTGTTTTCCAGGCCAACAATTGAATTCCTGTTCTCAGTCGCTGATGTGTTGTATGCAAAGCTGCAGCATATGTATGGCATGCACGGCAGCAATTGGTAGCAGTGTGCCTAGGGTATGACAAAGCTGTGGCGTAATACGTCATTGCCATGTCATACCCTAGGCACACTGCTACACAATCGATGACTAGACCACAGCTGCAGTGACTGCTGTTCAAAATGATAGCCATTGTTGCTACTCACTGCAATAGCTAGGCTTGTAGGGCAAGCTGCATCTGGGTCACACATCGGATCTGCACTTCTACCATGTTGCTCTCAAAAGTCAACAGCGGTGTTGTGTATGTGCAACTGCTGCATGATCTCACGCAACTGCTTTTTTCAGGCAAACTATGAGCAGCAATGTTCACAGCATGTTGTGCAACAGCATTGTCTGTTGGCGTTGTATAGCCATGACAGACAAAGCCTGCCTGGTTCACTACGCAATGACTGGTCGTGTATGAATGGGTGCCAACTGTCAGGACAACATCCGTGCATGCTGTCAAGCTGTTCTGGAAACCAAGTGCACACTGCTGTATCAGCTGTATCATTTTGTTGTTTGTATCCCTTTACATTGTTTTGTTTTACTTCGCAAAAAATACACCAAAAATGTAGAAGGGGTGATGCAGGGTACTGTCAGCTGACATGTGGCCGGTGCAACTGTGCTCAGTCAGTGACACAGGTGCTGCAGAAGCTTCAGGCCAACACCTTCCTCCAGGCTGCCACCATGACCGGCATGAAGGCTCAGTTCGACCTGCCTGGCTTCACAGCAACAGTTTTGGCGCCCTCAGATGCTGCCTTTGCCACATTCCTCCATGGTACAGTCATCTCTGCCTGGCTGAATCATTGCTGAGTCATCGCTGAATTGTTGCTGAATCATTGCTGAACCGTCGCTAAATCACTGCTGAATCATTGCTGAAGCATTGCTGACACATCTATTGCTGTGGGGTAGACACGACAGTATCCACACAAAGGTTTGTATTGACTTATTCTTGCATGACATAATTGCATGCATGCCTGCGTGCAGGTGCTCCATTGAGCAGCATGACGAATGATGCATTGCTGGCACTGCTGGAGCTGCATGTGCTACCCCCAGTGGCAGGCCTGCTGACCCCCTGGACCACCCCCTTCTTGGCCACCAGCCCCACCCTGCCCACCTGGCTGGGAGGGGGCAACAGCCTGACAACTGGCAAGGCTGCCAATAGGTAAATGCCTAGACTTGAAGAACCGCTTTTGAGGCTGCCTGTGACTGTGAGACTCATAGGCATATCACGCATTTTGCCTGACTCCTGTTGCGCTTGAGAGTTTTTATTCGCTTGGTTGACTGCTGGACGCTGCCTGCTTGGGCACCTGTGTTTCATCAAGCTGCAGCATGAATGCTGTGAGCTTCACAGCTGATGGTTATGTCATTGTATTGGCCAAGTGTGAGCCTCTGCTGGAGTGCTGACCTGTCTCTGTTGTATCTCATGTCTAACAAAGTTGGCCACTTTACCGTCGGCTTGAAGCAAACCTGTGCACTGAGGTCAACAGGCCAGCCTGCTCAGCAGGGCCTGCCATCAGGCATGCAACAAGGGGCTTGTGCATGTCAAAATTACAATGCTCCATCCCAATTGTGTGCATTGTAGGCCTGCCAATTTCAGTGTCAGCATTGGCGCAGCACCAGCTGCCAACATCATTGTTGCCGACATGGAGGCCGCCAGGGTGAGCTCTCCCTCATGCCACACTGTTGTTGTGACCATTGCTACCTTGCCCTGCTCTGCACATTGGCAAACTTGCAGCTTTGCATGTCTTTGTTTATATGTACCACGCTTGAGTGAAGCTTCTGTGTTGTACAAGAGTACGGTTGCAGAGCCTTTGCACAGATTGTCTCCCACTTTCAGTCTGTTGTGCTGCCATGTCATGATGTGGCTGTGTGCAATGCTGTGCAGTCATATGTGGACATACTGGACGCTGTGCTATCTGTCCCAGTTAATACTGCTCCAGTGCCTTTACCAGCCGTTGGGTCAGGTCCAAATGGGGCAGTTGGCATTGCAACGTTCAATATGACAGCATCATCAATCATGACTCCAGCAGCGATGGCTGTGCAGACCGCTGGATGATGGATTACACAGCCCACAAATTGTGTCAAAGGCAGATTCTGCAGTAGTGGCCATGCAGACGGCTGATTGTTGTGCTGTACAGCTTGCAAGCATGATGGAAGCATTTACATGTTGACTGCAATTCCAGAGCAAGTTGTGAAGCACTTCTGATTGGACGTAACAGTGCAGAAATTTAGCTAGTAATGTGCCTTTTATGTCTGCTCTGCTCACGCTAGCAATGTGCGGTTTATCTCAGCTCTGCTACATGGGCGTCAAGGACTTAATCAATCTGCCAGCACGTTGAACAGACCCTTTTGTGAAATGCAGATGCTCTGATGTGCCTTGTTGCAGTGACGACTGCACTGCGCAAAATGATGCACATCTGGCCACACCTATGTTTGTGCTGTTTTTTGGGTGCTGCATAACATGAAATCCAACTTGCAAGTAGTACTACTTCATTGCCAACAATGGCTGTGCATGGATTGAATTTGTTCCTGCGGACAGGAAAGCAGGCAGTCGAACAGGCCATGCAGGGATCCATTGGTCTGTAAAGCCTAAGTGGCACAAAGCTGTGAGAACAGTAAGTTGCTGCAGCCGGGAAACTGGAATGTAACATCAAAGCATGGAAACTGGAATGTAACATCAAGGCATGGCAAGTGTCTGTGCACCATTGGTAAAAAGCCTTCATGAGATAATCATAGCTGGATTGTTGGTTTGGACAGACAAGCTTCATGAAGTAACCACAGCTTTGTCAGCTTCAGCTGGATCAGCAGGTTCGCTAACAGCATTGTCAGCTTCACCAACAGCTTTGCCATCCTCATCTGAGTCAAGCTCATCCTGACTGTCGACATCCTGTGAGTTGACTGTTTGCCCAAAGGCAGCTTCATTAAACTTGTAAATTCCCTTGGGGACATCAATGAAGGCTACACAGATGTCCAATTCATCTCCTGGCTTGGCTGGACGATTAATACGCATCACAGTCTCCAGACCCAGCTCTGGCATCAAGATGCGAGCCAAACCAGACTCCTGCAACAAAAAACACTCGGTATGAGCTGACAGAACCCCCTTGACTTGAGCATAACAGCTCTTTACAGTACAAAAATGTCACTGTGTTTACAGAAAGTTGTCCCTTGGTGGCCAAGGTACATCTCATTGAACGACGCCTGGGGCCAGGAAAATGTGCTTTCACATTGGAAAATAATCTTCAGACAGTTGCAATCAAGCTACGACACACAGTACCAGCATCACCACGAATGTGTAAAGGGCCCATGCCAAAATCATAACAAGGTCATAATGCACAGTACTAGCGTTACAACAAGAAGAGGGGGACAGTGACATAATGAGGTGAGTGTACTTACAGTGCGCATCCACATCAGCAGCATGGCCTTCCAGCTGCGCTGTGGGTTCTTCTCCGACTCAGCTCTGAAGTAGTGAGCCAGCCAGTAGTTGGTGACCTCACGCTCCAGCACACCAGCTTCCTGAGCCATGCCGTTGCTCATATCCACCAGCTCACCCAAATGGAATGTTGTGAAAGGCGCTGACTCCCCGCGTAGGAAAGCCTGCACGTCCATTCAGGAGTTGCATGATGCTCCAAGCAGCTGCAAAGATAGATTAGTCATGACATCGCTCATCTCCAATAGCTGACCCGAGCTATATGCTGTCAAAGGCGGTGGCTCTCCTTGTAGAAGAGGCTGCATGAAATTCAGGCTTTTGATTGTCAGATCACAGTTCAAGCAGCTGCTCTCAGAGTGAGTCTTGCCGCTAATCATGTCCAGCAAAATGCATTTTGTCAATGGCTGTGTAGAAAAGCCTGTGGCAAGCACATGCAGGGGTTTGTAGATGGACACGTTTATATTGCAGCAAATGTTCATCATATTATGTGTGAAATGCTTTGCAAGAAAGCCTGTGCCAAGCACATGCAGGGATCGGTCAAAGTGACAGTCCCAACAGCTGCACTTTGAGGGGGTTAAGCCAATGTTCATTTCCATTAGCTGTCCCAATCTTTGCACAGTGCAGTGAACAGCGGACTCCTATCTCCCTAGTAGGAAAGCCTGTGAATGATGTTGGAACACCAGCAAATACCGGGTCCGCTCCCAAGTCACACACAGACTACAGCACAGTGGTAGAAACATACATATGCAATTTTCACATGAGCCCTCTGAGTGATCAGAACACGGAGTTGGACCAAGCCATAAGCCATGCAGGGACAGCAGCATAATAACAGGAGGCCTGTGAGCACTCACCTTAAGCTGGAAATGGGCTAGCATGTCGCTGTAGCGCCGGATGGGAGAGGTGAACTGCACATAGCCCTGGAGGCCTAGGCCGGCATGAGGGGTGGGGCCACTGGTAGTGATATTGCCCCGCACCATCTTGCTTCGCAGCAGCACATGTCTGCAGGGTCCACTGGGCAGAGCTTCCAGCTCCTTCTCTGAGGGCAAGCTGGGCGTGACCTGCCCTCTGTAGGGCAGGGCTAGACCATTCTCATTGCCTGCAGGATTTTCAGTGCGCAGAGGTTGCTACAGCTGGCGTGCAGGGTTTGTACTTGTGACAGGTTCCCGAGCCTTATTGTTCCATTGCACAAAACAACCTTTCCCCCCCCCCCCCATTTTGTCCAGGCATGCTGACGCCCATGACTGGCTTTTTTGATGAGGGGACCCTGTTTGCCACTTGCCCTTTGTGGGGCAGGGCAGGACCGGCGTTCTCATTTTCAAGAGATTATGAGAATCCATGGGAGCTGACTGATAGGACTTGAGGATGGCATAAGAGCCAGCAGGGGCATTGATACACCTTCCCACATCCTTGTCTGAGGACAAATGGGGCACAGGGATAAGCGCAAAGTCTGAAGGACACATGTGTGTCTGTACCAGACTGGAACAATCACAGCAGAGCCACCTCTAAAAACAAGATTTTGGCTCGTTGGGGGAAGAAGAGAGGCAGACCAACACTAAGTGCAATCTGTAGGTCAGAGCTGACTCATGTAGATGAAATAAGAACGAGGCGTGACAGGTCTTGCACCCACGTACCAGATGTTGGCAAAGGTTTGTATCGTGATTGTGATCAACACAGGTTGCATACTGGTTGTGCATTATGAAGTAACATCTAAATTTGGGTTAGCTTTGCTGAGGGCAGAGGGCAGACTACAGAGGGCAGATTGAGGCTTGTAAACCCAATGCAGCCCTTTCTCGTGAGTGGGAGGCCTGAGCAACCAGAATCACCAACTCAGGCACCAGCCCTGGGGAAGATTGACCACCGGCAGCATACACTCAGCAGCTCTACAAGACTTTCAACTACACCATTACAAATCATTGGAGCACAACAAAGTGGTGCACTCAACATCAATGACACACACCCAGTGCAGGCTACTCTCATGAGAGCAATGGCCTGGCTGACCAGGAACCTTCCTCTCAGACACCAGATGATGAGAAGCTTGACCACCAACAAAGCGAATTTGACACCTCTACAATGGCACCTTCACCCCATCAAATAGAATGTTACGCTCAACAGCAACAACAGACAGCCAGTGCCAGCTTTACCTATGTGAGCAATGGCCTGACCGGCCAGAATCATCATTTCCGACACAAGGCGCTGGGAGGCTTGTGTGCCTGTCGCAGAGCCGTTGGCATGCACCTGCACAATGCTGGCAGGGCTGTGGGGCTGCACCACCCTCACCTTGGCCTCTGGCATCTGGAAGCTCATTGCTCCCTGCTCTTCCCGCCATCTCTCCCTTGCCTCTGCAGCCTGCATTTTCATTTGATCATTTTATACCTTACAGTCTGGGGTGTGGAGCCAGTTGTGACTCATCAAACATCCTGGCTTGAAAGCACAGGTGTGCCTGCACACACGCTACTTGTTTGAGCGACATGCAACATGCGTAGTGTAACACATAGAAGCTGGTGGTGGTCTGGGACAGTGCTATAAGGTGGTGGATGCAAGCCAACCAGGCTGCAAAGCCAACCAGGCTGCAGTTTTCGAAGCAGCAGGGCGCAGCATATGGGGCAGTCCAATCATGATGAATTACTCACAGGTTGAGTAACAGGATGAAGATGTGACCCACTCAACAGCTCACGACCTCACGCTTTGTGAGGCTTCCACACAGCATGATGCAGCAACAACTTCATGCTGCATGCAGCTAGATTTGCAGGGTTCAGTGCACAGATGTCAGCTAAGTTGCAGGCATGCTGTTGTCCACAATGTATCAACCTCTTTGATACATTGCCAGTTTCTCCTTAAGAAGGCCAGCAGCGTCCTGTAGCTGTAGCGCAGCATTGCTGCACGACATCACTTGTGTTCACCTGATGCAGTGCCCAAAGCATGGGTTCCTGCTCTGGCATAGTTGCATCCAACAACTCATCCACCTCATGGTAGGTCAGTTTCCTGGTAGGGCTGACTGTTGAGGCCACGATGCCACACTCGTCCAGTGAGCCATCTGAGTTGAGCACCATGTGCACACTCAGGGCTGCAGTGGGCTGCCCCAGGTGCAAACTAAATAGCCCGTCTGCTAGGTCTCGGGGGAACATGGGTATGTTGCCTGCACCACACCAGACATGCAAACTCAGCTTTGGTCCAACACGACAGCAGGAGTGGGTAAGGGGCAGGAAGTGCAGCAGACCCAAAGGGACCAGGGTCCATGGCAGAGTTCAGGGCCAGTAGCACGCACTCCAAGGAAGCAGGGCTATAGCAGGGCCAGGGCCAGGGCCAGGGGCAAGGGCAGGGCAAAGTAAACAGACTCAGGGTGGTCACTACTATCACGTTGACCTGAGGTTTGGCTCTATGACGTGCCCAAAGGTCCAAAAGGGTCTGCCTGTGTTGCCTATCTGGTGGACACACAACACACACAATAATCAACACACACAATAGTTAGCACACACAATAATTAAAGGCAAAAAAAAGGGGGGTCACCTGTGGGGAGGTACATGGTTTTGGCTCGATGGCGAGCCTCAACGTCCAGAGGGTCCCCCTGCGTGACCCATCTAGTGGGGTCAGCAATGTGCACCCACAGCTTATGCCGTCCATCTGGCAGAACCTCCACCGCCAGTCCATCATCGATGTCTCGAGTACTGGCATCATCAATGGTGAGAACCTCATGATGAGTCAGGTCTTGGCGAACGCTGGCATCTGGGTCTGTGGGTGGGTCTGTGAGTAGCTGCGCGGCCCGCTCCTGCAGGACACAGCACGACATACTCAATTGCTATATGTGTCTACGTGCATCAACCTGTTGCACCATTTGAGCAGATGCAGTGTGTCTGGCTACCTGAATTGAGCTAAAGTGCATTTGTTTCCTGGATTTGCATGCAAAGCAGCAGTTGACATTGGGCTGCATATCAGCAGTCCATTGCACTGGCCATTGGGCTGCAGTGCAGCCATGGAGATGTGAATCGCTGTGCAGTTCTTCCCTGCATGACAACACATGCCGCCTTGAGCTGGAGCCGCTGCAGCTTTTCTGCAAACAGGACACCGCTGTTGCTGCAGAAAAGCTGCAGCGGTGGTGGATAACGCCCTTGATATCTGCATCTACTGCTGTAGTGTGTGCCCAGCAATGGCAAGTTGCAAAGTTCCAAGCAAGATCACAGCCGGCTTGAGCTCAACAGACAGTATGCACATGGAAGCATGCTTTGGAAAGTTTGGCATGCTGATTGGCCTTGTAAGAGCTCATAGCAGCTGTGTGACATGCTGGTTGTGGGCAACACAGAAGACAGTGACACATAGTACATGCAATTGTTTCTGTATTATAAGTTGCTAGTGCACACCAGTAAGAACACGACCTGCTGAGGCATGTACAGCTGAAGCACTGTGACTGAATTTCTGCCTTACAGCACAAGTGCCTGCCTATCATCAAAACAGCTGAAAGGCAGAATCCCCCTTTCAAGCCGTAAAGCAGAAGGGTCTGCCTATCATCAAAACAGCTGAAAAGGCAAAACAGCCCTTGTAGGCAGATGGGTACCTGAACAGGTGATGGGAAGATCTCTGTGCGTTGGGCCTTGATGAGGCCCAGCTGCTCATGGGGCCGCCACCAGCCAGCGCTCTGTAGCATCTCCACTGCTGCAGATGGATTGGGCTGCTTCCCACAAGCCTGAAGCAACACAGCAAGCCTGAGAACATTCAGCTGCATGCACAAGCCTGAAGCAACACAGCAAGCCTGAGAAGCAACACAGTACAAATCAGACTGCACCCCAACTCTGAAAACGCATAGCTGCATGCAGAAATTTGAAAAGGGAAAGCAGCATGCATGAGTCTAGAAACACAGGATAACCCTGAGATGACAATGCTGCCAGCATAACTCTACTTTCTGAAGTGCTGCATTGCTGCATAACAACCTTGGCTTTTGCAGCTGTAGCAGATGAGCGAGGCTGAATTGTACGAGCCTTGCCCATGCATCAGACAGGATTCTTTGCAGAATGCAGGATGCCAGTCTAACGCAACATCACATGGCTGTTCTCCACATGTGGAATGATCAACAAGTCCAACTTGCATGGGTGTGTTGAATGGAGATCTCCCATGCATGTATAGGATGCATGCTTGCATGGCATACTGCCATGGTCCACCAGCAACCCCAATGCTGCAATCATCTGACAGTGATGATACACAGATTTCGGACCCAAGCAGCATGACAGACAGAAGCAGCCTCACCTGCATCATCTGAATAGCTAAGGTGCTGTCAGCAGTATCAGCCCTGCTCAAGGCAAAAGACTGCAGGGCCGATAGGCGGTGTGACTGACTGCTGTCATTCCACTCTTGCATACTTGGCTTTTGATCGTGAGGAAGCTTGTGGCATCTGTACATCTCCTGGACAAACTCCTGTACTTCTGCTGCAGCCTACAACAATCATAGAGCACTCATGTTGTTGAGTGTGCTGATTGCCACATCGATGTGAACGCTGATGCACGTAGCGTGAATGAACGCCCGGTGATTCTGTTGTTGCTTGATTCTGAACTTACATGCTGTCTGCCATTAAGAAGGCGTAGCTACAGTTGTACTTGGTACACCTTCCTTTATGCCAATCTTGATTAGCATGGTCTGCAATATGAATGCCTGGTGCCTCATTGTCTGTTGACAGCCAGACAAGAAACAAAATAGTCACGCTGCGTAATGAAAACAGTCAACTTTTGCTGGGCGATGCAGCTCACTTGCATCAGTGCTTTGCCCTGCATGGAGGTGCACCTCCTTGGCATATCATCAGCATTCTTGAAACTAGCAGGGTACATGCAGAAGGTCATAGCAGTGTGCATGCTGTCAGGAGTTACCTTCTCATCAGCAATACGCTTTGCCTTGAGTGAGTGGACCTCCTTGGCAGAGCGGGCCTGAAACCTGGGAGGGCTGCGGCCAGCCTGCTTGAAGAAGATGCGCTCCTGGCTGAGCAGGCGGTGGGAAGCATAGCAAGAGGGGGGCTGTTCATTGCCAAACAGCAGAGAGGCCATTTCTGTCACACTGTATAGCTCATCATCTTCATGCACCATCTGCATGGACACATGCAAGGTTTGATAGGAAGCTGAAAAGACTGTATCTGGCACTGAAACTCTCTGTCTCTGTAAATGTTGCTGACAAATATGAGACGTGGACATGGTTCAACCTGGCGCTGATAGCACAGAGGGCATCACTATGAATCATCCATGCATATTGCCCCTGTGGTGGCAGACCCTAGCTTAATATGCAATCATGATTTGGTCATTGCAACACCATGGGCTCGTTAGGTGGTTGTGGTTATGTCCAGGGAGGCTTATGTGTGTATTGCCTGTTGTGTGCTCATCTGTGTTGTGGATCAGTTTTGGTGATGAAGAGAATGACTGTGCCGTGTTGTGAATGAAGTAGTCATTTCGGTGCAGAGGAAACCAAAATAAGGCTTGCAGCCGGGTTGATGAGCGCATGTTAGCTGAGCATAGCATTGTGTCTGTGTTGATGCTCACGGAATACAATGGGCAAATGAAGAACTGCCTACAGGCTGGCAAGGTCAAAACAGTTTGACTGCATTTCATGCAGAACCTGACACATGTGCAGGACAATGAAACATGCCACTGCACATTGCCCGCTGTCAGATGTGCTGACCTCCCAAGCATCTGCCAGCAGTGCCACATCAGCATCTTTGAGTGCCTGGTCATGTATTTGGTGCAAGTCGCTTTCCTTGTAGCTTTCACCTGGAAGAATGTACACCATCTGCTGTGGACGTAGACTGTACGTCTGACCCCTGCACCACAAGCACAAGTGACTGGCAGTGAGCAGCGGATGGTTCTGCAACTGTAAGACTACCTGCTAGATGAGCAGATGCAAAAATTCAGACTTCCAGGGTGAACAGT
>JAABUO010004870.1_pt1 | contig 15794 bp, 18 predicted proteins | sample 5559291 | NCBI WGS metagenome assembly JAABUO01 (sample SAMN10711878, study PRJNA513372) | rock metagenome | isolation source: Antarctica rocks | place: Antarctica: Victoria Land, Finger Mt sud
GCTGTAGCCGCCCGGCAACAGGCCACACTCGACTGGGCCATGGCGCTACCAACTCAGGCGGCCTGTCAGCCCTCAAGCACAGAGCGGGCGGAGCGGGAGGCGCGCCGCAGCTGCGCCCGGGCCCGCACCTTGACCTTGTCCAGGGCGTCCGTCAGGTTCCGGCGCCGCCCGCGCAGCCGCGTCACAGCATCCGCGGCCCCCCGCGCCTCCGCCTTCAGCGCCCGCACCTGCCAGGCAGCGCCGCAGCGCGCTGCTTGGGAGACTAAGCAGCACTGGGCCTCACGCCATCGCGACCATGCCAGGAGCCTGCCAAGGGCATGTACAAGCACCTGGCTGCTTGATGCAACAGTATGCACCGCGCCGAGTCGGGCACCAGCTCGCAGGCGGCAATCCGAGTGGGGGAAAGCACGGCCAGTCAGCGCGTGGCTGAGAGCAGTCGCCTGCCGCCTGCCGCCCTGGCTTGTTGCCCAAGCGAGCACCTGCGCCTGTCCGCGCAGGGCCAGCCAGCAGCCATCAGCGCGCGGGGGCGGGGCCCCACCTGCCCGCGCAGGCCGGCGACGCAGCCGAACGTGCGGCCCAGCACGCTGCGCAGGTCCTGCACGACGCCGGCGGCCTCGAAGAAGTGCGGCGAGCGCGCCGCGATCTCCTCCAGCAGCCGGCCCTCCACTTCGTCCAGCGCGCCGGCGTAGGCGTCCAGGCGCCGTGCGGCCTCCGGCCCGCCCTCGGCCTCGCCGCACACCTCCGCCCACGTCTCTGGCCTGCCGCCGCCGCGCGGCTGTTGCGCGTCCGTGCGCGCGCCGCAGGCGTGCACGGGCGCGCTGAGCTGCTGGCCACCATGTGCACACTGACGACCGCAAGCACCACGCCAGCCAGGAGTTTCATCGACCTGTTTGCAGACTGCCCATGACGCCGCAACACAGGCTGCACACATCACCACACGCCCGCGCACAACAAACGCGCACGGGGGATGGCCCGGGGTCCGGCCCGGGCGACCCAGGCGCGCCCGCACCGCGCGAGCGAAAAGCCCTCGGTGAAGAAGGCGGCGGGCACGTGGCGCATGGCGGCCACCAGGCCCTCGCCCGCCGCATGCGCCACCTGGCCTGCGCGCGCGGCGCCGCGCACGCGCGCCTCACGCGCCCGGGCGTCGCGCCCGCCGCCGCCCGGCCCTCCTGCTCCCATAAGCAGGGCGCGCTGCGCACTGGCCGCAGCCGACGCGGCCGGCAGCGCGTTGGCGCAGTGGCTGCGCGCGTGCGCGCCGAGGGAGAGCGCTCTCCATCCAGAGCAGGCCGTGCTGGAAACCCGAGCGTCAGGCGCCACGCACGCGCGCTTACCAGGTTGGAGGAGGAAACCCTCTCCCGTTTGGGTGTCCTGCCGGGCTGGGCTAGGGTTAGGGTTTCAACACGAGCGCGGCGCACCGGCGGTCAGGTCGGAGGACGCGGCGCGGAAGGCGTCGTTGGCGCGCCGCACGCCCTCGTAGCGCTGGAACTTGGCCGCGTACGCGCGCCGGTAGTGCTCGAAGTCGCCGCGGCCGACCTCCGGCAGCACGCCCGGCGCCAGCGGCGGCGGCTCCAGCGGCAGCTCGTTGCCTGCGCGCAGCCGCGGCGGATGATGCCGCCAGTCGTCACCGCTGCCGAGCTTGCCAGCTAGATGGAGCGCGTCATCCTTGCTGAACACGTTGACCTGAGCCAGAGGCCCAGCTCTGCATACTAAGCACGATGCGCTGTGTGATGGCACGCCGGGCATCGGCTTTGTGTCCTCTGCGACAAGCATGGCGCTTGCCCTGAGCCGCACGCCCGTCGGCCAAACGCGTCCAGGAGGGCGTGTGCCGGGGCGGGGTGCGCACCGCCGCCAAACGGCCACGCGCACATGACGAGGCCCTGCAGGCCGCTGCTCGCAGCCGCCGACTTTGGCGTGTTGAGCACAGGCACCAGGCCCTATCCGCCGCCCCGCGCATTACTTCCGTCAGCTCTCACATTACTCAGCATGAGGGGGACGTACTTCCCAGCACACCACCTGTCACTACCCGCTGGGATGTGCTAGGCACTGCTGCGCATGTGCAGCGTATATGATGTGAGCCCAACGCTTCACAGCTGAGCAGACACAGGTGCCATCGTCATGCAGAACGCCGTTCCCCTCCTTGCTTGCACCAGCTGCCGGTGTCCTGGTTTGCCGCGACCGCATGCGTCGATACAAGCCCGTGCTGCGCGCCTGCGTGAGCGCAAGCAGCTGCGTGTCGCGCTCCGAGATCGAGGCGCGCCGCTGCGCGGCCAAGGTGCCGCCGTGGCCGCTCGCGCTGCCGCTTGCAGCACCGCCATCCTGCGTGCAAGAACTCAACGCTCTCTGGGCAGCCCGGCAGTGCAGGCTGCTGCATGAAAAGCCCTCGCCCGACAGGGACATCTGGAGGGTGGCTTCGCCACTAGCCAAGCCTTTGCTCCTTCACCACTCTCCTGCCCCTCGTTTCAGCCTGCCAAAGCTGCGCCAGTCACATGCTTGCAACGGCAGCTGTTGGCCTGACGTCTGTGGGCCACAACCTGGTCTTGCAACTGCAGCTGCTTCCTCTCATGGTCTGCACAAGCTGTTCACACATAGTCCTGCAGGCGGCTCACACAATAGCCTGGTTGTCAACCAGGCTATTGTGCTGGGCGCCAGACTTGGCGTTGCTGATGCGGGGACAAGCAGAGCGGGAACAGGCAGAGTCTTGAGAGACAATACACCTGCGGCTTGCCATCCAGCCCCGGTCCCTCCGAGGAGACTGAGCGGCGCCTCTGCGGGTGGGCATCACCAAAGTCAAGAGACTGCATGAGGAACTTGCACACTTGCAGCCTCCCAGGCAAGGTCTCACACAGCAGGCCACGCACCTGCATCATGCTGTCGCGCACGGTGGGCAGCCCAACGTGATCACGCGCCGCAGCTGGGCAACCTGCTGAGCGCGACCCTGCTATTTAGCACCATGCTGCATACGCAGTGGCAGCTACTCACCACCAATCCATACCTCTCGTTTCTGCACACTGTGCTCGGAAGACTGCTGAGACTGCATCAAGCAGCCATCCAAGCAGTCAACGTCGAGCGCTCTCCCCTGTTTCAAGGCCATGCTGTATTGCTTGAGGACACCGTATTGATGTGGCAATCAAAACTGGATTTGCGCAAGCCCTGCAGCGTACAGAAGCAGTGCTTTTTTGTGGACACAAACACTACGTCATTCCTCCTGTTGCTGCTCTAATTGCGGATATCACACAGCCTTTCTTTGTCCTCCCGGAAGGAGTCCCCAACCGAGCCAAAGCCCCGTGGGGTCAGGGTGAGGTGGACCTGCTGCCTAGCCGAGAGAGCTGAGGGCCCACTTGCCTGAAGTCGAGCCGTCTATCACCACTGAGGGCAATAATGGCTCAAGCGCTGGCCAGCTTGCGCCTCAAGCGCTCAGGCTTCACGTCCTTTGACATGGAGCCCAAGACAGACGTGGATGCGCCGCTCGATGCGCGTGCGCAGGTCTGACTTGCAGTACAGGCAGTATCCCCTGGTTCCTATCACTATTTATTTTCTGCTGTCTACTGACGCGCCAACCAACGTGCAGACCGCTGTACGGTTTAAGCTCATGTGGGTGCTCTGCCCCTGTGGCTGCCTTATAGCGGTGCGTGCTTGCTCCAGCAGCCCCGGTGGAAAAGGGGGGCCCTGGGCACGCCTGGTGTCGCTCCTCCGAGCATAGCACAGGCAAAAGCAAACAGGCTGTGGTCTTCCAACCGCTCCTGACCAGCTCGACTTGCACAGTTCCGGTACTATAAGCCCGCACAGACGTGCGTGCTCGATACAGACTGTGCTGTGGGCGACGACGTGCCGCTGGGGAGTACTTGCTGCACTTCTTGTCAGCGCTGCAATGGTCACACAAACATTGTTCTGGCGTGCATGGCCAAGGCCCTCACTCGCTCTGGATGCCTGGGCGGCCCTCGAGTCCCTCTGAGCTCACTTGCCAAGCATGCCTGGTCCTGGACAGGGTTGCCTGCGCAGCGAGCAGGACATAGCTCAGCATCATGCATTCATTTGCATGTATTTGTCAGCTGGGCCCTGTCCAGTCCGCAAACGGTCACGCCGAGTCCGTACTGCACCCGAGGTGGCTCCTGGGTCCGAGCAAGCCGGGCGCGGCGCGCGCAGCTGCTGACATACCTGGACCGCTCCAGCCTCGCCTTTGCGGCGCCCGACATGATCGCCGACCTGGGCCTGGACGGCGCCAGCTACGGCCTGGGCGCGGGGCTGCTGTTCGTGACCTACTCCGCGCTCATGATGCCCGGCTCGATGCTGGTGGAGGCGGTTGGCGCGCCGACGGGCCTGGCGGCCGCGACCGTCGCGTGGGGCGCCATCACCGCGCTGACCGCGCTCGTGCGCGCCGCGCCCGCGTTCTACGCCGTGCGGCTGGCGCTGGGCGCGGCCGAGGCCTGCTGCTTCCCTGGTGTGCGGCGCGGCGGCCTGCGGCTTTGTTGAAGCCTGCACTGCCACTGCACCGCAAGTCCACAGCCTGCTTCTGCGCCAGGCGGCTGCGGTGCGCGGCTCCAAGGAAGCTCGCATGCATAACAGTATGAACGCTCTGCGCAGGCATCTGGGTGCACTTCTCCCTCTTCTTCACGGAGCCGGAAATGACGCACGCCTACGCGTTTGTCCTGGCGGGCACTGTCCTGAGTCAGGCGCGCGTCCGCGTCGGTGATGTTCTGCGGACCGCGGGGCCTCCTGTCCTTGCTGCAGCACGCCCAGCCAAGCTGAATGCCGACGTGCCGCAGGTCCTGGGCGGTCCGATCGCTGCCGGGCTCCTGCTTATGGACGGCCTTGCCAACATCCGCGGCTGGCAGTGGATCTTCATCGTGGAGGGGTTGGTAACAGTCGTCGTCGGCATACTGCTGAAGGCAGGCCCGCTGCATGACCCGCCTCCACCTGTCCTTGTCCCTGCACGCCCGCCGTGCCTGTGCACATCCCAAACCCTCACAGCCAGACAGAGGCAGCTGCAGGGCTCGTGCGTGCGTACGCTGCACACGCTCGCACCGAGGAGAGTCCAGGTGCATGCCAGCTCGTCCGAGCGCGGCCGGCGCCTGATGCAGCTGTGGGCGGGCGGGGCGCCAGGCTGCCCTGCCGGCCTCGCCCGCGCGCGCCTGGTGCCTCACCAGCCGGGAGCGCGCCTGGGCCGCGCAGCGCATGCGCGCTGCTGGCGCCGCCGCGGCCGCGGCGGCCCCCGCGTCCGCCAGCGTCTGGCGTGCGCTGCCGCCCTCCTCTGTCTGCTGACTCTGGCGTGGTGTGTCGTGAGCAAGCTGATACTCACACAGGGGATGTGTAGTGCTGAAATGCGTCTTCCTGCTGGAAGCTGGTCTGAAGAGGTGCTTGGAGTGAACTTGCCGCGCACGCTCACAAGCCCTGTCGTGCAACTGACTCCATTGTTTGTGCTCCCGCCTGCCTACGCATGTTGCCAAGGCGAGTCAGCTCAGATAGCACGGGAGCACAGATGCCCTGCAGGCAGACGCCTGCGCATGCCGTCGGCTGCACGGCGCAGCCGGCCGGCCGGCGCACACGACTCAGCGGGGCGGGGCCGGGCGCAGGCTGGGTCCTGCAGTGGCAGATCTGGGTCCTGGGCTTCTGCTTTTACCTGGTGCAGACGACCTTCTTCTCGGTGCGGCCTAACCCTAACCCCTATCGTGCTGCCCGCCCCCGCGCATGGCGTGCGCACCCTCGCGCTCCGCCGAGCGCCCTCATGCTGGCCCACACGCGCTGCCGAGCGCCTTCACGCTGGCCCGCGCGCGCCGCCGAGCGCCCTCACGCTGCCCCGCGCGCGCGGCCAGGTCATCTTCTGGACGCCCCTGATGCTGGAGGCCATCCTGAGCGGCAGCTTCGCCGAGGGCATCGTCCCGCGCCCCGCCAGCACCACCATGCACGCCGAGGCGCGCGCCCCGCGCCCGCCCGGCAGGCTGTCGCGGGAGCCTGAGCCACGGGACCTGGTGGCCCTGCGACCGTGCTCATTGGCGGGATCTGGACCCCTGATGTGCGCGGCTTCCTGGTGCTGCATGCAGCGGGGTGAACCACGCCGAACAACACCAACCTGGGCGGGAGCCGCGCCGCAGGCCGAGCACACGGCGCGGCTGGCACTGCTGTCGACGGCGCTGTACGTGCCGGCCGCGGCCGCGCTGTGCGCGCTGGCGTACACGTCCATGCGCTTCCGCGAGCGCAACCTGCACTGCTTCGCCAGCCTCGCCGTCAGCGGCGCCGCCTTCATGTGCAGCCCCTCGTCCCGTCCTCTGCCAACGTAGGGTGTCGGACTGCATTCCATCAATCCTATGTCTTGTGCAGGGTTGCCAACACCCTGCTGCGCCCCGTGACGGCTCACACAAACCAACAGGCTGATTCTGTTTTGCACGCACATCGAGCGTTTCATGGAGGCGTGGTCCAGACACGGCTTGAAGCTGGGTCGGGCGCAGGCCGGGTGCTGTCTGAGCGGAAGCGGGTCGCCGCGGCGCCAGGCTGGTGCCGACCATGGCGGCCGCGCACGGCGCGGCGAGCGCGTACGCCCTGCTGGTGCTCGCCGCGCTGGGCATCACCGGCTCCTGGGGCCCGCTCACGTCTTGGCCCGCGCTGCTGCTCTGCGGCCGGGCCAAGGCACCCGGCTTTGGCTTCTTCAACGCATTTGCGTCCTGGCGCGCCCCGGCCCGCCGGGGCAGGGCACCCTGCATGCAGCACGTCCACAGACCTCATGGCACAAAAGTGGCATCCAGAAGCATCATCAGTCGCTTAGGAGCCATGGGCATGGCTCACGCGCGCTTGGTCCTTGCTATGCTTTGTATGGGCAAGTGCCTGTGCATTTCGTGAGCAGCAGGTGGGGCAGGGTGCCAGATGCCTATGCGTGCCCCTGTGGAGGCTGCGTATGACCGCCCCAGGGGAGGCTTTACGGGGCCGTACATCCTGGGCGTCCTGTCGCGGCACGGCTTCGCTGTGCCCATGTACGTGCTGGGCGGCTGCAACCTGGCAGCCGCCTGCATCCTGCTCTCCCTGCATGTACCGCCCAAGCCGGCGGAGCTCCGACGGGAGAGCGCGGGCAGCCTCGCTCGTGATGGCAGCGCCGAAGAGGCGCTTCGGCAGGGCCAGGAATGCTCCGCTGCACTGACACAGGCCAATTAGGCACTGCTGCAGCTGTAGGCATATTTTTGCAATCAGACTTTCTGTTTATGCGCTGCAGGTGTCTGATCACACGTTGCCTGTTTGTCCCTTGTCATGTTCCTTTGTAGCTGTTGCTGACAGTCGCGTAAAAGGTGCGGCTCAGAACTTGAGGTTGCTTAGGCTAACAGTGAAGTAAATAGTGCACATGCTTGAGCAGCTGTGCCTGCATAGTGTACTAGATCGTGTGTTTGCCGCACTTTGTCGGTTGCCGGCCTGCCTGTCAGGCGTCCTTGTTGTCACAGTCGCCATGACACAGCATGCTCGTTCGCATGGTACAAGCGACTGAAGTTCAGTGTGTAAACCTTATTGCGCTGGGCACGGATATATGGTGTGCCAGTGACGTGACTTTGGAACTTTATTGATTGTTTTTATGGTAAGCTGAGGCTGGCATGTCTCACTGCTAGTGCAATAGAGAGCAAGTCTGTGTGACAAGTCTGTATGATTGCAACGTCATAGACACAGCGCACATAATGTCCGTGTGGCTGTGTCGATGTAATTGCAGCCACTGCCATTCTATACTAAGAACTTGCTCCCAAGGTAAACACAAAGAAGTTTGTCGGAATGCACTGCTGGTCGTAAGATTACAACGATGCACTGCAGCATGTAGAAACAGTGTGTACCATGGTCTGGCAATCAAGCACTCCTATTGAATGGGAGGAATGAGCGGGGGTCGTGGTCATGTTGAACGACCCTACTGCGTTATGCTGTAACAGGGCCCCTGCTTGCGCACTCACGACACCGCAATATCTGAACCTCCAAGCGCACCAGCGCCGGAGGAAACCTGCAAAGCGCTGCAAATGCTTCATGCAGTGTCGGCAGAGAGCGTCCCCAGCAAGCACTCTGACAGGATATTACTGCGCCGCCTCGCTTACCACCAGTCAGCGTTCTTCCTGCTTCACAGCATAGCCCTGGGCATCTTTGCTGCAGGCTTTCTGCTCACGCGTGTGGAGCTGCAGGAAGCGAGCACGTGCACAGACCTGCGTGACAGCAAAGCAGCGCTCCTGAGCAGTGCAGGCTGGAGCGCCAATGCGAGCACTGGGTGCTGGGCCCGGCAGCACTTTGACAAGGCGGTCCTGGTCGTGATCGATGCGCTGCGCTTTGACGTCGCAGTGCCTTCAGACGGCAGCCCAGGCGACATACCTGTCCTGCAGCAGCTCGCTCACGAAGCGGTATGTGGCTTGAGGGCTTGGTGCGGGTTAGTACTGCCATGTCGCCTGCGGCGACCTGCCCTGCTCTGCGCAGGGCCGAGGCGCTGTGCTTGCCAAATTTGTGGCTGACCCTCCAACCGTCACAATGCAGCGCCTGAAGGCGCTTATGACGGGCGGTGCGACAAGCAGGCGTGTTGCGCAAGCCAGTTTTGATGCTTGCCGTTGCTTGCAAATCGAAGCATGGCTGTGCTGTTGGCCACTCAGGGCTGCCTACTTTCATGGACCTGTCAAGGAGCTTCTCTGCTGGGGCAGTGGTAGAGGACAACCTTGTTGCGCAGCTGCGCAGCAGCGGCCGAAGGCTGGTGCGAGCACTGCAGGGGCCGCGCTGATCATATACAGCGTGCACGCAGTGCAGCAGTATATGAGTTGGACCTGACTCTTTACTCTCGCTGAGTCCAGGCCATGCGCGCATGCAGGCGTTCCTGGGCGATGATACCTGGCTGCAGCTCTTCCCGGGGGCGTTCGCCTGGGCGCGGCCCTTCCCGTCCTTCAACGTGCACGACTTCAGCACCGTGGATGATGGCGTCTGGCGGGCACGCGACCCGTTCACCCGCTCTGGCACGATGCACGGCGTGACGCGTCAGGCGCTGTCGCCGTTTGGAACATGCTGCGTTCACTCTGCGCATGGCGCTGTTGGTCAGAGCAGGGCCTGCTCCCGGCGCTTGCGTACCCGGGCACCTGGGACGTGCTGGTGGCCCACTACCTGGGGGTGGACCATGTGGGGCACGTCCACGGCGCGGCCGGGCCTGCCGTGACTGCGAAGCTGCGCCAGCTGGACGCGCACATACGGCAGGCGCGCCGCAGCCCGGCTTGCGGTAAGCCGTGAACAAGGCTGCCTCGCGCTTGCATGCCGTGCCCTGCACAGTATCAGGGCAGCATGTCCGCTTGTGCCTACTGTGGCACTCCTGCCAAGCCCGCTCGCTGCCTGAATGTGATGCGGCGTGCCTCTCGCACCAGACATGCTTGCGACCCCCAATGCAGCCTGCGAGCGCGCCTGTGTGCCAGGCAGTGGATGCAGTGGTGGCCGAGGCTGCGCCCGGCGGCCGCCACGAGCGCACGCTGGTGGTTGTTCTGGGCGACCACGGGCAGACAGCGGCCGGCGAGCACGGCGGCGGCACCCCCGCAGAGGCACACACTGTCCTACTGGCGCTGAGTGCCGCCGCGCTCCACCGCAGACGCAGCGGGTACGCTGCTCGGCCTGCACGCACTGTCACTCGCTGCAGCTGCTGCAGGCAACCCTCCTAACGCACCTCAGAGCCAGAACCAGCGACCGTCCTGGCTTTGTGTATGCTCTATCATTCTCAAAGCATACACACTACTTAGATTGTGAAAAGCCTGGGTATGCCGGGCCATGAGCACGTTACCTGGTGATGGGTGCTGCATGCCGGAACCGCACCACTCTGCTCGTACTGTGTGCAGGGCAGCAGTGCCTGAGCTGACCCGGATGCTTTGCAGCCTGCCAGGGTCACCACCGCATCCCAGCAGCTGCCATGTGCCTGATCATGCAGATGCGCCTCCGTGCCAGGTGCCAAAACAAGTGCCCATCAGTGCTGCCAGTCTGGAATATGTCTGATTACTCCGGGTCATTCCTGAATGCAAGATATGATACTCTTGCCTGCCTGACACGCGCGCATGCCGCAGGCGCCCGTAGCGACACTGCCCCAGTTGGACTTTGCGAGCAGCATGGCGCTTCTGCTGGGCGTGCCCATACCCTTCGGGAATGTAGGGCGGCTCTCGCGCGAGCTCTGGCTGCTGTCAGGCGCACATGACGCGCCGGCCTCATTCCGTGCTGCCCTTGCAGGCAACGCCTGGCAGGCGCGCTGCCTGTGTCACGTCTTCGTGTCCAGCCTTGATGACGCTCTGTCTCTGCAGGCCCTGCAGAGTGGTGCGCTCAAGTCTTGGCAGGAGACTATGTAGCAGGCACCATGCACGCATGCATGCATGACATTTTTATGTAAACCCGACCAAGGGCTGCACCTGCCGCAAGGTGCGGCGGTAAAATCACCGCTAACAGGTGCACCGCTACCTGAGCTCGTACGCGGCGGCTGGGGCCGCGCTGCCAGCAAAGCTGCTGGCACACAGCAACGCCCTCTTCGCCGAAGCTGCTGCGGCCGCCGCTGGATCACAGGAGCAAGAGGAACGGTGCGCGTGCCAGGGCTGATTCTGCTGCAGGCCGCTTGTGAGGGGCTCGTGAGGGGCCGGACCTCTAACTGACACCACGTGGCATGTATGCATTCCGCGCCTTGTCCAGAAGCACAGCGCGGGCCTACAGAAGGCCCATGACAGGCTAGAGCGGTAGGCAGGGTCAGCACTGCAGGCGCGCGCCCCAGGCAGGCAGCCTTCCTGGCGGATGCCGCGGCGCTGGCGCGCGCGCAGTGGACGCAGTTCAGCCCGGCCGCCATGCTCGCCGGGCTCGGCGTCTTTGCTGCGTCGCTGCTGCTGCAGCTGCGCTGCGCGGCCGCGGCCGCCCTGCACGCCGAGCCGCCGCGCACCGAGGGGGCCCGTGCGAGCACGGCGGCCGCGTCGCAGCGTGCCGGTCGCAGCTGTGCGGAGCAGCCTGCTGCTGGCGCGCCGCCGCAGCCGCCGGGCGCCCCGCCAGCGCCCCAGACGTCTCTGGCCGAGGGGCCGCAAGCGCCGGACACGCTCGCGAGCCGCCTGGGCGGCACCGCAAGGGCCTGGGCCCTGCTGAGCGGCATGCACGGGCTCGCGCTGGCGGCCGCGCTCGCCTGCGCCGGCGCGGTCTTCTCCGCCAACGCGGTGATGGCCGAGGGCTATCTGGCCGCGGGCGCGGTCGCCCTGCTCGGCCTCGCGCTCGCAGGGCCTGCAGCGGCGCGCGCTCATGCGTCGCCACCTGCCGACCCCGGGCGCCCGCACAGCCGAGCAAGCGCGCGCCCGGCGGCGCGGCCGGGCAGGCCGCTGCCTGGCCGCGCGCCCATGCTGGTGCGCCCGGCGCGGCCCGCTCTGGGCGTGGCGGCAGCGGCGGCGCTGGCGGCGGCCGCCGGCGTCGTCGCCCGCACGCCGACCAACGCCATGCACAAGGCCGCGGCCAGCTCGGCAGGCGGCGCCTGGGAGGGCGCGGCCGCGGCGCTGGCGGCGTCCCTGGGCGCGTCTGCGCCAGCCCTGGTTCCCGCCCTGCGCGCCGCGCTGCGCGCGCTGCCGGCAGCCGGCGCCTACGTCCTGATGCGCCGGCTGCAGGCGCACTTTGGGGCGCGCGAGGCGGCGGCGGGCGGCGGCGCGGCATGCGTGGCGCAGCAGCACATGCGCCGGGCATCCGGCGCGGCGCTGCAGGCGGCGCACGCATGCGCGGGGCTGCACCTGGCGCTGGAAGGGGTTCACGGCTCGCAGCGCACGCGCGACGCCGCTGCAGCGGCGCCTCGTGCGTGGGCATGGCCGCTGCCCGCCGCGGTTCAGCCGCTTGCGCGCGCCCTCGGCGCGGCGGCGCAGCGCTGGGCCGCCGGCATCCGCGTCCGCTTTGCAGAAGCGCCCGGCTCCGCCGTGCTGCTGCCGCGGCTGGTGTTCGCCACCTCTGTCACAGCGCTCGCCCTCACCGCCTGGGCCAGCGGCCTGCCGCACGCGCGTGCGCCGTGCTGCCCGCCTGGCGCGGTCGCTGCCGCGGGCGGCCCCTGCGGGAAGGCTGTGCGGCGTGCGCCGCCGCCGGGCGAAGCAGAGCGAGCGTGCAAACGGCGCGGCGTCACGCGCTCGGCCGGCATCGTGCCCGATGCGGCGGACCCGCCGGAGCCAGAGCCGGCGCTCTCAGCCCCTGACACCGGCGAGGCTGCAGTGGGCCTCCTGCTCACCGGGTGCGTGGCGGCGCTGCTGCCGCCCGTGGCGGCGGTGCTGGGCGCCGCTGCCATGTCAGCGGCGGGCCTGGGCCTCCTGGAGGCCGCATGTGCATGGGCCTGCATCCGCGCGGGGCCCCCGCTGCGGCGCACCCCGTGGCAGGAGCGCAGCCGCGCGAGCGTCGCGGGCACGCTCTGGGCGCTGCTCGGCACGCAGCTCTTCTTCTGCACCGGCCACTTCTGCGAGTTCGCCGGCCTGCAGACTGCGGCAGGTGAGCGGGCGCCGCGCGTGTTTGGGCGCCGGATAGGGGACATGCCTGACTGTTCCAGTGCCCAGAGTGACACGGCCATCTGCCAGCCACCAGGGGACCGGTGTGCATGCACCGCATCTGCGCACGCAGCACGACGCGCACAGCTGGGCGTGCAGGGTTTGTCGGGCTGACAGAGTTTGGCTTCTGGCGGTCGGGCGCGCTGCTGGCGCTCAACACGTTCGCCGCGCACCTGCTGAGCGCGCTGTCGCTGCCGCTGCTGTTCCTGCTGCCGCGCGCTGGCGGCTCCGGCGCCCAGGTGCCGCGCGAGGGCGCTCATGGAGGACAGGCGCACTCGGAGGTTGCTTGGAGCTTTAGCACATGCCGCCATCTGGTCTGCTGCTGTTCTGCACACGCTCTGGCATCTGTAGGAAGGCGTCATCGGCAATGGGCGCTGTAACATGCAGTGCTGTGTTCGGCATGTCGAACTGATCATGAAAGTGTCATTGCACATGTGGGTACAGTGGGGCTAAGCGGCCTGCCTGGCACAGGCGCTGGTGCAGGCGACGCATGCCTTTGCGCTCCTGCGCGCGCTGGTTGCAGGCGCGGCGATGCTGAGCGCCGCCATTCAGCGCCGCCACATCATGGTCTGGGCGCTGTTTGCGCCCAAGCTGGTGTTCGAGGCCTGCTTCCTGTTCGTCTCAGACGCCGCGCTGGCTGCCACCGCGCTCGTGTGCTGGTGCATGTGGTGACATGCGGGCAATAGAGGCGGCTTGTCAGCCCCGAGCTTGCTCAACCTGATGCTATGCAAGTAAGCCTCCATAGCAAGAAGCATAACACCGAGAAGCCAAGCAGGCAAACATGGCCTCCGCACCGCTCCATTACATTTCTTCACAGAGCATGCCTGCTCCTGGTCATCCGTAAGTGAAGCATGCCTGACACAACCTCAGGTGAGCGACAATACGCTCTGCTTCCAAAAGCTCAACGCGCTCTGAGCGGGGCTCACCAAAGTGGGCTGTGCACGCATGGGGCCTGCACCAACACGAAAGCAGGGCTGCTGCACAGGCACCGCACTGGCACCCGTGGCACTCACACGCGTCTTCATGAGCATGAAACACTGTCAGCCGCTCACGGTGGGCTTGCATCCGTTCACGGCCGCTGCGGAAGAATATCATGCCAACATGAGCCTGTCCTGCAGCTTATCCAACAGGAACTGCGACGCAACACTGTCACCATGACTACAGGCGCCTTCTGCCCAAGATGCCATGCGCCGCGAGCCGCCCCCGCAGCGCCGGGGCGTCACCGCCGAGGGTCGCGACCCCGCGCGTCGCGCTGCAGGGGCGCAAAGCGGTTGCCCTGCTGCGCCGGCTGCTGGTATGCCGGCTGCGCGCCTGCGCGCCGGCCAGCGGCCCCCGTCAGGGCGGCACCATGCTGGCCGACGGCACATCGCAAGCACAGAACAACACAAATCAACTCGAGGTGCCCGGGACCGCGGCGGGCGCGCACCGCCATAGCCGCCCATGCTGGGGTTGGGCGCCTGGGGCCCGCCGGCGTAGCCGCCCGGCACGCCGTACTGCGCGTGCGCGGGCACGCCATACTGGGCATGCGCGGGCACGCCGTACTGCGGCTGCGGCCCCGCATGGTACACCGGCGCGGCACCGTACGCCTGCGCGCGCGTACGCGCGTTCGCTGCCGGCAGGCCCACCGGCAGCCGCGGATGCCCCCACTGTGTGGCCACGGCGCTGCGAGCGCGCGCCGTGCCGCCGGCGCCGGCTCACCTGCTGCGGCGCGTAGTACGCCTGCTGTGGCGCGGCGTAGTGCTGCGCCGGCGGCGGCGCGTAAGCATGCTGCGCCGGCTGCGCGCCGGGGTACGGCGCCGCGCCGGGATATGTCGCGCCGGCGTAGCCGCCCGGCGCGGCCGGCTGCTGTGCGGGCATGAATGCGGGCGCGTAGGGGTTGGCCCCGGGCGCGTATGCGCCGGCGCCGTGGCCGCCGTTCGCGTACGCAGGTGGCGGCGTGCCCGCCGCGCCGCCGCCGCCCAGCGCCGCCAGCCGCAGGTTGGCCGCCGCCTGCACGGGCCTTGCCTCAGCCACTCGCTACGTCGCAAATGCTTTAGTGTAGATGCGCACTTGCGAACAAATAGTACAGGCGGGACTGCTTCCCCGAGTGCCAACAAGCAGGATCACAGGAGCTCCTGCATGAGGGGTGCGTGAGCGCCAAGCACGCGCGCGCTATGAGCGCACGCTCAGCGCGCGTGACAGAGCGACAGCAGCCCCCGGCGCGCCTGCGCCTGCAGCGAGGCTGCGAGCATGCGGTGTGCGCCCTGCGCCAGCGGGCCAGCTGGGCCGCCGTGCCCGCGCCCGCCGCCGCCGCCGCCGCCGGGCCGCCCGCGCGTGTCCTCATGCCACAGCGGCTTCGGCGGCTGCAGGTCGCACTCCCGGACCACCGACGGCTGCGCACAAGCACGCCGAACTCAGCAGCCCTATGTGTCCATCACAGCCGCAAAGGCGGCACAGCTGGGCTGGCTTGCCGACCGCGCATGCTCAGGCACTGCTCCGCGGTCCGCGCACTTCTCGCCAGTGCTTACCCAGCATGCAAAGCATTCACACACTCACTACTCTGGTCACGAGGCTCACTGCCGGGCCGCCGTGGTCACGCGCGCACCCACGCAGGCACACGCTCCCGCCATGCGGCGCCCCGGCACCAAACCCCGTCCTAGGGCCTCGGGCGGGCGGCGCGCCTCGGGGACCTGGCCGTCCAGCAGCCGCGGCACGTGGCGCTGGTGCGGCGGGTTGCGGAAGCACGCGCAGCAGACCGAGTTGGCCATGATGTCGTCGCCCAGCGCGAAGGGCGCCGGCACGACCGCCGGGCAGGGCTCGCCCGCCGCGGGCAGCAGGCTGCCGTTCATGCCGCCTGCAGGGGCGGCCGGCGCGCTGAGGTAGAAGCCTGGGGCGCGGGCGCGCTACCCAGCGGTGCTTGGCTGCCGGGCGTCGTTCGGGCGGGTCGATATACAAATTGAATGATAGGCGGGTGCTTTGCCCCTCCTTGATCATGCAGCGTCGTGGACGCAGCGTCAAGGCACGTTGACGCAGCGTCAAGGGGTGTAGCGTCAACATCAACGGACACATGCTGGCTGCGGCCTGTCTTGTGCTGCCCACTCAGCAGGAGGCGCGGTCGTGCCCCAGCACGACGGTGCGACACAGGGCTCCGCGCCGGGCGCGCGCCGGACAGCTGCGGGTCCATCGGCCGCTCCAGGCGCGCGCGGTCGGCCTCGCCGGCGGCCGCGCCGGCGGCCGTGTCGGCGAGCTGGAACACGTCTGGCGCGACCGGGTGCCAGGACGCCATGTAGAGCAGGTCCAGGCGCCGGCTGTTGCGCCGCG
>JAABUO010004872.1_pt1 | contig 15787 bp, 20 predicted proteins | sample 5559291 | NCBI WGS metagenome assembly JAABUO01 (sample SAMN10711878, study PRJNA513372) | rock metagenome | isolation source: Antarctica rocks | place: Antarctica: Victoria Land, Finger Mt sud
CAGGCGGCTGCAATAATTGCGATACAAACAAGCGCGAGGATCATGAACAAATTATCTCCCCTGAGCACATGATTGTATGTATGCATGATGTTTCACACACAGTTGCATGTCACTTTGACTCAGCAACAGCGCTGGAATTGACTGTGCGGCGCGTCACGTTTGTTTGAAACTCGACAGCTCCTGCAGCGAAGTGCAAGCAGTATTCCTGTCCAACAGCTAAGCTTGTCCGTATACCTGCAAGTCCCAGCATGCTGTGTGTCTGACCAAGTGTGCTAGTGCTTGACTGGTGCAATAAGCGCGGATTGCAGCTGGTGGCATGCAACACCTCAATCGGCTTGCCAGGCTTGGCAGTTTAAGATTGCGCAGTGGGCTTCCCTGTACAGGTTCAGAGTTGCTTCCTTGTCCTGTGCATGCTGTAGCTTGCACCCAGCATCTGTGATCAGGTTTTGCAGTTTTGCAGGCTCTGCTAGCTTTCATGGAATATCGTATCTGCTCCAGGCACGTGACTCTCTGCTGTGTCTATTGCTCATGTGACAACGAGAACAAGTCTGAGACTGTGCTGAAGTTGTCTTGTTTGCAGTTAGCACTGCAGCAGCCTAATGATCAGCCAGCGGCATGCAGAGCGTTTCAGAGTCACTGGCAGTCAGCGTTATCACAGGCATGCTGGGGCATGCATCCTTTCAGCACATCACCATTAGCAAATCAGTATGTAGAGGTAGGAAGTACTTTGTTGCTCAAATTTTGGCCACAGTCACAAACTGGAAGTCTGTATGCTGCAGAGCTGGGATGATGACAAGCAAGGGCCAATAGATCCTTTTGCAATAGCAGAACCAGAGATTGACAGTATATCTGAAAGATTAAGGCAAAGCCTTCTGACTGACATACCAGCCTTGGGAAAAGCTGCAGAGTATTTCTTTCAGGTATACCACTCTCTGGACAAATCCTGTCCTGAATACACAGAGGACAGTACATGCAGTCTTTTAGTCTATTCACACAATGCCATGCAAAGATGCATAAGTGACACGCAGATCTGACCGTCATACAAGGTCATGTTGATATAGAGCCTTATTTCTGGTGCACACCTGCTATATAAGTAGCTGTGCAGATAGGAGCAGAAGGCAAGAGGCTGCGGCCTACAATGCTGGTGCTGATGGCATCTGCGTTCTCAGCTGTTTTGCCATCTTCACATCTGCTCAAAGTTGACCAGAGTCCAGTAAACCATCATCCCCTGGAGCCCCGACGACGGCAACAGAGGATAGCAGAGATCACAGAAATGATACATGTTGCCAGCCTCCTGCATGATGATGTGATTGACAACGCCGAGACGAGGCGTGGCCTCAAGGCCCTGAACTCAGCCATGGGCAACAAGATAGCAATACTGGCTGGGGACTTTCTGCTGGCGAGGGCGTCAGTCTCATTGGCTTCATTGAGGAATACAGAAGTCATTGAGCTGCTCTCTCAGGTCATTGAGCACTTGGTCTCTGGAGAAATCTTGCAGGTGCGTCACATCTGGCAATCCCAGCAGCTGCACTGGCCTGTAGCTCCATTTGCAGGTGCCTTTAGAACATTTTTTTGTTGTCACAGATGACCTCTCAGCCAGAGGAGCTTCTCAGCATAGATCATTACGTCAAGAAGACATTTTACAAGACAGCTTCATTGATGGCAAACAGCTGTAAAGCAGTCGCCATTCTTGGTGGCCAGCCTCGGGAGGACTGTGAACTTGCATGGGAATATGGCAGGCATCTTGGACTGGCCTTCCAGGTTAGTCATCTGCATGCCTGGCTGCTATAAGCACCCTCCAATGCTCAGTGCAGGTATTTCTTGCTTATTTTGTCATTTCCTCTGGCAAGTCACCAGACTATGTTGCCATGGCCCAGCAAGTCTGCTCAGTGATTTGTCTATTTTGCAGTTCATAGACGATGTCTTGGACTTTACAAGCAGCAGCGGCGAGCTGGGCAAACCCAATCTGAATGACATAAAGAGCGGTGTTGTCACAGCACCTGTGCTGTACGCTGCTGAAAAGCACCCAGAGCTGATTGACATGATCCAGCGCAAGTTTAAAGCTGATGGGGACGTCAGCCGAGCCAATGAACTGGTGTTTGACAGCAACGGCATTGAACGAACTCGAGAGATGGCTGAGAAGCACTGCACGCTTGCAGCTCAAACGGTATGCACATTTGAGCACGTGACAAGTGTTGGAATCTGACTGATATGCATGCTGCACAGGTCTAAGAACATGTGTTGTCTTGCAGATATCCAACTTTTCACAACCACAGAGCGTCCATGCTGAGATCTGCAGAAGAGCGCTCACCCAAATAACAAATAAAGTCCTGACACGGTCCAAGTGATGTAGTAGATGTGTACATTCAAGGTCATGGACAAATTTGCTCTCGGTGTTGTCTCTCAGTGCAAAGCAACTCGGTTCGCAAAAATTGTGGGTTCAATTCCTTAGCTGACTGCTCACCTAGGTCTGTTTTGAGTTCATTGCTCTGTTCTGGTATTGCAAAACATCTGCATGTGTCGTGATGCAGTTAGTCTTGTGCACTTTCGGTGAGTTGAACTTGCGTTCTCTGCGGCAAACCGCCTGGTTGGTGGTGTCCACCTGTCCTGCGTGATGAGCTCAAGGCATAGCACAGCATGGCTTCTATGTACGCCACCTTCTTCTTCAGACTTCTCGTCTCCTTGCTCCGAGACTGTGACTTAAATGCGCGCAACTTTTCTCAGTTCACGCTTGCACTTTGCATTCATGCAAGACCTTATACTTCCAGCCCGAAGCTAGTCGTGAACGGCCTGCGTGCTTTTGTTGTACGTTTCGCACAGGCCGCATGGACAACCTGGTCCTCCAAGCAGTTGAGGAGGTGGCTTTGGAGGGTCCAGAAGGTGACGCGCATCAGCCGCCACACGATCTTTGATTCCACATGGATCATTCGATAACGAGTTGCTTCCTGGTACAGGCTGCACCGCACAGCAGCTCTGGAATCTGCTTAACAAAAGTCTGCCGACCGAAGCTCCTGAGTTGACAACGCCGTTGAAACAGCTTGTACTAGCTGAGTTGCAAAGAAGATCCGATATTGCAGTCAAGCAAGCAGCCACGTCCTCCATTGATGGGTAAGCGTGGGTGTGCCTTCGCTTCAATCGTGCATGCAAGTGTAACTCAAGACTAAGTGAATCTCAAAGGCGATTGCAGGCCTGCTGTCCAACCGTCATGCTCAAATGAAGCACAGGTAACGTTTAGATCTGCTGCTGCATGTGTCTGTGGCTTTCAATTCGATTTTGGACTATTGGCAAGAATGACACTAAAAGTGATGCAGGTGTCTGAGTCGGCAAACTCTCCAGATGGTGATGAGCAAACCATTATGCTGGTGGTGAGCACTTGATTTGTGCTATGCAGCCATTAATGTTTTCTGTACCTGTGTACAATTATCATCTGCTGGAGCACAATGTGTGTGCATACTTATACAGGCCTCTGCCGAAGCGCGGGACATGGCACTGGGACTTTATGAGAGGGACCCCGTCCATCCACTCAATCCAGACATGGTATGTTGACTATCAAATCAAAGCGTGTGCGGAAGTCTTGACTTGACAATGTCACTGCTCATTGGCACCATGTGTGCAGAGAAAGACTCTGGAGTTGACTGGCAAGTCCAGAACAAGAGGGGCGGTGCAACCAGACGTTGCACGCATCTGCAATGTGCCGCACAAGAACTTCTTCATTGTTGTCAAGGTATGCTGGTCATGGCAACAGCATCCAGAAGTCCTTGCCACAAAGCTTGCATTCTGTTGCTTGCAAATGGCAAGTCCAGTGGATCACCAGTCACCATCAGTCAAAAAGCTTTTGATGATGCGTTATTTCACTCAACCAGGTGCCTTCACATGGCAGGTCAAAGCAAGTCATCATGTGGTGGTTGCTTTGATCAGCAGATTGCGCTGCAGCTGCAGAAACTGAACAAAGCTGACACCTTTGCTTTTGGCTGTAGACTCTGGAGATTCACAATCTGGTCATCAGGAGTGACATCCAGGTCAGGAACAGCAAAGGCACCATGGCCAAGACCAGCATCTTGCATCTGCCACGTTTCGCTCCCAAGCTAGACACTGGCTTGCAGTTTGCGGTGAGTACATGGATTCATACAGTCATTCATACTATTTCTGGCAACATGCAAAGGAGTCATCTGAGACCAGTCTTTGATTAAGTTCAAAGCCTGTCAGTTTGCTCAAGAAGCAATCTACCTGGCCGTTTGTCAGTCCCACACTACGCAATAGCACATGCACTTCACCACATTGCATAGGCTTCTGCAGCTAAGATCAAGCTGAAAACTGTATGCCCAGGTAGGTAAAGCAATGAGTCTGGGCTTGCCTGTGCAGAAACAAGGGTCTGAGGACAAGCTGTATGCTGTGACAGATGACGATGCCACAGTTGCACATCTGCTGAAATGTATGAGGGAAATGGACCCCGAGGGCGTTGGAATTGTGCGTAGTGAGTTCAAGAAGTATACGCTGAGTCGCATGCACAGCGGGAGCCTGCGGCAGAACCACCGCCTTTGGCGGCGGCTGCAGACCAAGATGCAGAAGCAAGGAGTACTGGAGCTGGATGTACACATGGTGTGCTCTGGCACTCTGCACTGCACTCTTTGCTGTTGATGTGAACGATGCTGCTGAGAGCAAAGTGTGTAAGTAGTGATTTTTCAGTTTGCTCAGCTTGAAGCTCCACTGCATGGCTATTGATTGGCTCAAAGTCCAGTTCATGGCGGCAGATTCGACTGTTTATCATGCATTGATGGTGAGCCAGGCTGCCCCCAAAGAGGTTGTTATTCTGCGGCTTTCTGTTGTCTGATGAGTGCTGGTAGTCTAGTAGAATGATGATAAGGTCATATTTGGAGCGTACACCAATGATTGATGGTGATTGTGCACACAGAAACAAGAAGACAGGGCAAATTGAATGTCAAGGTGTCCACATATGCAGCTGACTGGTGTCTATGAGAAGCTGTATGCCAACTTGGGTGACTGTGACTGTGACAGGTGCAAGGATCAGAGAGGACAACCATCAGGGCAGTGAAACCCAGTAAAGATGGCTCAGACGAGCGTGATTCAGCCAACTGTTGGCCCTTGGTCGCCGAACAGTCCTTTGCCCGCGAATTCTTCCACATTGTTCTCAATGCAGGTAACAAACAACTCCCGCCCAACTTGTCATTTGAACAGCTTGTACCTTGATCTGCATTGGCACTGGTAATACCACACCATGACACTGGCAATACCAGATCACATGCCATTGCCTCTTAAGTGTCAAGCTGGTGAGTCCACAGACATCAAGCAGCAAGCATGATTTTGCCAGAAAAGCCCAATAATTTGCAGCACAAGTCATTGTCATGTCCACTTTCCATTGTACTGTCTCCTTCCACTTTCTTGCCGCTTTGCAGTCTCAATTTTTGTTGCTTTCCAGGGGAGGAAGGCATTGTCATGTCAGAGCTGGGCAGGCACCTTCAGTTCCCCATCAGGACCTTCCACAAGCCCAACTATCTAAAGGAGTTCACAGCGCGCCTGGGCCTCTATGCCTGCAAAGAGCAAAGGGGCAAGGCAGTCGTCGTCTGTGTCCACGCACCACAGAAGCTTCTAGATGAATACAGACAGTCACATGCACCTGCTGGTCCCTGGCTGCAGAATGGTTGGCTGAATGCTGTACACAATGCCATGGACATGGGATTAGCTGGTCATGATGCTCCAACAGATCCTGCTGTCCCCATGATCAATGCCACCCCATTAGAGGGGGCCCCAGCCATAGCACAAGGGCCATGCATGGATGAACCGCCCCAGCAGCAGCCCCAGCAGCAGCAGCTGGAGGTACAGCCAGGGCAACAGGCTGAGCAGAGCATGTCTGCTAAAGACAGTGTTGCAGTGGAAGGCATGCCGGTCATTCCAGAAGCAGCAGAGGCACCAGACAACGGTGGTGAGGAAGCTGACACAGCCCAGAAGGGGCAGGTTGAGGCAGAGCGCAGGCAGAGGGCTGAGGAAGAGATGCAGACCATGCAACCCTGGATCAGTGATCAGAGCAAGATTGCGCTGGACCGCATCAGGCGGCTATTGGAGCAGCTAGATGATGCAGGCTTCTTGTTCAAGTCTGCGCTCAGGCGCTTTCTCAAGGTATCAGTCAACTGGGACACCATGAGAATCGTGTCCACCTGCATGAACTATGTTGGATCCATCTGTGAGGGTGTATGCTTGTGGTGAGGCAATAATTGGGCACTTTGCACCATTGACCACACAGGATTGCAGTTCATCTGAACCACACCCATCAAAGAGCCAGCTGGTAAGTCAGCTGTGCCTCGAGCCTGTATGGTGGTCTGCTCTTTCCTCTTTTGCTGCAGAGGCTCACGCAACAATTGCTAATGTGGTGATTTCGAAGGACCTGATACTTAAGTACCAGACAGCCAATGTACTGCTGTTGGCCTCCTTGGAGGAACAGACGATGCATCATCTGCATTGAGCTTTGTCACAGACACTCAACCGTCTGCTGTTGCAACAGTGGCTGAAATGCTCGGCTAGGCCAGCACAGCTGGAGTCTCACATACTGCAGTCAATGCTCATGATCATTGCCTTGTGTTGTCAATTGCACTTCAGGCTGCCTGGCCTTGCTAGCTGTCTAATCATACTGATTTGGCTGCCACTTTGCTGCAGGATACTGATCCTGGTGAGGTGGCGGGCAATGGACCCGATTCCAAGACTATAGAGCGATACCTTGAAGCCCTGTGCCGCCATGGCAAGGCCCAGAAGCTGGTCATTCCTGTCACCCTCACCACCTCAACTGTTGTCACCAAAGACATGCTGGCTTACGTGAAGCCGCATGTGCAAGTCAATGATGCTCTTATTGAGCAGGTGCTGTTTGTCTTCCCCCTGCTGCCCCCTCTTCCCTCCCTGCTTGCCTGCCTGCCTTTCCCTCTTCTACCATCTTCATACCTCTCCTACTTCCGCTGTCTCCCTTCTGGTCCTCTTGCGGTTCCTCGTCCCATTCTGCATCCCCATCTTCCTCTTTTTTGGCTGGTGGCTTCCTTTCTTCGTGCCTCTTCTTCCTTGCCTGTTCACTCCCTGTACTTGTTTCTGTACTATACCTGTAATTGCACGGATCATGGATCATAAGATTGGCATTGCTGCTGCTCTAAGTAGTGCACGTTAATTGTCATGTCAGTGCTCTGATGCCTGGCATCGTCTACCATAGCTTGAAGGGGCATCGACAGCATCTATGATGCCATCAGGCAACAAGACTCCTGGATCAGACCACACAAGCACCTCAAGCCATGGATCATGCAAAACAGTACCCTACAACACTGCTGAAGTTGTTGAGCTACCCCACAACCCACAACACTGCTGAAGTTGTTGAGCTACCCCACAACCCACAACACTGCTGAAGCTGTTGAGCTACCCCACAACCCACAACACTGCTGAAGCAGCAGCAGTGTGCGTGCAGGCAGAATGAGACTCACACCCAGATACTCCAGGCAGCTGCGCTGAGCTGCTGTGCTGTGCTGCAGTTGGTGGCAAAATGGCGGGCTATCAGCAGCGCCCACCGCAGCGAGGGAGTGCACAACTTCTACCAGGCCATCCGGCAGAAGGCCCCGCCAGTGGACAAGACCCAGGCTGGCAAGACACCCTACAAGCCTGTCAGACCTGGCCGCCCAGCGCACATCATCGACAACAGTCAGGGCCTGGTGAACAGGCTGTATGAGAATGGCTACATCCGGCCCAAGATGATCAGGATCAGACTGCTGCACTATTGGATCTGCCGCTTACTAGGTTAACTTTCTGGCCATTCATTTGTCTCCTCACTCACTCACTCTCTCACTTACACACTCATTCATTCAATGGCTTTGTTCTGTTCTCCTTTTTTCCCCTCTAGTCTCTTTTGTGTTGTTCTGTTCTGTTCTGTTCTGTTCTGTTCTGTGTTGTTTTGTTTTGTTCCCTGAGAGTCGGGTGCGTACAGCATGCCACCAACACTGTCTGGTTAGGAGGGTTCTTTCCCAAGATTGATCTGGTTGGATCTGCTCAACAGAGCACTGCAATAAATCTGCATTGTACCTCCGGGTAGCAACCAGGGTAGAGTAAATGTGTCTCAAGAGCACTGCTGACAGTGCTGCCCAATTTGGCCTGCAGGACTAGGGGGTTATGAGCGTCTGGCAGAAGCAGACGGGCAGCTTGCAGCAAGGCCAAAGGAGCATGTGTTCATGTTCAGGGCAGCCATGCCTGACAGCAACAGTGTGAAGACGACAGCACAGTTGACTGATGGCTCGGCCAGTTGGGCCTCCCCCAACAGCTTCACTGCCAGACAGCTGTGGGAGTGGATGCCTGTGGACATCTTCGTGCAGACCTTCGGCACCACCAACAACCTGCCCAACCTGTCTGAGCTGACCAGCTCTGGCGTCAGGCTACGTGAGCTGAACTTGACACCTGTCTGGCTTTTGAGTTGTGCAGACTTTGTTTGCAGTTGGTGTTCACCATCATCACTTCTACAGATTCTGCAAATAATTACTCCTTTGGTTACTCCAAGTGGACTACCTTGATAAAGACATGGCTCTATGCTGCCGCTGCTGCTGCTGCTGCTGCTGCTGCTGCAGCACACATTTTGAAGAGCGATGACAAGACCCGTCCTAGAATTGGCAGTCCTGTACAAGAAGAGCTTCAGACCTGCCGAAGATGTCCAATTTAGAGCTTGACCCAGGTCTTGTGACTGGCACAGGTGATCTGCCCGAGGTGCAGCTGATCAAGCTGCTGGATCTGAATGTGGACCGGCGCACCAAGCAGCACATCGAGATATTGCGCTGCCTGGGCCTTGTAGAAAGCGTGGTCATCCCTGAGAGCGGTGACAGGCCTGTGCCTTTGGCCCCTACTGTTGCATCCAGGTTGGAACCAGCTTCATTGTCAGCCTTGCATGTCCTTGCCCTGTGTGCACAAAACACGTTCAGTTGTTGGCTGATAGGCTCTGACTTTTACACCCTAAATTTTCCCGGCAGGACCTACAGGGAAGCCCAAAGTATCTCATCCTTGGGCTTTTCTTTAATCAATGCCAAAAGGCGTAGGCTTTTCTTTTCCTTCTTCACATCAGGACTAGGTCACTGATCCTTTTGCAGTAACCGACCCTCTGCTGCATGCCTCTCGCAGCTGTTATCAACACGATTTGATGTGTTCAAGTGGACATGGTTGGAATGTGTTCAAATGAAATGACTCGTGTGCAAGCCACAGCATGCACATTGACCTGTCTTTATCTGCTGTGACTTGCCATTGCATGGTGTAGCTCAGAGGCACAAAAAGCCAAGAAAAGTCTACACACCTTTCAACAGGAGCGTCCTGAGGCGGCAGTCCAGGGTTTGATGGCAGCGCAAGGGTTGCGTCAAATCAGTGCATGTCAGATCCTGCCGTCTCCTGAAATGTGCATGCCATGCAAGTCAAGCAGGCAGTACCATCTGCAGGCATTTCCAGTGCAGGACGGTGACACAGCTGACTGTCCTTACTGCTCAAGCTTGCAGTACCTAAATGGTGTCACGTTTGCAGGTATGTGGCGCTGAACAAAGGCATCATTGAGGTCAGAAAGGATGAAGGTAGGCCCGCATCTGCAGAAGGCAGCTCCAGTGGGGAGTTTGTGCAGCGTTCCTTTGACCTGACCACTCAGGACGGGCTGGAGGGCTACTGGGCTCAGCTGGCGCAGATGTCTGTGGACTATAGGTGTGCCTGTCTATCACACTACAGCGTTTTGTGCATAGAAGTCAAGTCAGTCGAGCAGCAATTGCTGCAGCATGCCTTCTCAGAGTCCGCAGTGGCACATTTCCTGTGGGCTGACCCAGGAACAGCATGTTAGGCTTTGACACTTCTTGCAAGACATTGCAGACAGGCTCGCTGAGGGTCACATGCTGTGGCAGCAGCTGTCCTGCCTCCACCACCAACTCATGTCACCTCTGCACACATGATTGCAACAAAAGTATTGCTTGTCAAGACCCTGGAGCAAAGCCAGTGTTGACATATGCTCGACACCCTGTGATCAAGGCTGCAGCAAGGCTGACAAAAGCTCAGCAAAGTGTGTCAATGACAGTCCCTGGTACTCCACACTGCAGTGTCAACATAATCTGAGCATTATTCAGCTTTCTGCAACAATGCTCAACCGGCATTTGAGACTCCTGACGCACCTGTTAACCATGAATGGTGGCTCTGCAGCAAGCCTAACCAGGGGCCTGCCAGCAAGGCATGGACGCAGCCGCCCTGGTTCCCTTCCACCACAGTGTCAGACATCCTGACCAGGCGTGCCTGGAACACCCTGCATGTCATGACCCTGGAGCAGTCCCACGCCCTGAAAGAAGCCTTCAACAAGGCTGCTGATGAGACAGGCTACGTCAGCTGGCTGAAGTGCATGCAGATTGCCAAGGATCTGGACCTGGAGTATGAGCAGGTATGCAGCAGATGCAAACGTGACTTCCTGGGAACTCATGACTGACCTGCTTGTGGCTGCAAGAAGATGCCCAACTCAGTGATATATTACATTGATGTGCAGGTATCCGCATGACATACCTGCTGCTGTTCCATCCCCAGCAGTGCTGCTGCATGATTCTGCATTGATTGTGTAATTTGAAATAGCCTTGCACATTGCTCCTCTGCAGCTCCATGTGGCTGCTCAGGTCGGGTCTCGGTGTATATACGTATATATATAACAGCGTGCATGCTTTGTCAACAGCACCATGCAGGTGTCAATGCCATATTACAGCATCTTTTTCTGACTGTGACAGCCCAAGAGCCACTGACAAGTGATACGTCAAGTGCACTGTGCCTCAGTGCACCATGTGCTACAGCCTGGTGTCTTGCACCTGCAAAGCTATAGCAGACTACTCAGACCCTGTTCTGTCATGCAAGGATAGAGTTCCAGTATACGCTGCAGGTAATCTGACAGGCGCTGTTGTGGGTATGACAGGTGAACACGCTGTCCAACATGCGCAAGGCCAGGCTGGGGCGGCTAGACCCTGTCTTCAAGAACAAGAACAAGGTGCAGACCAGGACGTACGACGTCCTGCCTCCAGAGCTGGTGGCGCTGCATGAAGCCAAGAGCAGAGCCTCGATCACCAAGCGCCTCACGGCCCAGGGTACCTGCTCCAGGGTGTTGTAGTGATGTTTATGGGCTTGCAGTTTGCATTTTGGTATATATGATTTGCTGTTTCTTTCTTCGGACTGACCCAAGCTGTTGTTCTCACAAAACTCATGTCAATGTGAGCCACATGCCAGCGCAATACATTGGGTACTTGCTCTACTGGGTTGTTTTTCCTCCCACCCTCCTTTTACTGCGCTGCTCATAACTGCCGTATGCACAGTCACTGTGATGGACTGAGAGCAACATGCATTGGCGCAGGCGTGTCAGAACAGCAGTTGCCTCAGCTCGTGGAGGAACAGATTGAGAAGAACCGTAGGCTGAGAGAACGCCAAATGCTCAAGAAGCAGGGCGTCCCAACCAGGAAGAGACGCCGCAAAGCCAGTGAGGCCAATGAGCAGCAGCAGCCCAGGTCCCATCTGTCTAAGGCAGAGAGGCGGCGGCGTGAGCAAGCCTCCAGGGTTGATGATGGAGAGCTAGGGCCAGGCTTTGTGCCTAGGCGAGCACCTAGGTGACCTTCTGCGTTGAGCTACATCCTCAATTACAAAACCTTATACATCAGCTTGTGGAGTCTAGGCTGTCTGGCTTGACATACTAGCTCTGTTGGCTTGCTTTAGAGTGTGGATACAAGACATCCACAAGAAGACAACAAGACTTGCAAGACAACAAGACACTGAGCAAGCACACTGCCCTAAGAATGTCAGAGCCAGCATTTTGCTCTTGCTTTCACACTTACCCCTGACTCCAGTGCGACTCCAGTGCAACCATTCACTGTATTGCAGTCTGCATGCATTTGACCATCACCTGTTTACACCTGCGCACTCAGCAACCTGCTTACCCGTTCTGGGCACAAACGAAACGCATGCAGCAAGGCAGTGCAAAGTGCAAGCTAGACAGGCTATGTTGGTCGGGCAACAGCCATCCTGGGAGGTTTCCAACCGATGTGCCGATTCTCCCGATGGCATTTTATTCACACTGCAGGGCATGTCTGCCCTGTTGATGCATTGCACAGCCAGATGTCAGATGTCATGCATTGTGAATGTGCAGGGCAAGCACCAAACCCAAGGATAACAGCGAGGGGGACAACAGCGATCCAGATGTAGTGGCAGAGGTTGTGAGGCGGCCCAAGAAAGGACCAGACTATAAGTTCTCCATGGAGGAGGACAATGCAATCCTGAGATCCTTTGCCAGGTGAATGCTCACCATGTGGCGGCCCTCCTTTCTCTGCTACTGGCTTTCAACAGAACATTGTTTACTGGTGACTTGGAATGCATAGCTGGTCTGCAACTTATGGTCTTCAACTCATGGTCTGTAGCACCCGTGCCAAAGCCCAAATCAAGGGCTACCTTGATGCCACAGCGCTCACATGGCAGCATATCATACCTTCGGTGATCTGCTGGCAAAGCCCTTCTAGGTTCGGCATGTACTCCATCAATTCACTCTTTGCACGTTGGATGTCACATCTAAGCGCAGGGTACATAGCTTATGCATAATTTTGCACTCACAATATGCAATCAAAAGACTCTCTGTCAAGGGTCAGAGGCTGCAAGTCGCCATCTGTCACATGTGCATGCATCTGTCTGAGACTCTTACACAGTCCTGCATTCCCTCACATGGCTCATTACCTGTCCGCTCATGTACAGGTATGTCTAGTTGTACGATGGCTGCAATGCCATTCAAAATCCCACTCGCTGCATGTACACTTCCGCAACCATTGACATTCACTGCACCTGCAGCCAGAGCGGCAAAACCTCTTGCTCTGTGTGCTGTGCTGACAGCTGCTGCTGTGCATGCATATTGTAGGTGGCGGACTCACCGCAGCCCTGAGTACTTTGTCAACTTCCGCCGCTTCAAGTTGCCTGTCTCGCTGGAGGCTGCAAAGCGGCGCTGCTACAAGGCCTTGTCGCGCTACAGTGAAACGCAAGCCCACATGGAGAGCCTGAAGGAGCTGTGCATTGACGTCTACCACAGGCATCATGCCAGGAAGGTGGCCGCATGGTGAGCGCATCTCCATTCTCTTAATGCTCTATTCCCCTCCAATTCCCCCTGTCTGATTGTGCAATGCCTCTCAAGCATTTCTCAAGGATTCTTGTGTGCTACTTTTGTGCACTCTTCCTCCCAAAATCCGCATGCTCAGCATGTACGGTACTGGCCTGTTGTTCCATACAAGCAATGTACATTGGCACCTGCCTCGTCTACCAAATATGCCGGCTGTGTGTGGTTCTTGTCTGTGGGCAGCTTGGGCAAAATGTAGTTGCAGTGTTGGCTCACGCAAAGCCAACTTGGCAAGCATGTGTGCTCTCCGTTGTCTGGTCTGTGTGACATGCGCTGCTGCTGCAGGCAAGCCAGGCAAGCAAGCCTGCAAGCAGAAGAAGGTGCGATGGCTGCTGCAGCTGACAAGCAGCAGGATGTGCGTTCTGAAGCAGCAGCAGCTGCTGGGGTAGCTTCTACAGCTGCTGAAGATACAGGTGGCGAGGGAAGGGAGGCAGTGGCAGCTGAGCCAGCAGGTCCCCAGCCTGACAGCCAAGCCCCAGACGGTGATGTGGTTGCTGTCAAAGGTACGGTGCCTTCCATTGTTTGCAAGGCTGGGCTTAGCGTATTGCATATGCATCCCTCAATACAATATATGTTGCTGATACATATTGCCTGCTTTTCTCCTTTGCCTAATGTGAAGCAAGTGCGCGTTGCTGACCACAGCACAAGGGGCGGCAGGCATATTCAACTTTCATAGTGAAGGGCTCATGCAGTAACTTTCTGTCAGTGACTTATCCACAGCAATGTGCTGTTGAGTTTCCTCTACTGCACTTTTACAAAGCAAGCATGGCTATGCTGGTGGCAGTCACCGCCATCAGTGAACCTGAATTATTGGATAGGTCTCCTGAGTGATGCATTTGCCTGATGTTACAGGCAAACGCAAGCAGAAGCGGTCGCAGTACCTTTCCCGAAATCAGCTGAATAGCGTCATGAACACCTTCATGGCTGTACCTGAAGAGAGACCTGTCAGTCCCATCACAATGTCCACCAGTCCAGTAGGCAAAGCTTCCCAGCCTGACAGCCACCCCTTGCCACTGCAACCAGCCCAGTCACCTGTCCAGCAAGCTGTCCAGTCAGCAGTCCAGTCACCTGGGCTGTCCCCACTGCACAACAGCAGGCCTTTGTTGGATCCCTACGAGCCCTTGTTTGCTGTGGAGGATGACGAAGATGCAAAAGCGTTGGAGGAGATTGAGGGGGTGATTCAGCTCATCCTGGATCTGACGCCACGCAAGGAGTCAAGACCAGCAGGCCAGCGCAAAAGACAGAAGTCAGAAGGTGTTGAGGTAGAGTACAGACAAGGAAACTGTCACTCACCTAGCTGTCAGAAGCTGTTGAGCTACAGTGCAGACATAGGGAAAATGCATATGTTCGAAGTGGCTGAAGTGTAGGGGCTCTGGCTTTGGTTTGGGGTGAACTCAGGGCTGATCTGCCTCGACCCAAACTTCCAATACACTAGGCATGCTCACCTTGAAGTTCAACAGCTTCGTGATTGCCAGCAATGGCAAGGTTTAGAGTTTGGTGAGAATTGTTGTGACTCAGCACCAATTACGTCCTACCACTTCATATGTGTATCCTGAGCATTGAAGCGACACACAACAGACCTGTCAAAATCATAATGCTTTGGACAAGAGTCCACTCACAAAGCATCCACATCAGCCAGTGGCCAGCATCAACTGTAAATCATATTCAGGCTATCAGTATTAGCATGACTGTGTCATGCAGGATTATGGCATGACGGTGCGCAAGAAACGGCGGAGCAGGTCTGTGACTGCAGACATGGCTGATGACGATATGCAAGGCGGTGAAGCAGCTGCAAGCGTTCTCAAAGGTCAGCTGCATCAAAGCAGGCAGCGAACTAGCTGCACGTGCATGTCCCACCGGTAGCAAGTTGGTGTGGTCTTGATGAAGCCAATGATAGCACAAAGGACAGGACAGGACAGGCCAGCAGGTGGTGATCACAGCTTGCGCTGTGTGAAGCTGTGCAGCATGGCTCCTCTAGGCATGCTGCAGCGATGCAGCTTGGCTGATGCATCTGCTTGCTGCAAGTTGGCAGAGCACAAATCACTGTCAAAACATGACTAGTCTGCTAGCTACCCAAATTCCCAATTTAGCATGTGTCTGGTTTCTCAGGCCATAAGGCATGTCACCAATGGCACTTACTCACAGCACTGCTCATGACAAGTTAGCTATGCTACCAGGGGCTCAAATAATGGCATTTGAACAAACATGACATTATCATCTGACACAAGCTTTGCTGCTTGGCAGGCAACCCTTTTCATTTGTTCATTGCATGCCTCACAGGTGCGTGTGACTCAAAACCAGGATCTTGTCTACATGGTGCTGTTGCAGATTGATGTAACATTGCATACAATAGCCTATAACCTGTTGTTGTGTGCAGCTATCACGAGTCCAGCGACTAGACTGCTGTCCCTGTAGGTGCAAGGCAAAGTGACTTATCACAATTAGATGCCATGCAGAGTTCATGACACCACCCTGCATACCTGCCCACATGAGCTATCCAGAGTCACCAAGACACCTTCATGTCCTATAGTGCAAGTGTGGGTGCAGGGCGTGCAATGAGCAGGAGCTGGAAGAGGACAGTGCCTTTGCCGGCTCGCGGGCCCTTGCAAATGCCCGGTGCGC
>JAABUO010004873.1_pt1 | contig 15784 bp, 17 predicted proteins | sample 5559291 | NCBI WGS metagenome assembly JAABUO01 (sample SAMN10711878, study PRJNA513372) | rock metagenome | isolation source: Antarctica rocks | place: Antarctica: Victoria Land, Finger Mt sud
GACACGTCGTTAAGTCTTGATTCCCCCTCTTCCTGAGCATTCCAACTTTCCAACCAACTTGTATACCTTCCATCGTAGTGGGCGCTGGATCCAAGAGCCAAACTCCTACCGAAGGCCACCCTATAGCTCATATAGTGTGTTTATTGGCAAAGTCTCTTTCCCAACAGAACAGTGATTTGAACGAAACGCAGTCGAATAAGCCTCGAGAGCTTAACCGTCGAAGCTCGCTGAGAGTCCCTATCGATAGAACTTCGGCATTGAGGTATATAAGCCGTGTGGTGAGGACGCAGTATCTTCCCCTTGTCCCGGTGGCTTCGATGATCGTTGTAACAGTCGCACTTCGCCCGATAAAGATCGTTAATAGACGTTTTCGGCTGTGTATCGTCGGGTTCGTGACTCTTCTTAGCTCTGATAACAATAACCAATTGTTATCAGGTTCCCAGCCGGCACCACGTGAAGGTGAGAGTCTTGCCAGCCTCGATGAGAGGTGTATGCCATCTAAGAAACCGGTCGCCATGTAAATTTCCTTCAGCCGCACTAGGCCCCAAGATGGCTGGTGCGGCTCTGCGGCTCGTCCCGCGCCGCGACCCCGATAAGAGCCTCAACTTCTTGGTAGCAAAGCATTCAACGGTCAGAGTTCATTCAGGCCCGGGCGCAGGTGCAAGTGCAAGTGCATCAAAGAACCGTCATATTCGCTTAGAGAAGGTCGATCAAGAATTGCCATCACATGCATGCATGTTGATGTCAAGAAATCAGTCCTCGAGAGTCTTTCATTCACCCTTCGTTTATACACAACTTGATCTGCGTTCCTCTGAAGATTCTTGCGGTCTATCTTTCCTCTGACAATCATACTCCCTTCTCCGGGCCCGATCCTGAGAGCCAAAGCAAGAAACTACGCAAGTGCATCGAGTCCCCGTCATTCAACCCCTCTTGCAGCGCAAGAAAACCGAAGACGCCTCGCCTTCTCGTCTTTTCATCCATTCAGTCTCCTTCTGCGTATTGTTCTCATGCTTGCCGTTCTTCATGTAGGTCATGCCCTTCGCCCACATCCATCTTCGATACCTTCCAGTTGCTCAATCAGTTGACTGACTGTGATCATCGTCGAAATCTAGTGCCTTGATCACTTGATGGATTCATGTGAATCGACATTGCCCATATGACTGCATCGAAGACTCGGCAAAATCGATTGTAGTGCGTGCGTCATCGGAAGGGGAGATGCAGGCAAAGCCGTCCAGGTCGGGGGTAACATCGTTTAGGCTGCTCCCCGGGGGGACGGAGTAAGTGGCTGCAGCGAAGGAGGGCGGGGATGGTAGATGCAGACATGGAAGGGGGTAAGCACCTGCGAATGAGCCCACCGTAACTGGTTGCCTGAGGGCTGGCCCATAGCATATCGAGAAGCTAGGATGCGGGTTCGGAACCGATTGGTCCTTCTTCCACCCCCGGCTAACGATCTGGGGGCCAGCCATTTGGACCGCTCGGCCTGGGCGCACGGCGATGAACCCTTCCTTCCACCCCTGAGTAACGACCCGGGGGCCAGGCATTTAGACCGCTCGGCCTGGGCGCACGGCGATGGACCCTTCCTTCCACCCCCGAGTAACGACCTGGGGGCCAGGCATTTGGACCGCTCGGCTCGTCTGGGTGTGCATGTGTCTGGGGTGGATCGAGTAATGGTGTAAGACCTGGCGCTGTGATAGAAATGAAGAGTCTCGTTCGGCTCCAAGGACTGTCAAAACTCCATGCATCAAGACAGAAGGATCGAACTTGACGTTCCATGTCGACGAGGTCACAGATCACCTGCGCAAAGACATTCTCTTCCTTGCCATTGACACCACACTTCGCCATATCGAGAATGTTCTTCGGAAAAGCATACTGAGGGCGATAATAGTCGACATAAGAGAGTACAGATGCGATCATGAACATGTTCAGAAGACGTTGACTGCTGCCCTTCCTCCGGGTCGCTGTGGAAAAGCTCTGACACGGACTACCTGCAGATATTTCGCCCGCTTGTGCTACTAATTTCCCTTCTCGCTCTTCCATAGCTTGGTAAAGGAAGTCGTTGATGAATTCATAGAACAATCTGGTATTACTCGATTCTTCCAGGTTGACTTCATGTGTGTGTATCACCTCCTGGAAACAGTCGACCGCCCGTGTAAACCAGCTCGTTGAATTCCATGTGAATGTCTTCATCAACGACTTTATTCAATCATTGTAGCAATCCGGGTTGATCTGTTTGCTCTTTGATGCTTGCAGCCTACGCTCAAAAGCGTAATCGATTGCCAATGAGGATCTTCTGTTTGACATCGTCCAATTCTGTGCACTGCAAGTGATATAGATACTGCTGCCATGCATAACAGTATTGACTTCAACACCCATTGGTTTAGCCTATCACGGAGAAGAAAAGCATAACAAGGTCATACATTTACTTCACTCTTCGCTCAGACTTAGAATGTCATGATACAGAGCACGTCATTCGTGAAATAGATCTAAAAGTATGAGACACTGTTCAATGTCTTCTTGGTATTCAAATTACCTTCGTACCATCAGCCAAGTCAAGAGCTATCTCATTCAAGTACGATGTTGGAAATTAGGGAACTGTTGCCTCAGGACCTCAGATGTGTAAATGCAACTAAGCCCCTTTGGGTTAGCTGTCTTGCTTACATACCTTAGGTACGTAGGTTCCATTTACGAGGTGATGCAATAAAGTATTCGAAATGGTCACCGTACAACGTATCCGTGCCCCCCACTTTCGCTCAGTTCTTCGCTTAGTGCTCACCAGCCATGCACCACTTTCAGCCATGCACCACTAAATTCAACTACCCTTTATATACACGAGGATTTTTGAGCAATTGCTTCAAAATAACCCGCCATTTCTACTGATAAGCCTGAACGAATTTAATGCGAGCAGCCCTATGGGGCTTAGTAGCCCTGTAGCACTTCTTTAGTGCATTTAAATAACGCTTTTCCCAGGCCTCTTCGCGCTGCTGCTGCCTCTCATCCTCCAATTTCTGTCTATCTTGAGTCATACTTCGAGCATCTTTGGCGTACAAGATGCCTCCGGTTTTGAGAACCTTACCAGACTGCTTTTTGTGTGCTTTGCGAGCATTTTCAGCGGCTTCTATTTGGCTTAATTGATCCTGCAGCAACTCCATTTTACGAGCCATCGCGCTAGCGCCTTTCCAGAACGTTCCAAGCTTTCTACCAAAATCTTCTGGTGTCAATTCATTAGTTAGACCAAGCAGTTTGCAAGTGCTGCTCGGCTAGTAGGAGTGGTCCAAATGGCTGGATCGCCTATAATAGACGGTGGTGTAACAATAATTTGAAGTTTATCCAGTACTATCTTCGGATCAAAAGGAATTAGGCCAGTATGCTTCCATGCAGATCGAATGGTAGATTCTTTGAAGGCTTTGGTTCGAAACTCGTCGAATGCAGCCAAAAATTCGACTTTTGAAAAGGTCTCTTCACCCATTTGAACAGCTCGGTTAACCGCCTCCGAATGCCAATGCTTTAATGGCTGAAATACACACACATCTAGCGGTTGAAGCAGATGAGTAGTATGCGAAGGTAAGCCGAAGGGTATGATCTTGTGACCCTCACAGTAGGATAGAAATTCGCTTGTGTGGTGAGATCCGTACGAGGTGATGCTTTAAAGTATTGGAAATGGCCACCGTACAGCCTTAAGGGCCAACGTAGCTTATTATATAAGCATTTATATCTATCATATATTTACCTTATAATCATTCTATTCCCTATATCACTATGTCAGCTCAAAAACGCGGTCGTGAGATCAGTCCAGTCACTCGAGCAGCTATTGCCTACGCTCGATATCAGGATCGATCACCTTTACGCGTCATACAGGCTCGCACCGGAGTTTATTTGTCATCAATATCAAATATTAGCAATCATGCTTGCAAACAGGCTAAAATTCATGGAACAGAGCCTTTTCGCGAGGAAAACGTTGCTTCTGGGTCACGTTCTGGAAAGCCTCCATTGTTATGCCAGGAGCAAATTGATATAATGATCAAACTAGCCACATCTAGCTATGAATGACGACGCAGATTCTGGATCACGATTGCACGCGAATTTGAAGTATTAGCCTCACGATCTACAATAGAGAGGGCCTTCAACATCGGCGTTTCGGCAAAGAGCTTAGATAGCTTGTGAGCTAGTGAGCAGGGTTCATTCAATACTAATGCGCTCGAGGCGCATATGCTAGCTACTAGATGAGACGTTTGCTACAAGCTAGCTGTCAGCTGAGTTTGCATCGTTGATTAGCTTACATGCTACATAGATCAGCTACTCTCCACCCTACTCGCCTACCTACTCTTCACCCTACTCTCTATCAAACGCGTCGATCGAGCGCATAAAACACGTCAAACAGTGCTTCAAACAATGCTTCCTACATGGCTTCCTACCTACTCGCCACCCTACATGCTCAGCTACCTACTCGATAATCTTCGTTCCGAGCCCTATAGGGCTGACGCTAGGGAGTTCGGAGTTTTCACCTTCTTTTTCCCTTCATAGTTCCTACTTTCTAGAACAACAACAATCAAAATATCAACATGTTCAGCTATCAACTCAGCTATCTACTCGTTCGCCTACTAGTCAGTCTACTCGCTTCAAAACATCCTTCAAAAGACGCGTCGATCAAGCGCATAACACGAGTCAAACAGTGCTTCAAACAATACTTTCTACTGAGCTTTCCACTGAGCTTTCTACTGATCTTTCGACCGATCTTTCTACTGACCTTTCGATTGAGTCATCTAGTGAGCTTTCTACTGACCTTCCGACCGACCTTTCTACTGATCTTTCTACCGACCTTTCTATCAACCTTTCTATCAACCTTTCTATCGACCTTCCTACTGAGCTACCTATTGAGCTATCGACTGAGCTTTCTATCAAACGCTCTACCAAACATTCTACATGCTTCAAAATACGCGTCGATCGGGCGCATAACACGGGTCAAACAATGCTTTCTACATGGCTCCCTACATGGCTCCCTACATGGCTCCCTACCAAGCGCCCTCCATGTTTCCCTACCAAGCACCCTTCATGTTTCCCTACCAAGCACCCTACCAAGCACCCTCCATGTTTCCCTACCAAGCACCCTTCATGTTTCCCTACCAAGCACCCTTCATGTTTCCCTACCAAGCACCCTATCAAGCACCCTTCATGTTTCCCTACCAAGCACCCTACCAAGCACCCTCCATGTTTCCCTACCAAGCACCCTACCAAGCGCCCTCCATGTTTCCCTACATGGTTCCCTACCAAGCATCCTTCATGTTTAAATAGATGGTTAAATAGCTACTTAAATAATCAATTCATCAAATGATTTATTTGATTACATACGAACCTTAAATGTAGAAACGTACGAAAAGCGAACATGTATTGCGCATTATATCTTTTGAGCAATTGATGTCTTTTGAGCAAATGACTGTCACCAAAAGATACAAGCGCTTGTAGCTAGCTATTAGTTGTTGGTGAGTGACTATTAGAGCTTGTGAGCTAGGAGCTCGGCTAAACAGATATTTTTGGCTGATGCTAGCTTGGTGAGCTTGTAGCCAGTTTTAGCTGGTTTCGCCAAATGGCCGATGAAGGAAGCCGAATACGATCGTTATTCACCTCGTCAAAAGCTCTATCTTACCGTGGCCATGAAAACGAAGCGTTTAGACTGATGTAGGGATAAAGAGTTCTGGAATGTAATATCGAGGCAGGAATGAGGTAGAGTCATCTATACGGATGAAACGTCAGTCAAATTAGGGGAATTGCGAAGTCTTATACATGTTACACGAACCAAAGAAGAAGAGTGGGAGCCAGATTGCTGTGAGAAGGCCTTTTCCGGATATACAACGTTCATGTTTTGAGGTTCTATAGCTCTGAATTGAAAGGGCCCTTGTTACATCTATCAGCCCGAGGATAAAAAGGATCGCGAAGCCTCTATCTCAGCTCTTGCTGCCGAGGATCTACTACGACGCCCTATAGAACAGGCAGCTCATGCAGAGAAGAAGGCGAATTGTCTGCAACAAGGCTTGAAGACTCCCTCGTTCAGATTCTCGCCGTGCTGTCGTTCCAAAAGGGGAGGGATTGACTGGTATAGATACAACAGATGCGTCTTGCGACCCTTACTATTACCTGCCTATCATCGATTTCAGGCCACCCACTGCTCTATGAGCACTACTCTATTAATGCAGAATGAAGTCTTCTGTCATATCTCTCAATGGCAAAAACCTCTATTTGCGAAGCAGAACATCGTGATTCTGAATTGATCAGACAACAGTCTCGATCTGAATCCTATCGAACACGTCTGAAATCTGCTCAAGAACTGTGTAGCTAATCGAAGATCTTTCATAAAAGATAGAGCTGAATTAGAACATGCTTGAATGAATGAATGAAACAAGCTCGATATAGAAAAGAATATTAATCCTTTTATATTGAATCAGAAGCATCGGATTGCTCAAGTCATCGTTAAACAGGGCGGCAATAACTTTCACGAATAGATATATATTATAATTCGAATCATCTAATGTCTCTATATATATTTGACGTTATTACTCGTATATGTTAATATTTGCATCTTTTGTTGATGTTCATGTATAGTGCAATTGCGGTACGGTGGCCATTTCCAATACTTTAAAGCATCACCTCGTAACCATCCATCACAAGCAATCTTCAAGCTCCCTTTTGATGCTTTTGACTAAAGCGATCGAAGTGCTCCAGCCATCAAAGGGAAATCCGGTCATTTGAATAGCCTGTATCAGAGGTAGTGACCAGCACATCGTCGCCAAGATCGTTGTTAAAATGGGGCGTCAAAAGTTGAACTCCAGTCATAATTAGCATTGGTGGTATATCCTTGCCCCCTCCACTGATGCATTCGATGCCCGTCAATGACTCTCTATTATCCGGATCCTTGGAGTAGATTCTTCTATTTGAATCTACAGTAACAACCCAATCGGAGCGTGCAATACCCATACGATAGCCGGTTTCGTCTAAATTCCATGTATCATTCTTCGTTATATCATATTTGACGACCACCTCTTCAAACTCATCAAAATGAGTCTGTAGTACTTCCGGATCATGCGCATTCTTTCTTTCAGCTGCTAAAGGCTTTCGTTTAGCTTTGAAGAGATCTGGCTGACGATCTAACCAGCGCTTGGCCCATTGAGCGTTCAGTAGAGGTGGAGGATTCCAACGAGGAGAGTTCTGAGCACGAAGAGCGTTTGCCGTCGATTGCACCATGTGTAGCCTAGCTGGCAAGCCTAACTGATCCAGTGTGATTAAATATTGTCGTAAAGCTGACTCCTGATCAGGTTTTAAAGCTCTGTTATGCAGTTCTCGTACTGCTGTTTTGGACTGATAATCCTTTAGTCTAGATCGAAGTCTTTCATATGGAACACGAAATTCGCGCGCAATTTCGGCCCGATTAGGATTTTCGCGCGTGTTTATGGCGTCAATAGCCTTCTGAATGCGATCCTCGATGATAGCGTAAGTAGCAGCCATGTGGTTGAAATTTGGTGGATTTTTGAAGGTGGTGGATCAAAAAGGGGGAACCAACGCTAACGTTTTGCGCTAGGCTTCCCGCCGCACGGCCGAGCCATTCCAAAATTTCTATGGTCCGTTGAACTTTCCTCTTCAACCATCAACAACTAATACACCATCGGTAGTCTTGCTTGCTCTACTGGGACTTGCTAACGCTGACCTTAGTACACATACTAATACCCTCTTGACTCTTGCCCTACCCCGTTGGGTGTATTCACCAAGAGCCATCAAACCCCATCTCCTCCCATTGACTATGGAGCCGATTGCTGGGATGAAACTTCTCCACTCCCCTCTCTGTCAACTCCATCAACTCCCCAAATAGTCCTTCAACCTCCTCTTTTCACTCATATACCACAGCCGGCTAACGGGTGGACTTTGTTACACGGCTTTTACGCAGCTATGGGAGGATTTACTATGGATAGCAGCTTCACCTCAACCCATCCATCAATGCAATTCAGCACGCCAACTGGAGGACCTGGTGGAGGAGCTGGGAGTGGTTGGCATTTGCAGCTGTCTCATCTCAGGAGAGATGCTTACAGTACCATTGAAGCAATGCATGATCGGACCTGCATATAGTCAGGCGATCCCAAGCGAAGGCCTCCATCGCAGGTCTTTTGTCCTCCAGGTAGTAAGAGAGCATTTGGCAGAGCATTTGGTAGGACAAGACAGCGGAACACCAGCAACGTCACAATCATTTCACGCCGGGCGCCATGAGTCTGACGATCACGGATTGTGACACCCTGGCTGCGCTTCACAAGCGGAAGAGAGAGGCTTCGCCAACGCCACCAAAGTCCCGACGTCTTGGCTCATCGTGTGCCTTTATACCCAATCCAAGGCTTCGCATCGATGTTTCCGAAAGACGCTGCAGACGAAGAGGCGGCTATCTTGATGAATCTTGATATCAGCAATGATGAGAATGGCGTGGCCGCTAAGCAGCATCGCAAAGTGAACACTCCTCCCTACGGACAGCCTCGTTTGCCTCCGCCGCTATTGCTACTTCAAGGGCCGAGATGTCTGGCGAGCCTCCCACTCCTCTCGGCGCAACCACTGATTCCGAGAACACTGCCACGGGCGCCCCATCTCCGCCTGTTGCCAAATGCGTGTCTCTGCCTATAAGTAGCCAAGTTTAAAACCATGCACTGGTCCTCGCCTGGCATACCATCAACCGGTTGTATTTAGATGCGTGCGAGCTATTACACTAGGCGATCCGAAGTATGATCGGTCGTCCTCTACATGTCAGTCAAACGCTCAAGAGTTATAGCTTTCATGAGCATTGACAGAACACGAGGAAAAGCCTTCGGTGACTTCGCTGGCTCGCTTAGCTACCCATCTAAATTCGAGCTTTTGCACAGGTCGAATTCCAATTTTTTTTTGATATACTGTTCCTATGGGTAGTAGAATTGGTTGCCACCAACACCAATACAGCCACAAAAGCCATCGATCTTCCCAGGCAAACCTCGCTATAGAGGCTTCCATAGGATCTATGTCTATACCACCAACCTTCAATCTGGCTCCTCCCCAAAAATTGTCAGAGTACGGATGTTAGCTGTTAGCATTTGTGATTACCGATCACGCGTTTGCTTCGGGTATCAAGGATACCTCTACGAACTTTCGTCCTATCGACCTAGCGTCTTTCCCTTCCTACTTCCCCCCCCCCCCCTTTCCCTCCCCCCTTCCCACCACCCCACCCCCCAAACCATGGACCCCAATCCCTGAAATTACTATGTGTTTTGGTGGGGATCGCTTAGAGTGTCCTGCTTTTAAACTGCACCACGAGCGTGCAAAACTCAGATGGACGCTTTTTTACCAACGGAGAGACTGTTTACGCTCAGGGAAGCGACCATAGACGATCTGGATTATCTTACCGATACAGGTGTTAGTTAGCCTTTCCCTCTGATCCTCAATGGGATTATCGATTCCCGCACCGGAAAAAATATCCTGGCGATACAAAGAAATATACGAAATTGAGGCTCGAGTCGTTCCTGAAGAACAATCGCTATCATGTTGAACTTGCAGAAATCTGTAGGACTGAAGAGGGAAAGACTATGCGCCCAGTCGCCTTTGCTGTGTAGGACTCGACAATTCAGCAGAGACCGCCATTGCCCGTGGCTCCTAGCACTGACGGTGATCAAACAAGATCACCATCATACCGAAGATCGACAGGCCAGCTCCTAACCAATGCAAGGATCGTAAATAGCCCGCATCAATAACTCCTGTCATGGCATCAACAAACAGAAGGAGAAAGGACTGAATAGAGCCAATCCATGAAATGTTTGAAGCAAAGTTGGTCTGGTAGAACGTCTGATATACCCCATACATGTTCAAAACACCCCTGAGAATAAAAATACCTGTTAGTCGTGCTTCAACCGGGGCACGGGAAATTTACCAAGTATTGAAAAAAATACAGAACGCTCCAGCCACTTGAACCCAGGCTACCAAACCTCCATTCGGAACCGTGTCTGGAGCTGAGGCCGGCGTTTCTTCTCCGTAGCCTATTTTCTCTTCGGACATCGATGTAACGGTCAGGGCGGTCTCTTCCGGATAGTTCAGTGGCAGCAAACACGTACACTAGGTACAAACTGCCGGAGAATGATTAAGCAGTTCCACCGTCTGGAGGAGGGTCGGCGGCAGCGATTATCCCCATCAATACCCTCAAACTCCTCCAGCGCGACATTCCGAAAGGGACCGCCTGAGCATTCTAGAGTAGTCTGACGATCATCCTCCTCACGATCATCTTTGGGATCGAGAACTTCGGGGAGCTCAGCGCGGATTTGGAAACGAAGTTTAACTAATGAGGCGTGGAAGGAATTGTAAGGGTACAGGTCTTCCGATGTATATCCGTTCATGGCTGTCTCCTATACCATAGGCCTGATCGTAACAGTACACCTAGCATTTGAAGCGGTTATTTGTCTCTTCTTATTGATTGCGAAGATGCTTCATGGCTCGACACACAAATGTCCAAATCCATTTTTCAGACTTATCCCTTAAACCGTGCCATCCCAGGATTAACGGCGCTAGGCCTAATTAGGCACCCCACCAAAATATTTGTTTACTGCATTGTTTACATTCACCTCAGCTTTCTACAACACCCCACCTACCCTACATATCACCTACCCTACATACTCACCTACCTACTCAGCTCAATATGTGAGCTAACGAGGAAGCAATTCCTTCCGTACCAGACACTGCACCGAAGGCTGTTCAAAAGCTTCAAAAGGCTAAAAACAAGCCGTCGATTCAAGAAATACTAGATTCGATTGAACCTCCCTCTTCCACATATCGACCTTTCCAGGTGGAGAATCGGCCTTTTCAGCCTAAATTACCTCCAGGGCTTGCGACTCCATTGGATTTTTTCAGCCTGTTCATTACCCCATCCATGCTTGAACGGCACAAAAGGCAGGCCCTGGATCCCCACTTCGGGTGCCGAAATTGGCGTCTTCGTGGGGATTTTACTATTCATGGGTTTGATTTCGATAAATCGCACGGAGAGCTATTGGGATACACACTCAGATATGCATGGAAATCCCGAAATACCTCAGGCTATGTCTCTGACTCGTTTTGATCAAATTAAACGATTTCTGAAGCTATCCGATCGAAATTCAAAAGCCCTGGCTATGAAAAGCTCTGGACAGCGAAATTGGAACCGTTTTCAACTCTGTTTCAGCAGGCCTGCAAGCAATATCTACATCCAGGTCGAAACGTGTCATTTGACGAGCAATTAATTCTGTTTAAGGGTCGATCCAAACATACCATGAACATACCCAGTAAGGAAGCCGATCGAGGGTTTAAAATCTACTGCCTATGCAGTGAGAATTATCTATATGCCTTCATGTATGCATCGAAAACCACTAAAATCGTTGATTTGCACCAAATTCAGGATTTTAGCCCTTCGGCTTCGATGGTTGTTCAAATCGTCAAATCGCTACCTCGACCCTACGAATATGTGGTTTATCTGGACAATTTCTTCAGCTCAATTGATCTGTTTATGGCCTTAAAAGCCCTGGGGATGGGAGCTGTGGGAACGGCAAAACAGGGCTCTGAATTTGATGAAAATTTTCTACTAAAATTGAAGGCTGTAGCCACTAAAGAAAAGAATTGGGGTACTACAGCAGTCACTACAGTCAAAGATCACGTACTATGTATGGCCTGGCAGGACAAGAACACTGTTTTATTAATGACAACGGCTCATTGGCCTGAGGAAGCTCAAAAAATCGTTCCCAGAGATTCTCGATCCAGACATCATATTTCTGAAGACTCCGTCCAGAGAAAACAACCAAATTTTACCCTTTCCACGAGCAGTGGTGGACTACAATTTACACATGGGGGGAGTCGACGGAAATGCTCAGCAAAGGGAACATTATTCCCCCGCCAAACATCGATGTCGACGTTATTGGTGGTCCCTGTTTCTGTACTCGAACGTCCAATCAACAAGGGGTTGAAAGTTTTGTTGAAATATGCTATACATACCTGAATAGGATTGTTCCAAAGTGTGTTCACATTTTGGCCGATTCGTAAACTCAAGAGGTTATGAGCCCGGGTTAGCTATTCCGCTACCGCAAACAAACCTAAGGGCAGAAGCATCGAACTCGCTGTCATCAAAATCGGCGGAAATTCCCCTATCGACCATATTCCACCAAAAAACCCCCATACCTCAACCACAATGGAAGGTTCGGAGACCTATCGGGTCCCTAAGCTAAAGGGGAGCGAGAATTATGAGTCATGGAAGGAAGATATAACCAGTGCCTTGAAAGTCAAAGGTCTCTGGATGATCACCTCGGGGTCCGTCGGGGAAGCTGGAGAAATCGGAAATCCCGGATCCCAACGCCACGGCAGCAGCCAAAAAGGAGTACGCTAGTGCTATTAACCACTGGGAAGATAAGAACGACAGGGCCTGCGGTATGATTAACTTAGTATCGAGCAGGGACCTAAAATACACGCAGGCAACATAGAGATTGCTATGTGAGCCATCCTAAAGGATCAATACGAACAGTCGGATCTTACTAAGCTGGCTGATTGCTGAACCGGCCGGTCCCACAAGAGGGAGCCGACTGGTTGCTGAATCGGCCGGTCCCACGAATAGGAGCTCGCCTTCTGCCAGTTCCGATAGGGAACAAGGAAGCTCATATGGAGGGAGTTCGCCGGCTATAAAAATGGGTAGTAATCCCGTCAATCACCCCCGGGCTAAACACATTGATACATCGTATCACTATGTCCGGAACAAGGTAGAAGAGGGAGCAATCAGATTGAAATACATACCCATCGATCAAATGGTGGCTGACGGTCTGACCAAGCCCCTGGAGTCAGGCAAATTCCTGAGGTTCAGGTCAGTGATGGGACTAGCTTCAGCTACCGCCGCCGAGCATGGCGCCGGCGAGTAAAAGAGCATAGATATACAATCAGTAGAAGGTCTGAATAGCTTCACATGAAGCTTCAATTCCTAAGAGGGAGTGTTGGAAACGGGGTACGTATCCCTTTAACCGCCACAAGGTCGGCCACCCCCTTCGATCAACAGCTAGGCCGAATTTGGTAGCAGCTTGACCAGATGGGGTACGGGTGCTTAATAAACCGCGCTGTCGCCGACTCGCCGAATCCAAATAAATGTTTCGTATGCTTAGTCATTGGTGGGGTCCCCCTACGAGCATTGTAGATCATAGGGGTGGCCGACCTTGTGGCGGTTAAAGGGATACCACAAAGAGCGACCGCACATGCGACGAAAGGATTCGCATCTTGATCAGGGCCAGAGAGACACTCCGTCGATATGACCCTTGCAGGCAAATATTGATCTGCATGAAGGAAGCACAAAACCCTTTCAACATTATCTTTTCTTGAGGCAGGGTGAAATGAAATTTCCCATCTAAGATTCATCGTAAGCTTAGGATCAGCACCGGCGTTAAGGAGCGTCCGACAACCTCAGTGTTGTTGGAAATAAAGGAGTTGGTAACCTCCGCCTCATAGGGCCCTAACAGTACAACCAGAATATCAATCTGCCCCCATATCACCTTGTATTCCGACAAGTGTGACCAGACAAAGCAGCTAGATGCAGAGGTGTTGATCTAAATGTAGAGGTTGCATCTACTACGGTACTTGGGGTTTTAATTGTTAACGCTGAAGCCACAGTCAGGGATTAATTTTGCTATGCTGACCAATCAATCCCCCTGTATTTGCAGATCGCGTTAACAATTAAAACCCCGGATACGTAGTACGTTTCTGTATTAGCGTCTTCAAGATGAAGTGGTCATGAGTCACGTGCCTGACAGCCCCATGTCCTGGTAGATCTTTAGAAGCCTTGAGAATTTAAACATTTCGAACTATAGGATACAAACAAAGCATCGAGGGCTTCAACGAGATATCGACTCGCCGCCTCAGCAATTCGACAGAGTGAACGTCTTAGTTCTTTCTAGCAAAGCTCGTATATGCAGCGTACTTAACTATATCAAGGTTGAGAGCGATCTCATGAAATGTTTTCAGTATTGCGTCCGCTTCTGGTCAAGCATGCTGTTTCCAGGCACGGCGAACAGCTCTGGTACGTTGAACTCGCCAAGAACTTGTCTCCGCTACTTTCTCGTATTTCAAATCAAGATTCTTAGTATCGCTGCGTTCTTGAGGAGGCAGAGTCTTACATGTAGGGCACAGCCAAAATTCCGGGCAATCGGCTTCATTAAGTTTGACACATTCCTTATAATATCATCCATTTGGCATTATTACACTCAATCATGAGTGAACTGGTGTTATTCCAGGAACGTTTACAACAGCATCATTGTTTGTATGCATGATTGATGTTTTGAAGAAGGATTGAAACTTTCAGCAACGATTCCAGAGGCTCAAAAACCTGTTGACACATTGACTTTGAAGGCTGTCGACTGTATTCTTTGTGATCTATGGGTAATATTGCACAGAACTGAGTTTCGCTTGTGATGTATAAACTAGCACAATTCCGAAGATAATTGCGGTTCTTCTCATTCACCGTAAATTTCGGCTCATGTTGCAGCTTTTCATCATTAAGATCATTCCAACCAACTGTTCAGTCCGTTCGATTGAATAAAACAAGAGGCTTTGATCTCTGCCCATTTCTATTGACAAGTAACAAGAAGAGATCACCATGACCAGGGTCTCTGTCTAAAATCCAGTTGTAACTGTCAATCTCAGGATTGATCATACACTCATCAGCTGAAGTCATTGTCTATGAGTAGAGCGACAAGCAGAGGTCACTATGAACACAATGACCGTTATCGTTTTTTGAGAATCATCAGGACCAGACAATATCCTAACATTCATGTTCACCACCTTTTTCGTCAGCGTCTTTCAACAACACATAAGCGCTATCTAATAAAATATGAAATCAACATGAACCTGAGATACGAAGCTAGGTTGCAGCCGATGACATTCCTAAGCAAAGCTTCATAATCATGGAAGCAGTAAGATGGTGTGGAGAAAATACCAAAATGCCCCAGATGACCTCGTCCGCCAACACCCCATCCCTGTTCTGAGATAAATGTAAATGTTTCTCAAAGCTCCCGCTTGGCCTAGCGCAGGCATGCCTTTGATTACAACATGTCCTGTGACAGGACAAGGATGCGGTCTTATACTCTCACAGTTCTGGGATTCTGGCTTTTCATTACCTCAGTGCCGAACGGGCCAAAGCACTTGCCATCCTTGCTCAGCCAAGTCAATAAGCCTTGAGCTCTTGTTCATACGCCTCGCTTTTGCAGCCCACAGGTATGGCAGCAAGAAAAGATCCTCCACACCCAACGAGTACTGTAGACCCCGCCAGATTATGCCAGAACAACGCGCCACTTTTTTCCTTTACAGTGTCGGGGCATGCTGCGGCCTTGTAATCGATCCCAAGATACTGTAAGGTATCTTGCTAAGTAAGAGTTAGCCAAGCGTTGCTTTGAAGTTGCAGCAAAGGAACCTAATTCTGCACCTGCGCCTTTCCAGAGGGCCAGATAGGGCTATCGCGCGATTATGAATGGGCTGACCAAACAAGGTCAGCAATCCATATCCGGCGCTAATCGTGGATATGTTCTGTACCAAACATCGATTTAGATTTTCTGCCTCTCGTTGTCGTGGCATTTGCTGTTCACACCGACTCATTATTCTCTTTAGTATTGTCTTAGTCTCTCATGAAGACCTGCAATTCAACAAACTGAAGAAGTCTGTTGCGTTTCATTGACAAAGCCTTCGCGCCTCATTGACAAGACTTTCAAGCTTGCTTTTCAACATTGTTTTCCGAATTGCCCTACCAGCCCCA
>JAABUO010004876.1_pt1 | contig 15777 bp, 23 predicted proteins | sample 5559291 | NCBI WGS metagenome assembly JAABUO01 (sample SAMN10711878, study PRJNA513372) | rock metagenome | isolation source: Antarctica rocks | place: Antarctica: Victoria Land, Finger Mt sud
TTCTTCACCAGCTGTGCCACTTGCTCCTCAGCACGTTTCACAAGGGCTCGGGCGTCATTGAGGACCTCCTGCTGCAGGGCAAAGCCCTCTGGGTCGCCCCTCAAAGCTTCTGCCTGCATACAGCACAGACATGATGAACATGGCACTGCTTGTTCACGTCACTATTGTAACATCAGTGTGTAAACAAAGGCAGCGGCACATACCACTGTTGCCTGTTGTTGAACAGCATATCATAGCTTTCAGCAGACACAAAGGTGGTTTTCAAAGGGGGTTTTTTGGAAAAACCGACATGATCTATACCAGACAGTTACTTTACAGGACAAAGAGAAGATTCGGGAATATACCATGTTTGACACAAAGCAACATCAATCAAGGCACAACAGAGCCAGGAGTGCTGGCCTGACACAATACAGCTCGGCGTCCAACGCAAAAAAGCAGACTGAACGCAGAAGGGCACGCTGTCTTGCCTTGAAGCCCAGACTTTGGAAGAGCTACACTGAGCAGCTGCAGTATCAGCTGCAGTACTCAGTAACCCAGCTAACAGATTGTGCTCTGGGCACATGGCCAGCTGACATTTGCGTACTGCCACAGAAGCTACGAAAGTAGGACATGAAGGATTCAGCAACTCTACATTGGGACTTGCTGTACATCAGAACGAGTTGTAAAGCAAAGCATGTATGATAACAGAAAGCATTTGAAGAGACACCTGTGTCTGCCCAGCTTCCAAGGCAGATTGCAGAGCTGCAACAGTGCGGCGGGCTTCCGCTAATTTCTCTTGCCGAAGCCTGGCTGCCAACAGCTGCTCCCGAGCTCTGCTGGTCCTCTCAGCTGTCTTCTCCTGGCACATCACACACCCCAATTGGCTGTGGGCAAACGTCTGAGGTCTGAGCAAATGCTTTCATAAGTTTGACAAAAATGAAGAGCTGTTGCATGTGAATCTGAAGCTCTCAGGGTAAGATATGCTGTCTTGCTGAAGCACAAGAGCCAAGGCCCTGCAAGCACCTGGCCCCTGCAAGGCACACTGGTGCCGACCACAGGGGCACGTGCTGACTGCTGAACAGGAAGCCTGGCAGACTCACTCTGGCAGTGGAGACCCGTTTGTGCTGCACGACACCGCTGCGCATGCCACATGAGGTGCGCATGCGATAATCTGGATCGGCCCACTTCTGTTTGATAGCCAGAGAGATGTTTTGACGATGCTGCTCAGCGAGTACCCTCTTTTCAGTGGATGATTTAGGAGAGGGCGCCTCTGCTGAATTGCTGGCAGACTTTCCTGCAAGTCATCACACATGTGAGACCAAGCACACGCTCTCTGAGGGCTTGGACCATGGACACATCGCTGTCTGCATAAAGTCTGTGTTGAGATGTGTTGCAGATGGAGTGCCCTGGACTTTGGCTCTGATGTAATGGGCTGTTGTTGATGATGTTGATGTTGATGTGCAGTGTGCAAACTTACTTTGTTGTGCAAGCAAACACTGTTCAGCACCCGACTTGAAAACAAAAACCAAGGGCGCACATCATACATTGTTGTTGTGTGACCTGCCCGTGAGCCGATCACCTACCAGTACTCCCTCTGTCATGTGAGTCAGCTTCGCTGATGCCATCAAAGGTGACAAAATTGTCAGCTGGCGCCTTTTTAGCAGCCTTACGTCTGACTCTTGCCGGCCTGGCAACTTGGCTTGGTAACTCCTGTGTGTGTGTTTTGCTACTGCTTGCTGATGACAGTCCTGGCTCCTGATCGCTGCTGCCCTGCATGACCATTGAGCGCTGTGCATGTCCAGCAGTACAACGTGTGCAAATTCGCACAGATGCATCTGCACTTGATGCATGCAAGGGCTGCTGAGCGTGAGCAGCATGCAGCACTGGAAGGCAGTGCCAACACAGCCTGTGATGATGGGCAACATTGTGTGAGCATTATCCCCACATAAGTCTACAAGTCTTCATCGCCTTGCGCAGCTGCAAGCAAACATGTTGTGAGCTTGTTTACCTCAGATTGCAATGCCTGATGCGCCTTTTTCTGAGCGTTCCTCCTGTGATGACTGGCTGAAACAGCTGCGCTGATCTTGGCCTGCATGTGAACCAGCCAGGTGCATTTCACTTATCAGACCATGTAGCCCCACAGCTATGTACAAACTGCTGGCCGTTGAGTCTTTCATTTTGCACAAAGTGTGCTCATGGCAAGCAAAAACGAGGCAGGGCACAGAGTGCAGATTGCAAATAGCCTGCCAGCTCAAAGACACAATCGAAAGCAAAAACAAGGAACATTTCCTTCCAAACCAACTCACCTTTGACTCCGGTGTGTGGGGACCAGAAGGATGGTTGGCTCTGACCTTGGCAAGCACTTCTGGCCGCAACATAGCTGCCTTGGTCCCGGCACGTATTTTGGCCAATGTCTCTGTAATCATGCTCAATATGCAGCAGCGCACAGGCTTGTATGCAGGCAAAGACATATAAAAAGCTTGCGTTACCTGGAGGATGCTGCCTGCCCTTGTTCCAAGGCTGCTTGCCTTTGTTTGCTTTGCTGATCCGCCAGCGCCGAAGCATCTCTGGATTCATCTCAGACTCTGGGATGCTTGCGAGCTTTGCCCTCTCTTCTTTAGAATAGGTGCTGCTTGTGGAACCAGCTGTCTCACCGTGAGGTACGTCATCTGAGCCTGCATGGCCAGATTGGCCTGCAATGGACCCTTGCGGATCATCTGCGGTGTTCAAGCTGCCCTGTAGATGTACGTGAGTGCTGGACGTGGCCTGCTGACGCTCAGCTGGTGGATCTTGGACAACGCCCTGAGCGGCAACTGCTTGCGATAACGAATGAGCTGGGAAACTTTTGTGGCTTTGACGCTCAGAGGGGCACAACTGATGACGGGCTGTAGACGTTCGTGTTCTCGGTCGAAAGACCGGGAAACGTTTACACTGACAACCTGGGTGACTGCTAGCCACGAAGGCAGGCCAAGCACAAGCAGCCACCCCAGACATGTATGCAGTATAACTTCTATTTGATTGCGTTAGTTGGAGGTCTCATTTGAAACGCGGTCAGCAAAATTAGGAAGCGCGATGGAATGCTGGTCAGTCTGTGAGCAATGTTGGTGACGTTAGCCGTCCGGATGTGCGTATGTGTCTGGTGCCGCCCTGGACAATATGTTGCTTCCTGGCATTCTGCGAAGTTGACAGCTTTTCCGCGGAGCAAGCAGTTACAAATCCTATACGTGCAGCAAATTAGGCGAATGGTGCTGACAAGACCTTGCTGTGTCTGATCAGGTACTTGAATCCAGGCTGTAGGCGTCAGCATTCTGCTGGCCTCCTCCGTGGTCCCGTAGCACAAAATACATTTGTTGCACTTCCTGATCAAGATTTGTACAGCTATGATGTGTTTCCTTGTGTACACAGAGCACACTACCTCTGAAAGTATTTGTGTATAGCTACTCGTTCCGCTCATATTGTCACTTACAGGCTGCTGCTGACACAAAAAAGACCAAGCACAGACTTTAGCCATGCTGCAGCAGCTGTGTGGTACGTGTGTGAGAGTGGTGTTAGGCCAATCAAGCAGGAGGGACCTGCTTAGGTGAAGGCCTGAAGTGCAGCACACAGCTTGTGAATTCTCCTACGGTGTCTCAGGTTGTCAGCATGCCATGAACATGCTAGCTGAAGACACATCAGTGGAGTCCAGGCATATTTCTCCTGTTCTGGCCATCAAGTTCAGCATAGATGACCTGCCATTAGTAGCTCACTTTCTCAACCTGAAAAAAATCCACTCTTGTGAACAACACAATGGTTCAAACAACTTGTATCTGTTTGAGCAGATTGCATTCCTAGATAGTCTAACATCTGTTGAACCTCCAGCACTGAAACGGAGACGAATCCGCCATCAACATTTCTGGCGCGACAGTGATAAGCTTGCACTTGATGAAAGGGTATACGTGAGATCAGCAGATGTACAGCTAGCAATGGAGGCAGGTGTGCCTGTCATGCCAGTTTCTCGGTTGAGCCAATCGGAGCACACAAGTACTTGGACAGTGTGCTTGACAGCTTTGGGTGCAAAGGAGCTCCTCAACAGAAAAATCAGTCCATTAGGTGAGCTCCAGAGTTTATATGTGCATGCAGATCCTGTGCAGCAACTCGTATCCAGACTGTAGCAAATTTGTCACAGTGCATATCAAACTGCATGAGACCCCCCATGGTGCTCAGCATTTTCAGACATAGGTGTACACCCTTCGATGAGCCAACAGCACACAAATGCAAATGTGGTTACCCGAGCGTGACATGGGTCTTTACATGTATCATGCTTGCTGCAGGTGTCAGGCTGTTCCGTGCAATGCAGTCACAGCTAGAGCTTCAGCAGCAAAATATGCAGCTGCAATTGGCTGAACGTGGTCAAGCAGCCAGTACTTGAAAGAGACCTTGCAAAACTGCAAACAGAATTGCCTCTGTGCAATGGCACTCTCTCATGAATGCCTTTCATGTTGAGTCTCTGAAGTGTAGCTGTCTGTGCAACTCATGGCAATTGTCTCCAAAAGCAACAAGACATGCTTTATTCAGGCAGGACCCCAGTCAAGAAAGCTCAAACAAACTGAGAATTTCGTCTTGACTATGTAGTGAAATCATAATTGTGAATGACAATGGTTCAAAACACTGATAAGCAAATCAACACTGAGATGAACAATATGGTGGCAGCCCCATGGAAGAGTTCTGATAGGAAGTGATAACACTACTATTACGTTGCATTACGCCAACAGGATGAGGTTTCTACACATTTGCATTACAGCTATCTAGTGTGAAAAGCATGTCGAAGCAGCAGTATGATATCAAGCCAGCTCACTCTGATGTTTTGACCCATAACCAGAGGCTGAATAATGTCTTGTAGCTGGCATACAAGCAGACAGATGAGCACTGGTGCATACACAGGCCACCATTACTCATCGTCTTCAAGCTCATCATGGATCTCCTTGACCAATTCTGCTTTGTAGTCCTCAAAGTAGCCATCATACCGCTCGATTTCTCCATTGTCAACAACCCAGACCTCACTCCGTTCCTCATCCTCACACACTTGACTCAGCAGCTGTGAGTCGTGACTGATGATGATCACGCCACCCTCAAACTCCTTGATTGCATCTGACAGCGCATCTATACTTTGCATGTCCAGATGATTGGTAGGCTCATCCAACAGCAGAATATGTGGGTTGGTCAGAGCTATTGATGTAAACACAACTCGAGCCTTCTGCCCTCCGGACAGCTTGCAGATGGGCTGCAAGTGGTGGTGCCCAGACAGGCCAAATCTGCCCAGATAGGCTCGCATCTGTTCAGGCTTGAGGCCAGCCTCTGGAAATCTATGCATGAGATACTCGATGGGGTTCTCATCAAAGCTGAGGGCATCAACAAAGTGCTGAGCATACCGCCCTACTCTCAGCTTGTGACTTTTCCTGAAGTCTCCTGTGCTTGGGTCAATGTCACCTGAACAAGCACCACACAACCTCAGACAAAGGAACAAGGCAAGACAAGCCTGGGATAGCAAGATCTGAAAGAACAACATAATGTCACTGTGTTGCATGCAGCACTTGCTGCTTGTACCTCATCCCAGATGGCATTCAAGCTCAACACATGGCGCTGTCCAATGCAGTATGAACATGTCAGCCAGTCCAGTAGATTACCTGATAGCAAATTCATCAAGGTGGTTTTGCCAGCGCCATTGGGGCCTACAATAGCCACGCGGGACCCCATGTCCAACCCAATGTTCAGGTCCTTCAGCCCAAAATCATCCCTGCCAGGGTACTGGAAGCTGACATCGTTCAGCTGGATCAAGGGGGGGGGCAGCTCTGTTGGCTCTGGGAATTCAAACTGCACTGTGTAGTCAGACCACCGCTTGGGTGCCTCTGTTGCTGCATTTGAATCATCGGCGTAGCTGGGAGCAGCCTTGGCTTTCCTTTGCTGAGCCTGCTTAGTGTTCTTGTTCACCTGCAGGCGCAGACAGGCCATGAACAGCAGTTACAGGCTTGAGCACACACAATGCGGTCCTTGCAGGCATAACATGATATTAACAGACCAGGAGCAGCTCTCTCAATGTCCCTAATGGAGCAAACAAAAGTGCATGCTGTGGTCCTAGAGAAGACAGAGCATAGATAAAGTGAGTATGCAGCATGCACCAAGTCCACAGCCTCATGCTGCAGACAGTAGGCCGCACTTCAGATTTGCATCATAACTGGGCAGCTGACCTTATCCTGTGCAGCCTTGTTGCCGGTCTTTTTGGCGGTCTTGATCTGCTTTTCATACTTCTCAGCAGCCTTGTTCACTTCCCTCCTCTTTTGCTCATACATCTCATCAAACTGAGCAAAGTTGCCTCGGTATGAATGCAGTTTGAGGTCATGTAGGTGAATGATGTCTGTCGTCACAGTGTTCAGAAAGTCCCGGTCGTGTGACACCACAATTAAGGTCTTCTTCCATCTGGTCAGGTACTCCTCTAGCCAAAGGACTGCCCTCAAGTCCAGATGGTTTGTGGGTTCATCCAGAAGAAGAACGGTGGGTTGGATGTACAAAGCCCTAGCTAGAGAAATGCGCATTCGCCAACCTCCACTGAACAGGTTGGTCTGGCGTGCTTGCATGACTTTGGTGAAGCCAAGGCCATGAAGGATCTTGCTGGCTCGCGCCTCTGCTGATGCTGCATTGATCTCTTGCATTCGCTCATATACCTGCCATCAACAAACATCACTTGCAAATGTCAACTACATGACCTAGCATACAGTATAGGCTCATGGACCTGTGCTCGTGAAGACAGCTTCCTCTTTCTTGTCACAGACAGTTGCCCAGCATGTTCTGCACTGCAGATGTTCAGCAGTCATGGTTCCTGCTGTGGGAACGGTCATGGCGCACCAGTGTCATTGTGCCGTCACAGCAGTAAAACATAGCACAATTTTGCGGGCAACTCTGTCCGAATCTCCTTCCAAAACATAGCACCACCCTGTTCTCTGCACATATGCCTAATGCAAAATGACATCTGAGTACAGACCAGAGTGTAGTATAGACCAGAGTGTTGCGAAAGCTGACCTCGATGAGACGCTGTGATGCTTCATCAGCGTCAAAGCCCTTGGGCTGTTCCTCAAGGCTGCTCTCCTGCAGCTGCTTGTTAAGCTGCTCCTCCTCTTCCCTGAGTTCCATGAGCTCAGCGTCAGCAGCCACCACTGCTTGTAGCGCACTGCGCTCATCTCCTACCACTTCCTGCAATACCCAGCCTAAGAGTCAGTGGTGAGTGGACTGTGCATGCACTTGTCACTTGACGTGATGCAATTTAGCAACAGCAGCCCAACTCTCAATGGCTTGATGCTTGAAATGTACGTGGTCAGTGTATTTCCTGTAAAGCTTCAGCAACCTCCATATAAGGAGACTGTATATTCCCAGCATATATGCTATGACTGCAGCTATCAATGCTGATGAATCAGTGCAACCTCCTGAACAGGCAATAGCCGCACTTGGGAAATTACATTGACAAAGCCGCCGCACGCAACATTGCTCAATTGCAGTGTGATGAAGCAGCTTGAAACAGCAGATTGTGGGTGATGCTGCAGATTGTGATGAGCCTGGGGATGAAGCAGCAGATGCATACAGCTGTCATGGATGGCAGGAGACACACCTGTTCCACAAGAAGCACATCCAGAGCTTCTGGCACAGGTATCTGCCTCCTGGCTATGAGGCGCAGCAGAGTGGACTTGCCCTTGCCATTAGGCCCTACCAGGCCATACCGCCTGCCAGCTGTCACACTCAGCTGTGTGTTCTCCAGCAGCAGCTTACCCTTGGCTCGCACAGACAAGCTGTGGACCTGCACAACATGCAGAGCACTGTTGTTGTGCCTGCTGTTATGAAGGCATCAGGCATGGCAAGATGATAAAGGACAGGCCAGGCAGTGGGATCTGGGTCATGCATGATGCCCAGTAGCAGGCCAAGCCTGCATGTCAACATGTGGATGACATGTGCATATGTTGCATAGGAGCAGCACCACAGCAGCTCTACCTCTAACATTGAGTGTACTTTAGCGGATACATGTGCTGCAACTGTTGCTGCTTGCTGCTGCAGCAACCATATGTTGTCCAGAAAGATGGGAAGCTGTGGTGCACACCTTGATGTCAGTGGCGCTGACAGTGTGCTCTGCAGCCTCGCCTCCCTGGTTCTCAAAGGCAACATCAAACACATTGTCATCATCTCGCAATGACTCCTCCTTCATACGGTGTGCTTTCTCCTGCAATTTGCGGTTCTTGTCTGCCATTTTCTTCTGTTCTCTGTAAGTGGCAACCTGCAACACATGAGTGCATGAACGAATTTCTCACACCTTGACAGCCAGGGGGCATGCTTTTGAAAAAGCACAAATACAACATGTATTGCTTGACCATCAGGATGCAGCTTGCACTGATGCATTGCCGCTCATGCATTCAACATTTGCACTTGCCAAGGCCCGCATGACCAGCAATCCTGCAGCACATCGGCAAAGCATAGCAGATCAAACTCAAGCAGCATTGCCACTGAGACCTGCACACCTTTGCAGCAGCAAAATGGCAACAGAATATTGTATAGGAAAGGTGGTACATCAACACATGTCACAGAAATTTCTGTCAACTGACCTGGGGTCTGAATTCACGTTCTTCTTCATCATTTGCTCTAGCGCTAGTTTCATATTCCTCCTCTTCGTCACTTGAGGGCAGATCAATGTCGCCCAGGTAGCTCTCCTCTTTCTGCTTGACAGGTGGCGGTGGTTGACGGGCTTTCAGCTCTGGTCGCTTTGTCAGAGCTTGGCTGCTGCCGTTGGCTTTGCTGTTGTCTGACTTGCTGTCCTTCCCGCTGGACGGTCTACTGCTCTCTTTGAGAGACTTGACGCTCGCGTCTGAGGACTTGCTGGGTTTGTCCTTCTTCTTGTCAGGATCTTTTGCTGCTTTGTCCTTTTTCTTCGCGTCCTTACTTTTGCTGTCGGACTTGCTCTTGGGGTCTCTGTCCTCCTTACTACGCGTAGATTTCTTCTCGTCTTTGGACGCTTTCTTGGCCTCTTTGTCTGTCATCACCGTTGACAACTGGACGTGTATTGGCCAAAGATTAGCTGCAGGGGACTTGTTGAGCGCTGAAAGACCCGGAGAGCCGGCGTTTAATGTGCGGAATAATAACGCGAAGGCAACTCAAATGGGCGATGACGCAAGCGCTGCACTTGATATCCTAGTACTCTGCAGAGCGCAGTTGCTTGCAGAGCGCAGCTGCCCTTTGCAATGACAAGAGTGTAAGGGCAGTTGGAAACCGCCTTGAATACAACGCTTCACCATATTATAATGCAGCCTTGCCCTTTTCCAATTGCAGTCATTGCAGAGAGGGACAGCCTTTGCATCACCACAGCGTGGCTGTGAGAGGTAGCTTACGGTGTTCGCATCGCAGTGTGATCGGTGCATCCGCCCCGGCAAGCCAGCGACACGAGGGATGCCAGGTTACAAGGTCTTGAGCCCGAAGCGGAAGCCGTCTGCCAGGTCAGCGTTTGTCGGCTTTGCCCTTCAAGAGCTTCTTATTGCAGTAATTGGTTGCAAGCGTTGTTTCTTGCGTAATCATTGAGCAGAGGAAGTCGATTGCGACTCTGCTGTCTGCTGCAGCGATGCTACAGCAGGGCCCCGCACAGACTACCGCCAAGTCACCATCGCAGCCAACCAAAATGCTCCTCCTACCCAGATGCATAGTGGCCCAGGTGACTATCTTCCTTATCATTGAGGCTGGGAGCCACATGTGAGCAGCTGTACCGTATGAAGAGTTGTCTCGGACGCAGCACACCCTCACTCAAGCCCTTTTTCGATTGCAGAGGTCGCGAGTGCTTTGCAGAACTTGCCTGCAGCAGGGCAGACACCAGCACACCAGGTGTGCAAAGCTGGGTGTCTAGTCATTCCAAAAAAGCAGACTCTCCTCAGCATTCTGGTTCCTATGCATGCAGGTCTCCCCAAGATACAGACTGTCTGAAAGAGCACCAATTCCTGTTCCTTACTTCAGGCAAAAAGCTGCTGCACAGTTGCCAGCAGGAGATGCTGCAGGTCTGCATCCTGACCATACATCAGAGTGTTAAACAGGCAACATACAACTTGGCACTGCCCCTGTGCATGCAGCTGTACTCATCTTGCGGCACACTATCATCTCATGCATGTTGAGCAGAGGGTTTTGTATGTCCCTGACCGTGCTGGAGGCCACCCTCGGCAATCATGGCCATGGGCTTATGCATAAGGCAGACATGTTGCATGCAGGATTCATGTTTGCTGTTGATGCACTGCCCATATCATGCTGCTGCAGGCCTGTTGGAGGGGACCAAGTTCCATGGGCGAACCAATCCCTTGCTGGGCCCTGGGTTACCCCCACAAGATGATTATGATCCGCCCTCCACCCGTGAGCATCACAAGGGGTGGCACCCAATGCACAGCCACCTCTTGCAAAAGAGGTCTGTCAACATGACAATAGCTTTCTAGTCCTGCCATTCACAGTGCATGAGGCCCTTTGTGACTCCTCCTCAGCCTGACCTGCTACCTCCTCAGCCTGACCTGCTACCAACTGTTGAATGGTGGTTGGTTGCATCATGTAATGCACCGTGTACCTGATGTGCCTAAAACTGCCTATGTGTCATGTAGGCCAGTTGCGTTCATCAAGCTGATAGCAAAGTTTTGAACAAGTTTTAATACAAACAATCTTGTACATGCAGCTTGTTGCAAACTGAATGCAGTGTAGGGTAGGAGGCAGATGTGGCACTGCAGGGACATCATAGGGCAGGCAGGGTACAGGGGTGTGCCAGCAGGCCACACCAAGCCCAGCAAGAGGGTGTTTGGGGCGCCCCCTGCTGATGAGCAGCACCTGCATGGGGCTGCTGTGGGCATCACTGTGGACAACCCCCCCGAGCGGAAAGCTAGGGGATGGGGGGAGAGGCCTGCCTACACCCACTACAACACTGCCAATAGAACAATCCTTGCCAGTACCTCAGGTCGGTCTGCTCAGTCTGCCTTGCAGCAATGCTGATTGCCATTAGTTGGGACTCGGCCAATGAAGCCTGTCTGCCCAACCATCTTTTTGACCTCTTTTGCATCGCAAAAGCTGTTTTGAACATCAACTAGCCCAGGCAATGCACACAATACAAAGATGGACCAATGTAAGAGCATCTTTGCAGTGGAGCAGCTTCATTTGCATGGCTTGATGGCCCAGACTCGTAGTGTGCACAAACTAGGCAAGCTTGACCTGCAAGTCTCCCATGCCCACCACTAGCAAACATGCTTGTCTCAGCAGTACCTCACGCAAACGCCTGTGATGATGCACAACAGGCATGACTATTTCAGATAGCCATTTTCAAACAGACCACCACATGTCTTGAAGTTCTCTAGACATTGTGTATGGCACTCAAAAGCACCTTCTGTGGGTATGCGCCAGTCACAACGGCAGATGCTCCACGCATTGTATTTGGACACATTTTGAAGGCTTGTGTTGCGCAGGTGCAGCAGTGAACGGGGACACGAGCCCCAGGAAGGCTTTTGCCCGCAAGGTGGACATGGCCTGGCCTGGAGATCACCCTGATGTGCTGCGCTACCGCTATTCCAATGGCCTCTGCCCAGATGTCTACCAAGTGCGCCATGCTGCGCACCATTGCAGATGCTGTGCATCTCACTAAACATCCATTCGTGCTGTTCCCCTGCATTTGTACCAAATTCTACGTTGCTTTCCAGTGCATGTGGTGCCCTGAGCACCTGAGCACACCACTCCGTGTAAGTGACTGCTTTACAGTCATGTGCATGTGAATGTCATCACGCAGTGCTCAGTATCATTCACTGCACATCCTTGAGCGTCTGCACATAATGTTGCTCCTTGCAATTGCTTTTATACGCCTTGCACCCTGTGAGACTGTGTACTTTTCTGCAGTTTGATACGAGAAGGACACCAGCACCTCAGGTCTCTCTGAAGACACAAGATGCCTTGAGCCAGTCCTACTTCAACGCTCGCCATGAGTGCAATGTCAACAGAGCCAGAGCAGAAGGGGACACCGAAGTCCACTTCTATCATGGTAGGCTCATTTAGCCTATCTTGAGCCTCCCACACTGTTATAAGCCAATGCATTCTGTCCATTGCATGTGTGCAGATGATTCTCAGCTTGTCCGTGACCATGACCAGGCTGCCTGCCATGTGGGTTTGTTGACAAATGCAGTTTGCATGGCGTCTCTGGTCAACATCCTGAGCCGCCCAGTGTGTGTGTTGAATTGCAGAGATGTTCATGCCAAGGCCAGCAACAGCTCCTCAGTGGTGATACAAGCCTTCAGCAGTCTGCAGCAAATCATTCCTGAATTATGTGATGGCAGATGCAGCCTTGGGCACCTGCTCTCAGCAACACGAGCCTGCTTGCATGCACAGCAGATTGAGACATTGGCTGATATGCCAGGTCATGCTGTGCTGTATTAGGACAACATTTCACACTGTTTTGCTCAGAAGGCAGATGCCAGGTTACTTCCTGTTCAGCTTCCACACACCTGTGGTTGACAGTTGCCTTACAATGTCGCACGAAGCCTGATTGATTAGCAGCTTGCATGATCAGATTTACAAGCAAAATACATGTCCGCAATTGTCATGCAAAGTTTGCCCTGACTCAGTGCGCATGCCTCCATGCCACATTAACGCTGCTTTGTCATTCACATTTTAGCCAAATGCAAATACAATGCTTGAATGCTCAATGTCTGTGTGTCATCTATATACCACAAAGGAACAGCGTTCATCGTGCAACAGACGGGCATATTACACATGTAGCAGCAACTGATGGCCTTGGATCTAATTGAGACACTCTTGTGCACACCAGTTGCACTTTATCCTACCATGCTGAGAATTTAAGTGGCCTAACAACGTGACGTTCTTGACAAACCTAACGCTAACACTAGACATGTCTTTGCATGAGTAGCCAGTGTGAAGTTGAAGTCCAAAATTGGAATATCAAAGAGCCAAAATCGCAGAAAGCACAGCAGCAAAGCGATGTCATGCAAGCAGAAATGCGGACAAAAATGCAAGCAGAAAACGCTGATCACCACCACCACAAATATCCTAACAGACAAACAAACCTTCAAAATTGTCCTAATGCTGGGCAGGATACTCACAATCTTGGTTTGCAAGTCTTGACACTGGGAAATGATGTGCACCAATCTAAACCTAGGAGAGAAAAGCTAGCAACATCAGTTTCCATACGCGCAACATGGCCTTTGCATTTGCGCGCATGGCTCAAAGACTCTTGTAAGCTACAATCTTGCCAATTGGCAAATTGGCACAAACATCTTCTACAAATTGGACTGCAAACATCTGCACCATTCTTGACTGGCCTACCAGACAACTCCTACATAACGATCGCTGCTGCAACAATCTCCCTTGAGGCTGCAATCATTTTTGGGCTGCAAGTGCAATGCGCCTGAGCTTGGATGCTGTCTTGAGGATGCGAGCAGCCACCATTGCTGCTCCAAAACCATTGTCAATGTTGACCACAGACACACCAGGAGAGCTAGAGACCAGAGCTGACAGCAGGGGCGTGATGCCTTGCAATGCTGCCCCATAGCCTACACTTGTGGGGACTGCAACCTGCATACAAAGCAAGGACTACTCACATCGTACATGCTGTGAGATCACTACATTACTGTGGTCGTTACAGTCATTCAAGTCCAGCACATGATGCTTGGTATGTGGTGCACAGCCTGTTGGACTGACCTTCTGCTGTACTTGCCTGAGTTGCATGCCACAGGTCAAAAGACCACATTACAGTCAGAATTGTGATTGACAACATTGGTTTTGCTTGGTAGCCTACAGCCTGTTGGGACTGAATGTGCCACACAAGTTAGCAAACAAGTACTTGAGCTGGAAGCCAATACTCACCACAGGGGTTTCCACCAGACCTGCCACCACTGAAGGCAGTGCTCCATCAGTGCCAGACACCACCACAATCACGTCTGCTGCTCTTACAGCTGCAAACAGAAACATGCATCTTTTGCAAAATCTTGCAGCAGGAATGCTGCAGGAGGCAGCCTGATGGCATCTAAAAAGTTGCCATTAACACCTGGCCGTTCATGACAGGTATGTCTATCATGCTGCAGCAAGCCACACAACGAGTGTGAGACAGCCCATGACTGCTAAGTTCAATCAAGTGGCATACCAGGAAGATTGTGCAGCACCCGGTGCAAACCATCAACACTAACATCCGGCAGCTTGAAGGTATAGCAGCCCATATAGTCAGCAATGACCCTGCACTCCTCTGCTACCCTCTCATCGGCTGTGCCTGCTGACAGCACAGCCACTGTGCCTGCATTGCCAATGCCCACAGTCAGCTGGGGAAGGCGCACAACACAACAGCCAATCAGCGCGGCGCATCACCTCAAGGGCAGCACTCAAGCCGCTTGGACTCAGCACAGTGCACTAGGTGTAAATGGTAGTGCTTGTCAGAAGTACAGAAAGTTGGACAAGCAAGTGTATCTTGTGGTTGGCCATTGAGGAACAGGGCTGTCAGCCATACATCAGCCGGGTGTGGCCAACATGCAATCATGATGTCAAAACAGCTTGTGGTGTGAGCATGCAAGGCAAGCCAGATTTACCTGGTAGTCGTTCCTGCTTTCGCTTGCCAGGAGTCTTCAGACTAAGAACTCTGGCCAGTGCGCTGTAATGCACATCTGGCAGCAATGCATGGACCTGGTGGTAAACCTGCAAAACATACGGCCATGTCAAAATACAGACTGATTGCACAAACACCTGGGTCTGTCAGCCTGGCCAGACTATGTTAGCATCTTTCAAATCTGATCGTTATCTGCTTGCCAACAACTCAATGTGTATTTGAATGTTGATGTTTCTGTGGTAGGTGACATTGGTAGCGAAATAGAATACCCCACAAAGGTGGTACCAAGCAGACACAGCTCTTTGCAAGAGGCAAACGACTCTTTTTGATACATGCAGTTGTCTTGAAACGCCACATATACACATTTGAGATGTCATGCTGCAGATTGGTCAGATAGGTCAAAAGATATGTGCCTGTCTAAGTGCAAATTGGCTGTGATGTCTCATGTACAATTCGCATGGTCACACGCTGGCTTGCTATACAGTTTCGAAAATACCTCAGGTGTGATTCGGGTTGCAACAACTGCAGCCTCTGTCTCAGCTAGGCGCGACATGATGGCTGCTATCTGCTCAGGAGTCTTGCCAGGACCCCAAATCACTTCCGGAAAGCCAGTTCTGGCCGCTCGCCATGTATCTACCTACAAGAGCTGCCAAAACTGAACATGTAGTCATACAGTGCAATGCCAGTGGCATGTCATGGCTAGAGGCAGAGTATGCTGGCTGCATCTGCTTACTGAAAACGAGAAAATGCCTCTACGCTGTGCTGCTCATAGTGCAGAATTGCTGTGACGGCCATCAAAGTATGCATGCTTGGCTTGCGCAAGGCACTATGCCATCACAAAGACATCTGTTCTACAGCACTCTGCTGGATTAATCAACAAGAAAGCAATGACAGGAATCAGCTGCTCGTTGCTGCAAAATGTAATGCTGTAAGCACCGTCTGGGTTGGCATTTGCTAATGTGTACATGTTGACAGACTTGTGAGACACAAACTGTGATCAGAGGTACAGCAGTAAAGCTGCCAACAGGCTGACAGCCTATACGCTCAACATTTTTGGTGTGGGCAGACCTGCGCGAAGTCCATGACCTGTTGGTAGCCAGCACCAAGCTCTCTCAGATGCCTGGCTGCTGTCTCAGGCTGTAGGCCTCCACTGGCAACCTTTTGCAACAAGGACACCA
>JAABUO010004877.1_pt1 | contig 15777 bp, 7 predicted proteins | sample 5559291 | NCBI WGS metagenome assembly JAABUO01 (sample SAMN10711878, study PRJNA513372) | rock metagenome | isolation source: Antarctica rocks | place: Antarctica: Victoria Land, Finger Mt sud
CTTGTGGGCCTCAAAGGTCTCGGGCATGAGATTCTGAAATCGTAGTAATAGCTGAAAGCCATCATGGCTTTCATAATGGCGAAGGAATGGTTCAAGGCCGATGTCTCTAAAATAGCTGTCCATTGGAACTGATATATGATCATCCAGTGACTCGGACGCAGCTATCAAGTCACCTAGGTGGCCGCTGGCACGTTCTAGGGTTCGATGTTGTGGTATTGTTCTGTGACGCTGCACAGTCTTTGCAAGAATTTGAAGTGCAATATTGATATATTCCATATTTCGGTCCAGTTGTTTTAAACACTGTGCATACGTTTCAAGCACACTCGTTTCAAGATGGCTCCAATCGTTCTTAGCATAGAAAGGCGCAAGTTGATGGAAATAGGATGCTGCGGCAGCATAATCTTCCAGATAGCTATTCGCCGTTAGCATCTGGTAGACGGATAGAAGACTGTAGCATACAATCGCACTGCTGCAATGTCTGCAGTCATTCCTTCTGCCGACTTGTGTCTTTCACCCAGCACGTAGTGTCCCAGTGCCGATGCTGTTAGACCCTAATACTTCAATTAGTCTTTCGGTAATAGAAGAAACCAATCTTAAAACTTTACCTCATAAGCTTTGTAGAAGGCACTCTGAGAAGACAGGGCGAGAGACAAAGCTGTGCTCCGTATGCCAGTATTGGTTGAAGGTTCATGATTTTTAGGATGCATCCTAGCATTCGCTAAGCCTCTCGTCTCATTTGGATCCTCATTAAGAGACACATTCTCCATGTCTCCATCACCCGACAGTAAATCAGAAGCAAGGTCAGCCCAGCCGCTGCTCCAGCCACCTATTCGAAGCCCTAAGCTACTGAGGGCACGTCTAGATAATAAAAAAAGACCTGCATGTTGGGCTGCTAATTCTTGAGACCCAGTTTGTGAAGATGTAGGTGGCAACAACCTCATAGCATCTAAAGAGGTGACGGAAGGGAATTTCTCAGGGCTTGATGAACGATTGGTGGTAGGCGTTCGGGATGGCAAAGAGCTTGTCCGACTGGGAAGCTTGTCTTGATGAACGACATCAGTGATTTGAGCAGGCAATTCGTAAGAATCTTCGCCAATGTGGTGTTTTCGTTGCAACTGACGTAAAAGAGGTTGTAGCCGGTCCGAAAGGGACTGAACGGATGTTTCTCTCAAGATACTTTGACTTGTAGAAAATGTCCAAGAAGTGACAAGATTCTCGATGACGTTGTCAATTTGCACTTTGGACAGGGGACCATAGTCCTCGCATTTCCGGGAATGAAAATCGAAAGAGCTTCTAAAATCGTTACGAAGAGCACATGCAGTGGAAGTGATAAACTCTACACCTCGTTGGCAAACGTCAGCCAGAAGTAGTAGATTTTGGGACTCGCTATTGTTGGGGACCAATTCGGCCGATAAGGCCATATTGCCCTCTTTGACCGTATCATTCATAGCTAAATCAGCAGCAGAGGAATATTCTGGAGATATCACATTGGCCAGTCGTAGGAGTAAAGAAATCTGCCTTGCAAAGACATAGCATTGAAAATCAAAGGCGGAAATGTTGTTCGCAAGTATCAATTCTCGAAACGGTTTCCTATCTGTATCCAGAATGGAAGCCCCAAAATCGTGGGACCTGATTGGATTTTGTGGCGAGTTGACGAGAGAATGCTTTGAATCATGATCCCTCTCCGGTCTTCTAACTTCGGACAATGCCGCTTGCTTGAATTCTTCGAGGACTTCGTCTGTGTGACTACGAAACAAATCCGTGTGTTGCTCTGGAGACTCAACAGTCTCCCGGTCACCAACGACAGCGTTCAGGCCCGCTGCAAGCTCATGATACCCGATTAACGCATCTTCAACCAAGCCGACGCTCTCAAAGCCCCTTGCCAGACCCTCTTTGAGAAGGAAGAAGGTGTTGAAATTCCACCCTGGTAGACTCCGTTGCGACTCTTTCTCCTTGATATCTTCTTCGTATTGCCTCACCCGTAGGTCGAACGACGTAAGGATAAGCAATTTTAACTTGGCGATTAAATCGTCCCAACCTCTGTGATCCTCTCCCGTCGTCTGGCCGACGAAAGGAGTGGGTCGCGAGAAAATTTTACTACCATCAGAGCTATCGGTAGCTTTGACTTGACCAACTCGATCTATCGCACTCTTCGAGGTCCCATTAAAGTCTGCTTTTATCTTCTCGATCAGACTTGTCGAGATCCGAGTGGGCCAGCGTGAATCTGTTTTCGGGTTGCCAGACAGCCTAGACGCACTTTTATCATCCCTAGGCAGTACTACATGAACAATAAGCCATTCAAAAGCATCATGGTTCTCCTGCTTGTTGATTGCGGTACTACTCTCGGAGGGTGGGGTATGGTTTTTGATCCATTCTCGGAGTAATTTTCTCGATGTTGCTTTGTATGATTCTGTGTCGCTGCAGCGAAGCAAATAAACCTTCAAATACGGGGTCTGGCGAAGCCCTGGAATCTGGTGCCTCCTCTCCTTTCTTGGTTCTTCACTTGCCGGAGCTTGGCTTTTGGAAGTGCTCGTTGTATCCGGAGCCAGCCCATCATCCTTGGCCTGGTTTGAGTCCCCGGTTATGGGTGGAGCAGAGGAACCTTGTAAGACTGACTTGGTGTCTGGGACCAGTTCAATATGAAGGGATTTTATGGATCGTAAAGGGCGCGAAGAGGAGTCCCAATGTAGATTGCGTAATGGAAGCCGTTGATCTAAATCATGGGCGATGAAAGGAAACACTCCAGAGGGATCGGTGTACTCAACTACGCGTTCAGCAACATTAGCATGTCATCCTAGAGCTGCCCGTTTGCGCTTCAGCAGTACCCGTGACTTTGCTCGAGCCTGAAACCACCGACTTTTCCATAACAATACTGCTTCATGTGGTCGCTTGCTTGTGCCATTATCTGAGATGGTATGAGCGTATGCCCATCGAGCAGCGAAATTTCATTGATCAATTTATCGAACACAAGTAGTTCGCAAAGCATATCGAAAGTAACTTTATTGGCTCTAGTTGCAATAAATTACATACCTATCTAATCACTAATAGGGCACTGTATCGTAAATTACATGAAGTTCGATCTTGTTCAGACCAAATCTGAAGTTTCTTTTCTCTACCAACTATGAGCGGGCGCAATGAGCCGGTCGGGGCAGCTCTTCATGGGAAAAATAAGGTCGGGATTTAATGAATCATGTAGCTACCTCATTGTCGTAGTAGTCTTGAGATTATGATTTCAATTGGACATATATCAGTTTCATAAAGTATCTTTAGTTGACATGACAAAACGACTCAGGTATATGCTTTGCAAGGTCCTTCTTGCTTCTTGGAAAAGTGCTGCTATTTGAGGGTGCCCCAATCTCCTATTGAATGTTTTGTATTGGACATAGTTTGGCCAGGAAGAGACTTTCTTAGCTATTAATCTCCAGTTTAGAGTGGTATGGCTATCAGAAGGGGAATGCCTGATATTGCGTTTACGTGCTAGTTGACCGAATTCTCTAAGAACACCTTTCGTCCTCATGAAGAAGTCCATTAGCCCGTAGAGGTGGGACCAGCAGAGGTGTAACGTGTCACCAGGAAACCATACAAATCGGGACGACTAAAAAGGCGGCCATGCTTTTAGATATATTTGACGTTAGTATCGATTTCACTTTGGAGACACTATTCTGGTGATTAATCATTGTTGAGATTCGAATCTCCCTCGGAAAGGTGTTGTTAAGCATGGTTCAGGGTCGGCTTACGAGATCCGGCAGCAGGACTAATTTGAGGGCGCTGGTTGACGGATCTTGGAGTATGCCTGCTTTGGCCGCTGCAAGGTGTCGTGAAAGAAAAGACTGTTATCCTCAGGTATCAACCTTGTGATCTTTATTGAGCTATAGTGCACCGAGCCAGCAATCCGGGCTGGGGCTCGGGTTGGGGCTCCGGGTTGGGGCTCCGTGCAGCAATTATCGTGACATTGACGCCTCCGGGTCGGGTCGTCAACCGTTCAGGTCTGCAGTTGAAGGCTCTCGAAGGGATGTTGGCGATGGCCTCGAAGTGTCGCTTAGCAAAGCTTCTGCGCTCAGATGAACAAAGCATCGCAAGAGATGGGTAGTGACTCGGGTGACCTGCGAGTCCATATAATAGACTTTTGTTTTGACCGTCGAGAGTAGTTTCATGAGCCTCTTGTAATCGACGAGATGTGGTATCAGTGAAAGCTGGCTCTGCCTTGGGGAAGTCCTAATATCGATAAGCAACATGTCTTACACCGCCGAGATACATTGATCCTTTGATTAAAACTCATGCTGTAAGTCCTTGAGACGGGGACCTCATGAGTAGGCTATAGAACCACTTTAAGCTCCCAGGTTTAGGGGTAGAAGTCTAGGTAAGCTTCTGCTAGAGGCTCTGCCTGAGGCATGCAAGCTCATGCATTCAGGGTCTAACCTGCTGTACGTTTGGACGAATGAAACTTACGAAGACCTGCATAGACGGGATGTGGAGTGTGCCAGAAGCATGTTGATCTCCATGGGACTGTAGCGGCCCGAGATCGAAAGATGCGGGACCAAGGAACGGATGAGGTATGTGTGGCAAAAACGAGGAATTTGCGGAGTCATTGCCCAATAGAATGCCGATGTCCCCATGTTCTTGCTGCTATGGACCAGCTTCGAGGCGCTTATAGGACGGTTTTGCTTCGATATTGGGTCTAACACGGAAGAGCCAAAGGAATCAGGTCACATGGATAGATATAGTCACCAGACCTTCGGGACCGGCAAAACACTTGGAATACTCAAACCGCTACTGGCTGTCTTGCCAGAAGATGACGGGGAAGAAAAGAACATGCTAGAAGATGGAAATGCAAAGCATCAAAAGTAGCAAACCACTCCACCAGTTCTCAGAGACCGGACGAAAAATACATATCCCGTTCAATAGCCTTCCTTGAAGTGGACCTCTACAACTCTGTAGATGTTCTGAGCCACATTTCCTGTAGCTGCTAGGGTGACTATCAATTCAGATCTCCAGCGAATGCGCATCATCAACTACGGACGGCAGTCGATGTGTTCATAGTCAGACGTGTGAAACTAAGGCATGGCCCGAACGGCTTTCTAAGTGGCCAGTGCGTCTTACAGCACTATAAAGGTAGAACACTGTAAACCGAGAACAGAAAGTCCCAGACGATGAAAGCCGGAGTGGTGTCGTATGGAAATTCAATTACTGGAGTATATAACAATGAAGACACCGCCACGAGACTGCGAAATGGTGTGTCTGATGATGCTAAAGGGAAAGACTAAGGGTCGTCGGAACACCATGGAGATGTCGGTATTGGAGAGGACAAGCTGCAACTGGCCAGTAGAAAACCACGTACTGGATAAGCAAGACAGACGTGCTGGTACCGTGAACGGTTACTTGCATCGATTGAGTGGTTCGAAGACAGTGATCGACGAGTAATACTGGATGTAGAGATATTACCAGCAGCGGATATATCATGAAGTACTCGAAACATCATCATTGATTGGTTCTCGCCGCGAACGATGATCTTTGCTGCTTATTGTGGGTGCACTACGGGTATACGGACGGAGACGCAAGTAAGTAACCGGTCACACATACATGTTGGGGAACATGCAGGTGCAACGGCTATCTTGAGTACTAAGTGCTGATGATGTTTGGTTCTTGAAAGAATTTCACTTGTTTACTGTACTGTGTAGTATTTTGTGATGAACATGGATCATCCCAAACGCCAAGTTGTGTCCCAAGGGCTGTTCCACGGATATGAGATGAAGATTCGTCATCCGAGCCACCCACGCTTCGCTACGGCACGAAAAGGATTTGACTTTGACTGCAAGCGATCAAGATCCGAAAAGTCAACGACCGGTCCACCCTGAGAACGAGAATAAGGATAAGGTAGACCGTAAGCGAGCTTAAATGAAATGAATGTGGATTGTTAGCCGCAAGCCCGCAGAGTTTGAGCAGAAATGCTGGGGAACCGGTGAGGGCATCTTATGCAACGGAAACATGGCTCGAAGATTCGTTCCCTCTCTGATGATCTCTGGCACTGTAATTGCACTCTGTCCGAGAGTACACAGTCAGTGAAGGAAGTATGTCGTATGGTGGCACAATAACACGGGTAAGCTCCACCGAGTATGCGGTCAGCAAAAGAGAAGAGATCCTTGGGCGTGCTGCGATGCGAACGAATGTTCGTTGACTTGTGCCGGATAAGATTAAATCCCCAATATCGACCAGACTGTAATGCGGTAAGATAACAGTTGATGCATGAGAGGGCCAAAGGCTTAACCGGGGTTTATGTAACCACCAAAGACGGCCCCGATGATGGGAAGTTGGGGATTAAGGTAGCTTGTGAAACGGCAGACAGCCAACGATTGAGTGAAAGGCCCCGGGCGGCTTGAGGCTGCAGATCTGGCCTAACTGTTCGGTAAGTCGGGGAGTGGAATTGAGTGCGCGAAGGAGCAGGCTTAGGAGTGATATCGCTAATCAGTCGAGGCTGATTCTGATAATCCGAGAAAAATTCACATGCTCAATCTTTTGCTATCTTTCGTGCCTCGTATCATGCGTTGATCATCCCAATAGTTGTAGATACAAGACCGCAATACCATCAAGGCTGTCCACCGCATTCGAAATCCAACCGTCGTATTGCTCTCAGAGTAAGACGGTAAGGGTGTTCTTAAGCTTGAGAAGCGCTTACTCTAGTGGTGTCGGAGTGATGAACTGGGCTTGTTCTTAGCACACTCATTGCTCTACGTAGTAGTAGGAAGAAGTTACGGTATACTAAGGTATGTATGACCTTCTTTAGCGTCGACTTAAGGAGTCATCTTGTCCTGACGAAGAGGCTACTTCATGTAGTTTGGTGTGCGCTACGGAGTATGCATTGGTAGTTTGGTCCTCTGTGTTTTTATTTATGAATAGTTCGCCGAGTTTTGATTGGCATCCAGATGGTGGCTTGTCTTTGTACAGTAGTATCTGATTGTCTGGTATCCGTCATTGGCAAATGTCAGGAGGTGGTGGTGGGCCACTTTTCTTCGCCTTCTTCCACGATAGCGAATGGGAATTGGGAGATGCAAGATCGCCCTCATACGTAGTGCTATGGTAGTAATAATAACAATCAGCCACCTGTGTAGTTGTGCAACCATCCCAATCAGCTCTTGGATGCAGTAGCCATGCCGCTGCATTAGCTTCCTGTCCCTTTGGTAAGCCCATCTTCGCGGTCCACCATCCATGATGAAGGTGGAGTGTGATTGGGACGTGCGTGATTGGTAGAAGACCAGCTTCTCGAGTTTCGTCGTCCGCACCTTTCGAGCCCACTAAAGCAGCTAAAGATAATGGGTGGTAGATTATAGTCGGCCGCCTCTGGATCGCCCCGATAATCCTTCCTCTCAAGCCTATAGGCAACGCTTCCACTTATTGGTTAATGGGCTTTGTTTGGGGAGGGGAAGACCGGGAGAGCGTGCGCCTTCGGTTCCCCTTACTCGCAATCTTCATAAATATTGGCATAAAGTCCACTAACTGACTAACTGAACCACTACTTACTCACTTAGCCTACCCTTTATCGAATTCCGCACTTTTGGTGTGTCCTCTTACCTCGAAGGCTCCATGGGCTCTCAACCTTCAGCCGTGACCATTTACTACTACCTTACCTCTCCTCAACATCCAACCTACTCCTGACTCTTCTCACATTGCAAAGAGCCGCGGCTGACCAGGTTCGTTCTTGTACTGGAGAAGACACGTCGGAAAACGAGGCCATTCAACCAGCAACGATAAACAATAAGTTAGAACTTTCCCACCAAACCGGCATCCGACAACCGCTAGTCGTCGCACCTCTTCATCTTCACCCTCTTACCCCCAACATTACCTCTTACTCCCACGACTTTCGGGACTGGGCGAATACGTTACAGTATACTCGTTCGCATCATTGTTATATCCAGACTACCACCAAGCTTCTCTTCTTGTATCTTTGGTCTCATTAATCGCAAGAGCTGTGTTATTATCCGTCACTCGTAAGTTGGGGTTTCGTCGCTTGTCCCACCACCTTGGTCATTCGCTTCCGACAAACCACCACGAATGCCTTAGTAACCCAGTGTCATGGTAAAATCTAACATATCGCCAGGACGCTCCACTCCAGGCGATCAAATTGCTGATTTCGAAATTGTCGCTCCGTCGCTTTTCTTGATCGTTCACAACGTTAAACTGGTCGAGTCTCGCTTTCAATATCAAGGTTACAGGCAGATATCCATATATCTTTGGCATCAGTTCGGGCTGTGCAAGGCGTAAGCGACAGTCCTATCTGGGCCATATTATTCAACATACGCCTTCGAAGTACTCGGTGATTGAGGTTGATCATTGGATATAACTTCAAACAACTTCCACGATGGCGACCGTTCTGGCGGTTAGCAATGAGACGAAGAGCTCCATGAGTCGGGTGACGAAGGAGGGGAGGCAGTTGACGTACGAAATGGAGGTGATTCAACAGCCCGAAAGAGCCCGAGCATGTGGTTCCGGAGCAAAGTGTGGGTGCTATTTATCCAATCTGTGAATTGTCCCCAAACTGACAACCTCGTAGCCTCCGCAGATCGTCGTCCTGTAGACCCTCCGCCGGTTGTCCAGCTTCGTATATTTGAAGGAGAGGCGAAAACCGACATCACCTTTTCATACAATGCCAACTTCTTCCTCTACACCACCCTTGAATCCGCTCGTCCTATCGCGCAAGGACGTGTTGCCCAAGTACCCACTCCATTCCCAGTCTTGACCGGCATGCCTGTCGCGGGCATGGCATATCTTGACCGACCCGATCCTGCAGGCTATTTCATCTTTCCCGACTTGTCAGTCCGTCACGAAGGGAAATACAGGTTGAGCTTCAACTTATTCGAGGAGCTCAAGGAGACCAAGGATGCCGACAATGAGTCTGCAACGCCGAGTCCGAATGTCGAGGACCGAAAACTCTCGCAAATGAACCCAACGTCACCGCGAGATCATGTTCATTTCCGTCTGGAAGTCAAGTCGATTCCTTTCAATGTTTTCAGTGCCAAGAAATTCCCTGGTCTGGCGGAAAGCACTCAGCTTAGCCGTGTAGTTGCCGAGCAAGGCTGTCGAGTACGCATTAGACGGGATGTCCGCATGAGGAGACGTGATACCAAAGCCACTCAAGGCTATGACGAATACGACGAAGACAATGCCTATGCCAGGTCTGATCGATACGTCACTCCGGATATGTATGCGAAATCACAGATGCCAGATCGTCCACGATCAACCAGTCATGGAAGCGTGGATGTCCCAACACCGTACAGCGTGGAGCCACGCCGAATGTCAGCGCAGGACATGGACTACTTCAACCAAACCAACTTCCAACCTCCTCCTCAACCTATGCAGTCTACTCAGCCATCTAACGTAAACTTTACATCACATCTATCATTTGGTATGTCCAATAATAACCAATATACCGCGCCCACGTTCCAGCCGCCTCCTGCGCCTGCACCTCAACAAGCACAGAAATTTATACCGAATGGCAATGACTTTCAATATCCGGCCACGCATGCTCGCCGGACGTCTATTCCAAGAAATAACTATGGGATCCAACAGTCTCAGGCACCTCAACAACCACCGTTCCAGCAGGCTCAACCCTTCATGGACAACAAGGATTATCGTCCACTCAATGACTACCGCCGTGCTCCAGGTCCCATGAACAACACCATGTACCCGTCACAACAAGTGAACTCCTATCCTCCGGCCGAGACCCGGCCACCAATGCAGCAAACATGGTACCCACAGCCTCAGCCTGCTCCTGCACCTGCTCCGGTGCCTAGAGCCGCAACACCTGTCAACGGACAAGTGCTTCCACCACTGAAGACCCTTCAGCCACCAATCGAGAGGAAGTTTGAGGCTGCCCAACCCGCTTCCGCAGTGCCCGTGTTGAGCATTACATCTTCGACTCCGAGCTACGACAGCCTGCCAAACAAATTCACTCCTTACTCGGCTACACCACAGTCTGCCGCCACCACATCTGGACGCAAACGCACCTTCGATTCGGTCTTTGACTCGACTCACCTGAACCAGCCCATGCACAGCGGCATGCGGCCAAATAATCAAGGCCAAGATATTGTTCAGGTCGAATCTGACGAGGCTCTCGAGGATGATTACGACCAGGACTTCAGGAAGTTGCTGTCTTACAAGCGCGCCGATGGCACCCAGCAGCTGAAGAAGTGCCCTTCTCCCATTTCCGAATGACTACTTAGAGCTTCCTTCTACCACTCTCGTTCAGTGAGTAAATTTTGAGATTAACGACCATCACACAACGCTTGAATGGACGAACTCGCCAAGTTGGCCATATTTCCTTGGAGGAGTTGCAGCGCGAGGTCGCACTTTTTTGATAACTGGCGCTGGTGGGAACGATTCGCTTTACACTTGTAATAGGGGTCGCCGAACCCCAGCATGTTATTTGGGCGTATACTTTCTTAATGTCCTTTGCATGTACTTTCCTACACGCACTCATGTTTCATTTTGCGCTTACCACCTTGTCGATTCCAAATACCTTCTCCCTGTTTCAGGCGGATACCACTATTTTTACCTATTTTTTTTGCATTCGGGCGGCAAACTTTGTTCGTTCATAGAAGACGCAGTTCCTATCGAGATGGGAAAAGAGCTGTAAAACAAAAGTACACCACCCTCCAAGGAAGAGGTATTTGGATTTATTGGGCGGCTTGCTATCTCCTTGTCCTAGAGGGTATGGATTGGATGTTGATGTCGAAAGGAAGGGGGTTTTCGTGTATAGTGTGAATTTCTGAGAGGCCGTGTTTGGAATTGGTTAGGGAATTGTTGATATCACCCTTTAGGCGCCTCAAGATTTTACGAATTCATTCTGGTGTCTTTTCCATGCATCGTGGGTCTATGTCTGACTGGACGGTTTTGAACGTAGAGAGGAAGCATACATATTGAAGAATTCCTTACGACAATGTATACGGGACCCTCATCCGGACACCTACTAAGGGTTCTATATCATTCTAGGATCAACAAGCCCTCCCTGCCATCTCGCACCTTCCCAACATGTATATCTCAGATTGAAAACACAGATTCCTAAGTTTCGTTACAGCCCAGGACTCGCACCGCTTCGAACCTGTCTACCCAGGATTAAAACCTTTATTATAGGATTTTGGAACCATCTCATTAAACCGTGGAATTGCCTTTCCTAACGCCGTCTCCTTCCTTCTTTCTTCAGACGCTGTCCACCCCCGTCTTCCCCTTCACGCCGCTGGCTTGCTATCCATACACGCTGTCTATTTTTCAAACAAAGCGAAGGCGCATTCAGCTGCGAAGCTTAGTACTATGGTTCCAGTGCTTCTACTGCGCATGTGCGTTGTATAGGCATGCCCCCTCCCCTAAAACCCCCTTGGAACTGTTAAAACTTCCACAGCGTCCAATTTGTCACGTATCTGTCTTGCTTTGGCTAATTCCGCAAGGGTTAAAGATATGACAACTCCGAAAGGCGAGGATTAGAAGAGGAGGGGTTTTGGACCTGTCCGATCGAACTTCGCTTCGATTGTGTCTAGGGGAGTAGGAAATGGCGATGGACTGATGTTACTTCTCTGATACCACCACCCTCGGTTATCTTTGACTCAGTGGCGCTGGTTATGGGGGACAGAAGGCGGGAGTGCGCATCACCCAGCCCCTTCTCATGCATGCGGTAGACTTTCTACTTGGAAGATCTGACATTATATCCACGACGACAATGGGACGGGAGAGTTGAGGAAGTAGCTGTTTATTTCTTGGGGCTCCAGAGAGGATGTTGCATGGCGTGAGTGAGACAAGGTGAAAGACGCCTTGATCCGAACTTTTTACCGGAAAGAGAACGTCCTTCCTTCAACCCTCGGAGTTGAAGAGGACATTTTCTATTGAAAGAAAGAAGCCGTCCCAGCGTGTATTAAGGTACGACTACATTCAGATAGAAAGCTAGTACAAGTAACGTCCTGCGGAGATGACTTTAGTGTTGAGAAAAAATCAAGTTATAAACGCAAATTCAAAGGATGCAACGATGAAGATATGTGGTCATAAGGGTTGCGGGAGAGTTGCGGGAGAGTTGATCTGAAGGAGAAATGAGATTAGCGAAGTTCGAGATCTAGCTAGGCTCTACTACGATCGAGGACATCGTGGTTATGTCGCTCTCGAGATCATCGTTAAGCTCGTATGGCTGTATGAGGGGAATTTACCCCTAGAGTTTCCCCTATTTAATCACACAACTTGCAGAAAACCCATGTATGCAAAGTTCTGAGTCAGACTATAACACCTTTAACAATATGACAATGTATCGCGACAATGAGAATAGGATTTCCAGGTCGAAGGTTCCTAAAAACAACGCTCACCAAGCAAGTACCTAGATATATTCGGGGACAACCTCTTAACAGCGTCCGCAAGCGAAACCCAAAGTCGGAGAAACAATGAATTCAGAATTCCGTACGCTAGAATCAGATCGTAAATAATTAAGACAGCTATTTGGAATGAAAAAGGTTTCGACCTCCTCACATAGTCCGCCGCCCGTCACCACGCAGGCCCAAGATTCCAGAAATAAGTAGAGTCAAAGAAGCTCCAAACGCCATCGCTTTTGTATCTCTGAATCCTCATTCGTCGTATTAATCAAGATTAAAAAAATTCCAGCTTGGGCGCCTAAATCATCAGACGCTCTTGGAGGTAATTTAACGGTTGGCGAGCGAGAAGGCGCAACTGGGGAACCCAGTCTTTTAGCATTGCTAGGCCTACGAGGATTAAAAGTGGTAGCTGGAGAAACAACGTTACTATCATGTAGAGCGTGGTTGGTAGTAGGGGGTACTTACCCAAATGAACCATAATTTCCTATCGCTTCGCAATCTCTTCACCTCCTTCGGAATGACGTCCAAGGCCACTGCATCATCGTGTTTGCGGGTTTTGCATATTACTGTACTGCTTGAAGCTGCAACAGAAGAGCTCCTGCCTTCGACTCCATCAAAGGTTTCGATGCACTTCTGATCCAGAAGGGCATCCCCTACAGCACGGATTACCGAGGCTTTCTTGACCTCATGAACTTCCTGGCTCGATTGAGGATAAATCTCCTCATAAGCCGGAGGTTTTGATGATATTCCCGCAACAGATCCTATCGTTTGACCATCCGTGGGCACTGCTTCATCGCTCTTATCAAGATCCATCAAATCAGTCGCCGAGCGTACTTTCCACGATGATCTCAGCGTACTCGCATCGGTCACTCGGCTTGGAGACATCATGGTTGCTCCCGCACTTCTCGAACGAGTGTGATGGTCTGGAGTACTAGCAAGCTTGCGAATCTCTTGCGACGTGGCCATATCAGCCGGAGTGGCTCCACGCAAGCTTCGCAAAGTTGGATCACCTCCAGATGAACGAAGTTTTCGGACTATCTGCAGGTGACCATTTAGAGCGGCCATGTGCATTGGTGTAAAGCCACCGTTATCTCGCAGATCCGGGTCGGCCCCTCGCGCCAGCAGTCCGGCAACTAGGCGAAGATACCCAAGTGCAGCGCTAAAGTGTAACATGCTCTGCCCATTTGGTCTCTGAGCATTAAGCTGAGCCTTGAAAGGACTATCGGCGAGGTCGACAAGGTCAAGACACTTCATCAGCGACGCTTCCAGATCCATTGATCCAAGTAGTTCAGCATTCGTGATAGACCCTTGCTGTAGTGTGGCACCCGCGTGACCCGAGCCAACGTTCGACGAGGCCAGACTATTCAGAATATTGCGAGCCACATCTTCTGCATGCTCATCCCGCCCGGTGTATTTGTGATTCAAGAAAGCCAGCGCTAATTCCATAAGCTGCTGCTTATTGTCATCAACATACCTAAACTGCACTGGCTGTTGGTGATCTAGTTGGGCCTGTTGTAAGCGGTCGAGCAATGTAACTCTGACAATCATTTCTTCGGTAGATGGAGGTAATGTGCATACGAGACATTTCTCGCCCCAATGAGTTGTAGTAGGAGCAAGTGCAGTCCCAAAAAGGACTTCGAGGCCTTCACGAAACCCGCTACCTAGAAGTATAATCTTGATACCTCCAGACTTGGGACCTGATGCAGGGAAAACTTCTAGTATTGTTGGCTGGTAGGGTATGGCCATTGCACCTGGCAGTCCATTGAGGGAAGTCGCAAGAGCCTGTGCGTGATTCCGTAATGATGCAGAAGTGTTCTGTGTGCCAGCGGTTGTCTGGATGGGAGCTTGCGCGCCGATTCGAGAGGGTTCGAAATTATGACTTTGATAGCTAACAGTAGAATTTGGTATTTGGCTTTGACGAGCGACACCTGGAGTGGATGGGATTCCTTGTAGTGCGGAAAGGTCATCCATGCTCTGGGATCGCTGCGTGTTTGCAAAAAAGTTGTAATCAATGTTACTTGGCGTTGGCGGATGCGTACTAGACGCACATGGGTAGAGACTGTAATGATGGTTGCTTGGGGTTGTGGAATTTTGATCGGTTGGGGACGAAACAAAGTTGGCGTTATTGAAGGAAGGTGTTGGTGGATTGGTGTTTGGTTGGAAAGGCAGAGAGATTGCTGATCCGCCATTTATTGAACGGGGAAAGCGGCGGTGCGTTTGGGGATGCATGAAGTGATCCATTGCAGGAGAGAAGTTATCATAACTTGATGCATGAGATACTCTAGCCCCACTTGGCGGGCCAGTAACTGCCGGGCCAGAAGTTTGGATGTTTGGCACATGCGAATTTGGTAACCTTGTCATGGTAAGGCCGTCTGGAAGCTTCCCAATGCCGCTCGTTTTCCTCCTTTTAGACTGTGGTCCTGGATGGAGAGATGGTGAAGGTGGACGTGACAGGTTGTAAGGCGTTGTAGAAGTAGAGCCGGGCTGTGAGGTGATCTGATGATTATTGAAGTGGGTGACATGCTGCATGAACTGAGGGTTGGGGTCATGCTGTAGCTCCTGGAGATCTGTTGTTGAATGGGCATGCGTAAACTGTGCAGGCCCGAGATATTGGAATTGAATATTGTCCGAGGGCTTAGGGATCTTTGAAGGAATAGCATCCTTGGCTTTATCAGCTGGGTTTTTGTGATCATCAGTCACAACGATAGAGTTCGTCATCGCTTGCGCAATGACTTTGTCTTGATAATCTTTGAGCGTAAAAATGACCCTATGCCAAAATTAGCGAGCTTTGTGGTCAACGGAGATATGGGACTCACTGAAATCCAAGCTTCTCTTCTTGGTGGCGACAGTAGCAAGCTATCCGCATCGGAAGATCGACCTGCATTGCGTCTTCGGGAAATACCGGAAGAGGGGAAGAGTATTCCGAGCCTGAAGTACTCGCATCCATGCTCTGCGAGCCAGACTTGGGTTTCGGAGGGGCTTGCCAGTCTTTAACTTCGTGTGTGTTAAAGACAATGATCCTCTTGGCTTCGTCCTCCTGCCACAGTTCCTCCTCCTCCTTGTTCTTGCTTTTCTTCCTACCTGCTCGCTTTCGCTCTCGAGTAATGCAACCCGCACAGATATTGACAGGACCGCCATTTAGCGGCTTATTCTCGTCATCATCCGGCAATGGAGAACCTCCAGGAGAGGTGAGTCGCCCCTCCTCCTTGAAGATTATTGGGGAGCCAGCCGCCCGTGCCAATGCCCGTTGAACTTTTGCCGGACCCTGCATGGCGCTGGTACATACAAGCATAGTATGCATTTCTAGCATCTCAGGTGATTTCTTAGGGGTTGGCTTCGCTATGAGCTTTGGTTTGGAGATAGTGTGCGTCTGCAAATGAAGTTTCGTTATTCCTGGTGGCATGGGGTATAAGGTTAATTTGATGGCTATTTGGGTTTC
>JAABUO010004879.1_pt1 | contig 15774 bp, 9 predicted proteins | sample 5559291 | NCBI WGS metagenome assembly JAABUO01 (sample SAMN10711878, study PRJNA513372) | rock metagenome | isolation source: Antarctica rocks | place: Antarctica: Victoria Land, Finger Mt sud
TTAACAAGAAAAGATGTTTAAGTAAAACTCGCTGACTCGATGTTACTCGCTTATAAAATAATAAGAAATAATCATCTTAATGTTAATCTGCGCGTCACACGAGATTCGTACGAACTGAATGTAAGAAAAACAGTTAACTCGTTTACGTATTAATCGAAAGCTATTTAAAATATTAAAGAATATGATACGCAAAAGGCGTTACGCATAAGAGAAACAGTTAACTCGTCTGCGCGTAAATTAAGAGCTACTTAAAAGTTATTAACGATGAGCGAATTTTAAAAGACGAGCGACATGCTAAATGCAGCGCACTTTATGAGATCAGTAAAGCATAAGAAAGCTTTACGTAATTAATTAAGATTAACGAATATAAAAGCTCTGTTCGATAAAGAGATGTATGTATTAAATAAGAAAGCTAAGCTTATAAAGATGAAATTAAGTTCTTCGTACGAGAAAGCTAAAGAATTAAAGATTTACGAAGAGACACTAAAAGACTCTGTTCATGAAAGAGACTGACGAAATGTTATTCAGATTAAATTAAAAAGCTTACAAGCACACGAAGTATGAGAGTTAAATAAACTACTCGAAGAAAGAAAGCTTATTAAATGCAAGTGAGTGTTTAAGTTAAAATACGATGAGAATGAAAGAATAATGAAATATAAAGCTTGTTTAGTTACTTAAGAATTCTCGCAACAAGAAGACATTAATTATAAGAAAACGTTCGCATTAATCGTACGAAAAAAATCACTAAGAATTTTCTTAGTTATGATTGCTGCATTAAATTTAAAGCTTCATTAAATGAATGTTAAAGCAGCATATTTAATTAATAATTTAAAGACAGAAGAACGAGAAATCTATATGCGAATTTCAGAAGAAGTAAACATACGACAAGATCGTACGAAGTTAGTATGACGAATCGTGAAGAGTTTATATGAATTAAAGTAATCAGCACGCTTATGAAACAAGAAGTTAATCGCTTTCTGAAAAGAATAAGAATATAAGCTTATGCTAACAGATGAAAGCATTATATACGCATCGTACGAGTCAGAATTCAGCATAATTAATATTTACGTGAATGACTTATTCATTAAATTAATAATAATGAACTTAATAAAAAAAGTAAAAACAGCGCTCTGTAAGAAATTCGATATGCATGATTTAAGAAAGACTCGAATGATCATTAGCATGCGAATTATACGTCATAAAACTAAGAAATTATTAACATTTAATTAAACATCATACATTCGTGAAGTACTGCAAGATAAAGACTTAACAACATGTAACACGATATTCGTACTCATGATTCTCGAATCGTACATTTCGTTAAAAGACGACGACGACAGCGAATTAGCATAAATTATTTTATATTAACGCTTAATCGAAAAGCTTTTGTACATCCTTTACGAAACACGATCAGATATAATCTTCGCGATTAATTATTTTTCGCAGTAATACTCGAACTTTCGCGTTAATTATGATAAAGTCGTTAAAAAGATTTTACGATATCTTAAAAGAACGATAAACATGAAAATTCATTATAATGATTCGTACGACGACACGAAGTATTTATTAATTATTTTAAATTACTCGAATAATAACTTTACAGAAAATATAATGAAACGAAAGTTCATTATGAGTTATTATTTCTTCTTAATAAGAGATATAGTATGCTGAAGCTTATAAAAGTAACGTACGATATTTACATTCATCACGAAAGTCGAGTACATTGTCATAAATCATATCGTCAGATCTTTAAATGAAATTCTCGTACTTGTACAAATTCTAAAAAATAATTAAGCTAGTTTAAATTTAATTAAGAACGTTAAATATTACGATAAAATTAAGCACATTAACGTTTAATATTACTATGTTAAAGAACTAGTACGAGACAATTACGTGCGAATGAAATAAGTATTCATTAAGAAACAACTAGCAAACGATTTTATTAAAGCTTTATTTAAGATAATCTTTATGAAGCACAGAAGAAAGCTAAGTGTTCTGTCTATTATATCGAATTAACTGTCATTAAACACTCAGGCTTAAATAAGATTCATTAAAGCAGTTAAAGCACATCGTACGAAGATCTTGTATTAATTATTAACTACGAAAGCGCTTTATTATGAACGAATAAAAGATTCGAAAAAAAAAGAGTGCTTTTAAGCAGTATTCGAAGCATTAATTTTATTCTTTTTCTACTGAGTTTTTAACGAGAGAATCATCGAATGCATTTAATTAACAGAGAATATGTGAACTAAAGAATTCATGAATTTAAAGAAAGTTATGCTACGTTTTAACGTACGATATATTGTCTCAGAGAAAGTATTAAATATTAAAGTCATTACATCGTACGACGTACAGCGTACGACGTGATTAGCTGCTTTTATTAAAACTAGTGTCGAATGCAGAGTTTTCTTCGTATCTTCGTACGTTGCAAACTGAACTTGTTACATACTTTAGTTACTACATACTAGATACACAATATACACGCTGTATGCTGACGACCTCGTTTATCATTACTGTTATACACATATGACTAAACTTTTGTCGAATATTTAACATTTTCGTTTTTAAACAGTAATATTATAATATTCTTTAAATTCGTTACTTTAAATAAAATTATATATAATTATTTATATGTAAAAACGAAGAAGATTAAATTCATTTTTATATATTATAAAGATTAATTCTGCGATTTATTTACGATTATAATAAAACATAATTAAATGAAAAATTATTTTCGTAATAAAATAAAGAATAATTCATTTTTCGTAATCGATAATTAAATACGAGAAAGTAATTATAATTATTCGTTAAAATTTTCGTTTAATATTCGCGCTTTAATGTAATTATTATACGAATGTCGTTATAAAAATCTTACTTAAAAATAAATTTCGTAACAAAATAATCGAGATTTTAATCTTTTAATATAATCTCGCGAGCGATAATTCTGTAAAAGAAAAACTTCGTAAATACTTCGTGAATAACTTATTTTATTTTTATTTTATCTCGTTTATATTCGCGAAATTTATAAAATAAAAAACGTAAAGTTCTTCGCGCATTTAATTAAATATATTCGCGTTAAAATTAATTATAACGTTATTATAAAACGTTAAAATAACTTAATTATAAAAGAAAGCATTATTTAAAAATAATTACTGAAGACTCGTAAGCGAAAAAATACGTTCTTTAGACTTCGTAACATTTTGTAATTAAGATAAAAAAGTAAATAATTATTTATTTAATTATTTCGTATAATTTTAATTAATAAAATTAACTCGTAATTATATATTTTATTAAGTCGTAATTAATAAAGCTGCGATTAAAAAAACGATCGTTATAAACAAATTAAGATAATTATAAATTAACTATTCTTTCGTATCACGAGTAATATTTAAATAAAATCTTCGCTCAGAATTACGAGAATGTCGTTAAAGAAATGAACATTCGTAAATTTTAAATTTTAAAGAAAATAATGCATCATACTAAAGTAATACTTATGTTATATTAATATTTCGTTTTATATAATTAACGCGATAACTCGTAGCAAATTCGTAAACTAAATATTTTTATTATTAATATTATAAGTGAAAGACTTATAAATAATTAAAGAAATTTTAAAACGAGAATAAAACGTTTATTCGTTTAATAATAATAAAATCGTAATGTTAAAAAAAACAATATATAAAATTACTTTACTTATAACTTAATAATAATTACATAATACGCGATAAAGAAAGATTTTATTAATTTTTACGAAGCTTTATAAAAAGAAATAAATATGCTGCGAAATATTTATAACGATAGCGATAATGAAATTAAAGCATTATTTTTAATTCGCATTTAGCTATAATAATCTTTTAATAATTAAAGCATTTTTTTATTATTAATCGTAATTTTATTCATTTATAAAAAGAATGTTAACAGCGATGCGATTTTAAAAATAAGTAAAATTAAGTAATTAAAAGTTTATAAGCGTTTATTAAAGTTTACAAGAATTATTTATAATAAATATAATTCGTAATTAAACTGCGAGTTTTTTAAATTATAAGAAATAATGTTTTATTATTTTAATTAACGAAGAAAATTATTATAAGATTAATTACGAAAGTGTATTTTAAATTCGTAAAGAATTCGTAATCTCATCGTGAAGTATTATAATTATAAATAAAAATTATAAAGCGAATTTAAAAGTAAATTATATAATTTTCGTAAAATAATTATTTAATTTATTATTATTTTGTAACAGATTTAACGTTAAGTATACGATTTAAAAGATAAAATATAAAATCATATACATTATTTAAAGATGCTTAAAAGATTACGAGTTTTACATTATAATTAATAATAATCGTAAATAATATTTTTCGTTTATAAAAGAATTATAATAATAAATATAATTAATAACGATTTTTTATTAACGAATATATTATTAACGTAAACTTTAACGTTAATATAAATCTTGTAACGACGAATTAAATACGAATGATACGAAACTACTTAATAATTATTAAATAAAAAAGATTATCTCGTAACGAATTTATTAAAGCGAGAAAATATTCTTTCGTTAACTTAACATTAATAAATAAAATAATCGTTTTATTACATTAACGTTTTATTCGTAAATGCTTAAGAATATTATTTTAAGCATGTTATAAAATCTTCGTTAATCGCTTTATTTATATATAAAGCGTTAGAGTTATAAACGTCGTAAAGATTATAATTTTTACGAATTAAATAATGTTTATAAGTTTCTTCGTTAAATTTATTACGAAATTAAAAAGTTTAATAAAAATAATTTTATTAACACGTACGACGTTTAAAAAACGATTCTTCGAATATAAAAAAAATAATAAATATATATACGAAAGTTCGCGTTTTTATTATTTTATTATTTAAACGAAGTTTAAATAATAATTATAAAAAAAAAATCTTTAAATAAAATACTCGTATTATAAGATTAAATCGTTTTAATATAATTTAACTTACAAATAATTTTTATTTTAGCTTCGTTTATTGCGAATTAATCGTAAAGATAATAAATAACGTTAATCTATTAAAATATTACATAATTATTATAAAATTCTAAAATAATTAAGTTATATAATGATTTTCGTTAATATAATTAAATAATAAAATTATACGATGTTTTATAACGAACATGTTTTTATTTATTTATAAAATCGCATTCGTAAAATCATTATATATATTCGCTCGAAGATTTTTTTAATTATTTTAAGTTTAATTTAATCTATTTTAATCGTACGCGACTTAAACGTTAATTACGTATTATTAAAATAAACGTTTATCGTAAAACAAAATCGAAAATTAATTATAATAAATATGTAAATAATATTAATAATATACTCGTTAACTTATTCTTAATCTTTTATAAACGTCATTTAAATCTTTTAATTATAAAGTTTAATATTATTTAATATTTTTAATTAAAAATAGTAATACGTAATGTAACAACATGTATACGACGTAATTTAATGTAATTAAAGAAAACGCGAAGTTATTTTACAAAGAATTACGAAAATTTAATATAATATTATGAAATTCAGTCTGTACGTATTTATTTAATATTATAATCGCAATCTTATCGTTAATAAGTAAATTTTTTTAATATTAATTTATATTAATTTACATAATTAATCGCATTTGCGAATTTAAAATTATTTAAGTTAATTTATTTATAATTATAATAATTTATAAACACTTCGCGATTATTTTATATAAAGAAATATATAAATTAGTTTTTTATAACATGTTCGTAAACTAATAAATTAATTAATTAAAAAGCTTAAAATTTCGCTCACTTCGTAATTAAGTCGCATAAATAAAATTATAAAAAAACAGCTGTGCGTACTAAAATACATAATTCTTCGCGATTTTTAACAAGTTCTGTAAATAATATAACTCTTCGTAAATATTAAACGAAGTCATTTTTAATTAATAATTTAATCTTTAATTAAGAATATAATTTACGAACATAAAAATAAACGTTACGTTATATTATCGCAAACATTAACGAAACTTGCGAGCGTTAATATTTATAATAATTAATAAAGTTTATAATAAAGTTAAAAACTTATAATACGAAGATAAAATTACGTTTCTTTACTTATATTATAAATTTTAACGTAATGTTATAAAAAATTTATTAATAACACGCTTCGCGATTTAATATAACGTTTCGTAATAATTATATATATAAATTATGCGATTTAAAATTAATAATTAAAATAAATAACGCATGAACTAAAAAATTATTAAAAGAAAAACGTTTAACGAAAATTAATATTAAAACGAATGCGAAAACGATATTAATTAAAACGAAAATGTTATAACTTTTTTTAATAATCGTAAATGTAACAGCGAACGTTAATAAGTAAACGAAAAATTTAATAAATTATGAATTATTCGTTTCTGAATTAAAAACGAAAGATTTAAAAAATTATAAATATAAACGAACTCGTTAACGAAGTAAAAACGAAGCGTAATTATTATTAAGCTTCATAAAAAGATATCGTTAATTTAATAAAAACGAAATAATATTTACATTAAGCTTTGCGAGAAATGTTCTTTATAACAGTTAATGATTTACATTAATTATTTAATCATAATTTTATTTTAAAAATATTAATTTATAAAAATAAAACGAAAAAACATACTTATTTTATTAACTTAACAAATACGTTATAACGAATTAAATTTTAATTATTTAAATTTAATAACGAGAATATTACGATAATATATAAAATAGAATATAATTCGTAAAGTGTTATATTAACAGCGAAATAAAGTTTTACGAACGTAAAAATATTTAAGTAAAAAATATTAATACATTTTAATAACTCATTAAGTTTAATTAATCGCAGAGCTTTCTTACTTTTACGATAATTTTCGTTTTAAAAAACTTAACGACAGTATAATCTGCGAGCATTCGTTTCGCGTGTTACAAAATGAAAAATCGAGTTACGAATAAATCTTAACGACATTAATGAACGACTTAATTTGTAAAGCTTCATTCGCGCGGGGGGTGAGGCGGGACGGGGTGCAAGTCGGGTGGCGAAAGTTCAGCCCTAAATCGTGTTGTAGTACATAGTAGATGAGGGTTTAGTAAGCGGTTCTCGCTAAAACTACTCGTCAAAATCTAGTGAGCATCGCTTCTTGCTGGCTATGAATCAGACATTAGAGCAACTCGAAAGTACCATAGGTAAAGTATGTAGGAGACATTATTATTGGATTCCTCTCTTCCGTATCAAACGGCGCTTTCGGCATGGCCGGCAGAGCGCAGGGAGCATGGGTCTCGACGCCCAACTCCTTCAAATAGAATTCTTAGTACTTGCCACACATACATAATACCAAGAATATGCACTGTAAGAATCGCAATCCGAAGTAGAGAAGGCATCGATCACGAGCGATGATATCTGAAACCGCATACTGCAACATCGAGGCTGAAGAAGAACGATGGTGACGATCGATTGACGATGATAGGCACGTTGAAATAAAGTAGGCAATTACCGCACTAGGGTAGTGCATGAAAGTATCGTTTCCTAAAGTATCTAGCGTGGGCACCTCCAGGGCACCTTACAGCATGTAACAAAGAGATCATTATTGACAGGCGCATCATGCAACGCAAGAGACTCCGCCTAGGTACTTGCAGATGGTATCGGGATCATGTCTGAAATGGGTGACATGCATGCTCCCCCGTCAACCTTGAAGCTGTCAAACTTCCCATTGAGTGAAGATGCTCCTTGATTGGCCGGCAAAGCTGCCACTCGACCTACTCCTGTTGCAAGGTGAATAATCGACATGGTCACGTGAGCGTATTATAAGCGGTGCACATACCTTACCTTAAGGTACCTAATTCACTCTACGAATACAGTTGCATGAATCCGTAATTTGGATGTCAATCCTGTTGCAGCCATCTCAACCCTGTCAATTGAGTGTTGGATACCCGATTCTCTTGAAATATACAGTTCTCCCAGTTATCTCTTCAAGAAATTCGGTGTCCATCTTTCTCCTACCTTGTCGCAACCATGGATTGGATGTCTCCTTTTCAAGCGACATTCATTCCGGCTTATATCGTGATAGTTCTCTTATTCTTGGCTAATCGTTGGTCGAATGCCGCCCTCTTGGAAAAGATACCCTGGGTTGGTCGGAAATCAAGGATCTTCTCCAGAGTCAGAGCGAGTCTCTTGAGTATCACTCAAGCTCGTGAGCTTGTGGAAGAAGGTTACTATAAGGTCCGCATTGTCCCATAAGTACGCTGAAAGGCCACAGCAGGACAGATTTGACGTGGCATGCAGTACTCCAAGGCCGGCAAATCCTTCGTTCTTCCGAGTTGGACAGCGGGACCGGAAGTGATCCTTCCGCCAAACTCAATTCGGTGGCTTGCCAATTTACCAGATGATGTCTTGGATGTACAGGAACTACATCAAGATATATTGGAGACAGATTATGTCTTCCAATACAGACACGCTGTCAGCAGCCCAATCCACGAAGATGTAATCAGGCGAGATCTCAATAAACAGCTCGGGTCCTTGACTACCGACATTATGAGTGAGCTTGGGAGTGGCTTCGAACAGTACTGGGGAGTTGACATGCAAGAATGGAGAGAGATTGCTGTTTTTGATAACATGATGAAGACCGTGACCAGGACGACGAATCGTATGCTGGTTGGGCTACCACTTTGTAATGCTTTACCCCCCTGACATTGCAAAGACTATGATGACTGACTATAATGTGTCATAGGCCGAAATGAGGATTACCTCAACTATGCGGCGAAGTACGCTCAAGCCATTGTTATTAGCGGCTCCATCATCCGCATGATCCCAGTCTTCTTGAAGCCGTATGTATCTCCTTGGACTATCACATCGTGTTTTCACTTGAGATCTGTGGACCAAGTCGTTCCGTGCCTTGCCACGGCTGGCCAATGGAGTTCACTAGGAAGTCGCTAATCTGCATCTTTCTTAGGGTCATGGGACATTTAATTGCAATACCGACAAGATATTATTATCGACAATGCGCCAAGTTCCTACTGCCTCTAGTCAAACAGCGTATGGCCGACATAGACAAGAACAAAGCCGGATCTAGTTCCTACTGGACAGAGCCAGTGAGTGATCTCGGAGTTTTCCACCACCTATAGCCTCTCAAAGTCTCACATTCTGCAGAATGACTACGTTACATGGTCGATCCGTGATTCGTACACACGTTCAAATCTAATTGACCGTAGTGCCGAAATGCTAGCCTACCGCATCATGATGGTTAATTTCACTGCGATTCATACTACATCGTTCACTGTGACTAATCTACTCTTCGATTTGCTGGGGTCTCCTCGAGTATCAGAATTCTTCGCCGGGCTGCGCGAGGAGGCAGAGCGCATATCACGAGGACATAATGGTGTATGGTCCAAAGCAGCCGTTGCGAACGCTGTTCGGTTGGACAGCGCGATCAGGGAGACAATGCGCCTTTCCAGCTTCCTTGGCCGTGGCTTAGAGAGAAAGGTTGTATCTAAAGAAGGTTTGACACTCGACGACGGCTGCCGCATACCTCAAGGGGCCAAAATCGGGGTTTCTGTTTACTCGATTCACCATGACGAGGGACTCTATTCCCAAGCATATGAATACGATGCTTTCCGTTTCTCGAGGCCACTAGAAGATGCCATAGCTTCCTGTCTTGCACGTGGCGAGGAGCACACAAGTAGCAGTGCTCCGAAACGGGATGATTTGGACAGCTCGCAGGGGAAATTGGAATCTTTGGTAACGACGAGCGAGAGATTTCTGTCATTCGGACACGGGCGGCATGCTTGGTATGTAGTTTGCTCCCGACCCATTGGGGTTTACGAAGGGCTATCTTGTTCTGACTACAATTGCTCTATTCCAGTCCCGGTCGGTTCTTTGCTGCAAACGAGTTGAAACTGCTGCTCGCGCAGATCGTGCTCAACTACGACGTAAAGCCTCTCGTGGATCGGCCCCCAAACAAATGGATCGCCGACACAGTATTACCACCAATGAAAGCTAAAATCCAGGTAAGGCGCCGTACTTAGGGATGATATGGACCAATGGCTCTACGGTTCAGTTCTAGAGGTTTCGGGAAGACATGTTGCAGCAGGGTTGAAACCATAGCCCAAGTTAGTGTATCTGTAAGGATGAACAGCTGCAGAGTATTAGTCTCTTATTTAGCCTTTCTGCTATCATGCATAAGCTGAAGATGTCCAAGACATCCTAATCCATCGTCCATAAGCTGAAAGCATCCAAGGCATCCTGATCCATGTCATCCGTATTCTGAAACTTCGCTGATATATGTAGAGAACGATGCATTGATGACGTTCCTCCGATTAGGAGGCGCGGCAGTCGCTTGATGACGTATCTCCTTTCCAAATTTGTCCTATATAGTACTTACTCCATACCTTCCTTGGTTTTGTGGGAATGCTTCCGACCCTTCCTTTACATTATGCTTAGATAACCTGGTGTACTCACATGGAATGCCTTCGCGTAAGACAATAGAATTCTGAACACTGCAGAATGCCACCCAAATCGTAAGCTAACTACTCCTTGAGAGGATATTGAAGTTGACAACCTAGCAAGCATTGTTCAACCCCTAGTGGACGCACTATGCGACTTTCAAAGCACACTGACCCTTCAACAGAAACAACATCTTTCCGAACTTCATTCAATTCCTACGGCCGATGAAGTCATAGCTTTCACTGCTCAAGTGGACCACGAGAATAGTAAGAGAAAAAGCCGATGTGTCGCAAGTCGGCTTTGTGGGGTTCTGGAGTCAGTCCAGCAGTTTTCGTCGGTACTGGATACTTTTGCTTCATCGCATCCAATCGCAGGGCTGGTATGGGGCAGTGTCAAATTTACGATATTGGTAAGCTGGAATTGCCCTAACAAATTGAAACCCAAGTCGTTGATTCTTCGAAGGTTGCGAGTAATTGTTCCAGTTATTTTGATAAGCTTACGGCTCTATTCATGAATTTGCGGAGCGACTGCTTGCGATATTCTGAATATCAAGCAATATATTCAGAGTCGATTAGATTGCAGGTGGCGCTTTGCAAGTACTATGCTACATTTATCAGATTTTGTCAAAAGGTGGTCCAGGAACACCAACGGGACAGTAAGTTCTTGTCAACCTATCCATAGCAGATTTTTACAGTTAGTTCTCAGATATTCGGATGATAAGGACAGCTTTATGGAGACCATTTGAAACCGAATTTGAAACATTTCACAGGGCGCTCCGAACGCAAAGCGAAGAGGTGAGACAAGAGATAGCTCTGAGTTCTGAGAGAGCCGCGAACCATGAACGACACTTGCAGCTCATTGAACGAACCTGTGCAACTCAATACAGGGCACGGGGCGACCTACACCGCCATGAAGAACAGATATGGAGGCAACAGTGCATTGAGCGGCAGTCAAGTGAGCACACTAAAGACTTCATCATTTGTCTTCAATTGAATAACATAATTTCATCAGGAATGAGGCGAGAGCGTTTATTAAACAATCTATCGACATATAATTATATGGCCCCTTTCAAACACGCTCGCAAATGTCGGCATGGTTCGACGACTGCATGGCTTAGTGATACACAAGAGTTCCAACGTTGGTCCAAGGGGGCTGAGTCTTCCTTATTTTGGTGCTCTGGTATTCGTAAGTCAACTTGTTGATACGGTACTGAGTAAATCATACTGATGATGTTGATCAATGTCAAGTTGGATCGGGAAAAACTGTAGTCACGTAAGAATCCTGTCTCAGTCCGACCTACACCTCAGAAAGCTTCTGACGTCGCCAAAATAGTGCCAGTGTAATCGATAGATTGTTCTGCAGTCAACTGCCTGCTGAGACGACACGGACTTTCTTTTTCTGCCAATTCGATAACGCAGAGTCATTGACCGCCAGAGCTGTCATCGGCTGTTTAACCAAGCAGCTGCTAATATCAAATTATTGTTCTGTCTTGACCGAGGCTGAATTAATCGAAGCACTAGAAGATGGTACTCCAGACATCGAAGATATTGTACCTCTATTTGAAAAATCGCTCTCATTGTCCTCCTTAAATTTCATTATCATTGACGCTATCGACGAATGTTCCAGAAAGGAGCGCGAAACACTTCTAGCTGTGCTGCGAAGCACGATGGATTCAACCCGCTCAACAGTTAAGGTATTCATCGCTAGTCGCCCAGACTTGGATCAAGAAATTAAACGTGTATTTGATAATCCCTATCACACGTCGATGAACTCGTCAGGTCTCCAACGCGACATCACAAGCTATGTCAAAGATGTTGTCACGCAGATGATACTCAATGGTGAGCTGATCGTTGGCAATGTAGAGCTCATAGTCGAGATCCAAGACGCTCTGATTGAGGGTGCTCAGGGAATGTTCGTTCTTTTCGTTCCTATAATATATACAGATATAGAGATACTGACGTCCGAAGGTTCCTCTGGGTCGTATTTCAACTGCGAGACATCTGCGCTCAACTTTGCGACGAAGATATTCGCAAAGCCATCAAGAACCTTCCGGAAAGTTTGTTGGAGACATATGAACGTGCAATTCAAAGAGTTGCAAAGGCAGGCAAAGTCCAGCTAGCAGAAAAAGTTTTCAAATGTGTAGCCGCCACAGAGCGACCACTCTGTCTTGAAGAGCTGCGGGAAGCAATTGCAGTCGAGCCGGGCCAAAGGTCTCTCACGTCGGATCGGCTTATAAACGACGTGTTCGGACTTCTTCCATGGTGTGGAAATCTTATCGTAGTGGACGAGGAGGACTTTGCCGTTCATTTCGCACACTTCACAATCAAGCAGTTCTTCTTATCCGTCTCCGATTCACCCTCGCTACCAAATTTTCGTTTCGATCCAATACAGCTCGATCACTACTTTGGAAAGATCTGCGTGACATATCTGAACTTCAACAATTTCAAGACGCAAGTAGGGGAATATCGTAGAGATCCTCAACGGCTGAAGCCGAGCGATATTATAAACGCATCTCTGTCCGCGGGCTTGAGCAGAAGAGTTGCGTACTCCTGGTCGAGGACTGGCAGAAGAAATAAAGTCAGAAACATGGGAAACTTTGATGTTCTACGCCAGTTGCAGAACGAAGCAGGCTTCGATGACCTCGTCTCGTCCCCGAATCTCCAGTCGAGTTATCCTTTCCTTGTCTACGCCAGAGATTTTTGGCTCTCCCACACTTCCAACATTACTAAAGCAGACACTGATATATGGTCTTCTTGGGCTCATCTGGTATTTGGAGAAGATACCCCAGCTCAATTGCCATGGACTCGTGCTGAGTGGACGAGTTGTACTGAACCTGTCTATAAGTGGATTGTTAAGCACGGACACTGCGCTCTGGTCCGATTGATGTTGGACATACATAAGAATAAGCTTCCACCGGTAAGCAGGAAATACCTACTGATAAGCTCTGCGGCGAAAGGGCTATTACCTCTCTTCAACCTCGTCATTGATGCTGGAAACAACTCGCCAATGGAGCTGGTAACAGCCCTGCAAGAAGCATGTAGAAATGGACAGGCTGAAGTCGTCGAGAATCTCCTAAAAAATAACATTGATATCAATGCAGCACCAGCCAACAGTTACAACACCACAGCGCTACAGGCAGCTACTGAAGGCGGCCATATTGGAATAGTAAAAAGACTATTGTCAATCGGCGCCGATGCTGATGCTATGCCCGGCAATGGTAATGGTCGAACGACTGTCCAGGCCGCAGCTGAATGTGGACATCTTGAAATCCTAGAAATCCTCCTCTCTGCCAAAGCCAACGCTAATGCCCTGCCTGCAGAAGAGGGCTACACCGCATTACAAGCTGCCGCCAGGAATGGTCATATAACCATAGTAGAAACACTCTTGGGCACCAATGCAAATGTAAACGCCGCTCCGGCTCCGCTGGGAGGCCGCACGGCATTGCAGGCAGCGGCAGAAGGAGGTCATGTTGATGTTGTCAAGATTTTACTCGCACAAAATGCTGATGCCAACGCTCCGCCAGCTCTCAAGCGCGGCCGAACAGCTTTGAGCGCGGCCACAGAAATTGGCCACACAGAGATTGCAGAGTTGCTCTTCAAGGCCGGTGCTGAAGTCAACTCGGCAATATCGGCATACGCAGGTCGTACTGAAATGCAGGCTGCAGCAGCAGGAGGACATCTCGAGATGATGAAAATACTCCTACGGGCTGGAGCGAGGCTAGATACGCCAGCGTCATCATACGGCGGTCGGACGACACTGCAAGCAGCGGCGGAAAACGGGCATTTGAAGATGGTCAAAAGCTTGCTAGCAGCATGTGTCGATGTAAATGCACCGCCAGCAATGACACAGGGCTGTACAGCACTCCAAGCTGCGGCCGGGAAGGGGCACTTGAAGATAGTGCTCAAACTGTTGGCGCTTCAAGCTGATGTGAATGCATCTACCGATCCTCGCGATTGGGACTTCTCCAAGGTAATGAATAGTAACTGCTCACAAAAGCTGTGTATTAATCCAATTTGGATTTTTCACGTGCTCATCAAAATGGAGGCTAACGTTATTCTAGCAGCGTCCACGTAACGAAAACTTCCAAGAAGCAGAAAAGCTCCTCGGAGTCACCTCCAGTACCGATGGCTCATCAAAACTGTATGAGGGCAGAACGGCGTTGCACGCAGCCGCGTCAAACGGCCACGCTGAAATCGTAAAAGCACTCTTGAAAGCTGGAGCACAAGTCAATATCCAAAGCAAGCGTGGAAGTTCGACTCCGGAGATATCGTCCAGATGCAAGCACGTCAACACTCTGGCGGCAAGTACGGCTGACGTCCCAGCTAGTATCCGCCATAGCCGCACTGTGCTGAGTCCGGTTGCAAAAGAAGCAGTGCTGAGACCATTGACGGCGAAAGCTGATGCCAACACGTTGTCCACACCATTACGTCAAACGGCGCTGCAGTTAGCCGAGGAAGGCGGACATTTACAGGTGGTGGCGCAATTGGTGAGAGCTGGGGCCAGAAAAACATCATGATAGCGGCAAGTATCGTGGTATCGCTCTGTTCATACTAGTAGTTGGAACCCGAGTTCTTCCCAGATCCGGGATTTAGGTTGATCGATACCCTCGAAAACCTGGTTAAGGCAAGTAGGCTGTTTGACCCATAAGCCGTCAGCTTCAATGGTGGTGTATGCTTAGACTCATTGAACAAAACAGATGGATACCGCGAAACTTGTTACATGATATGTCCACAAAACACATCTCATCCACACAGCATTCTTAGGAAGCTGGTCCATGGCAACACCAAACCCCACAACCGCAAATATTCAACACCCCCATCTCCAGTATAAGCAAGGAAATCTACTACAGCATCTATGTTAACTATCATGGGACGAAGGATTCCAGCGAATTTTTTGATATGCCCATAATATCCATTTCCCCTGAACAGAGACTGATATCAAAAGCAGAAAATGTATCTGACAGCTGGAAAGGGATGGGCTGAAGAGGTTGATTGCATGGTTCTTGCGTTGCGGAAGAGGATCGATCTGATTGGGTTTTGCTTTGGTAGTGCGCTGATTCGAAGTCATGGAGCAAAGGCACCGGTGAGGAGCGGGTAGGGTTATGTGGGGGTTTCATGGCGGTTGGGGTGTCTTTTGGGGGTTTGGGGTTAGATGGGAATGGTTTCAACTCGCGACTCCCAAGTGAAGGCGCTGGAGAAAGCATTTGTGGAGCCCACAACTTTCTTCGGCGTTTAGTCATTCCTCCTTCGGAATTTATATCAGACGACAACACTCCCTCATTCTCATCACCATCACCTTTCTGAAC
>JAABUO010004880.1_pt1 | contig 15773 bp, 22 predicted proteins | sample 5559291 | NCBI WGS metagenome assembly JAABUO01 (sample SAMN10711878, study PRJNA513372) | rock metagenome | isolation source: Antarctica rocks | place: Antarctica: Victoria Land, Finger Mt sud
TCCCCAGATCCACCTTTAGAAGGGATGACCAGGATGAGCGGTACTCCTCAAGGGGGAGCAGCATTGAGATCCTGGAGGGCTTGAACTGCCCCATTGTGGAGTACAATCAGCTGCAGATCAAGCGCAAAATTGGTGACGGCTCCATCGGCCTGGTGAGTCAGCCAAAGCCTGTCCTGATTGCGCCATGCACAGTGGCAAAGCCATTCGGCTGTCTACCATGATGACTGTCTAATACGCACATTTGTGGTGTTTCAGAATACTGTATTCTTCTGTTTTGGTGATAGTGATAAGACTGTTTTGTTTGTTGAGCAAGTATTTGCACTTGTTAAAGATTGTTACCACTCCTACAAATTGCCATCTTAGTAGCATGAGGCACAGGGGTAGTAAAGAAGTAAGCCTGAGGTGCATGCAGCTCATGTCATGCAGATGTGATAGCTGTTCTGGGGTGCTCTGCCTTTCCTTGTTCCCTTGTACCTTCACAGTGGCAGCAGATACTGGCATCACTGCTATATAGTTGTCAGACATTGGATCATCACATCAACATGGCTCAATAGGATGTAGCATCCGGCAACTCACAGTGAACTTCAGCCTCAGAGCTTAGCAGCTCTGAAAGCAAGGCATAGCCTGTGAAGCTGACTGCTGACTGCAGTATGTTGCAGGTAAATACTTGGGCAGGTGACAAGCATCTGAGAAAGCAGACGAGCTGCTGACAGAGCAGCACTACACTGTGATGCCAGCAATCTTTGAATTTAAATGACAGCTCGGATTCTATCAGATCTGACTCCATTTTCAATGCGTTGCAGGTGTATCTGGGCAAGTGGCAGGAGACTGACGTAGCAGTCAAAGTGCTGATAGAGATGCAGCATCTGGCTCCTGACAATGAGGTCCAGCCCCAGGACCCAGCAACTTTGGAGCCCTGGATCAACAGTGAGGAGGACAACCATCCTGCACAGGGTGGCACAGACCAGAAGAAGGCTGCCAATGGTCTGATTGGTCTTACAGCCTCCACGCTGGCTGGCAACTCTTGACCCTGTGCTGAACAAGGAAGAGACGCAAGCCATCAAGACACTGGAGAGAGAGGTCATGGTCCTGACTGGTGGCGCTGCAAGTTGCTGTGCACAGACGCACATGCTGTGCTTTGAATGCAGCTAGTTCAAGCAGCTGAGCAGCTTGCAAATGTGGCGAGCAGACACACACGCACCTGTAATTGAAGACCTGTGTTGAGCTGCCAGTGCAGGAACTGAATTGTGTATGTTCGACTGCATGTTTCATAAGATTCAGTAGAAACACACAGCCAGTCATGTTGCAAGTATGCCTGGTTCTTCAATCAATCAAATAATTGATTGCCTGGTTCTTGTGTACCTATGTTAGCAGTAGACTTGTCAAGTTTGGCCTCCAATCATGGTTGAAACACATACTGGGACACATCTGTGGTAGTTTGTGCGGGCATCAAGCACGGCATTCCAGTTATGACTGTGTCGTGAAAACATCTCTTCATCAATATTGGGATCTGCATACGTCTGTCTGCAGATGTCAATCATGCCAGGTGCCAGGTACTCATTGTGGTCATTGCCTTTGGCACTTCTACCCGCACCCTTGTTCATCATTGTGTAAAAACGTAATGCAGTTGTCTGTCTATGCAGGTGTCCATCATGGCTAGTCTGAGGCACCCAAATGTGGTGATGTTCATGGGCATGTGTGTGGAGCCTCCCTGTATCATCACAGAGTTCTGTGCCAGAGGGTCTCTGTTTGATGTCCTCAGGAAGGCTCGCACCAGCCCAGCCTTTGCCCAGCAGCTGGACTGGTCCAGGCGCCTCAGCATGGCTCTGGATGCAGCCAAGGTATGCTTTCTTTGCTCCCCCCCCCCCCATGGAAAGGAGTGACAACAGGATTATGGGTGTCAATAAAAGCAGAATATTGCCATCAATCTATCCCACCGAGCTCGTTTGTTTGCGTGTCATGAAACGCAAACAAGCAAACAATCTTCCATCATCATCAAAACATGATGAGATCTACACCAGGCGTGCCCCAAGTCGTGAACAATTTTGGATGAAGGCCACAGTGGACAGTGGACTGTGGCCTTCGTCCAAAAGTGTTCGTACTTTGGGGCGTGCCTGGTGCAGAGCTCATCAAAATTTGATCATGATTGAATGTGCTGTGTATGAAGCAATCTAGCTCACCTTACAACAATGCTGCTGCACACAGGCCCACAACAATGCATGTTGTCATGCCAACTCCGGCGGCTCCGTAAACCCCAGCTTGCCTGCATGTTTTGCTTGTGAAACGCCTGCCTCAGTCCAGCTGCTGCTCAGCAGTGGGACTGATGCAAGCACATCAGCGTGGCTTGCTGATCTTCACAGAGGCATGCAGTGGTCTCAAAACGTCCCGTCTGCTGACTGCCCAAACCAGCTTGCTAACCAGCTGTTGGCACATATTGCTCACTCACTCACTCACTCACTCACTCACTCACTCACTCACTCACTCACTCACTCACTCACTCACTCACTCACCCACTCATACTCACTCACTCACTGCCTCCCTCAATCACTCCCTCACTCCCTCACTCACTCACCCCCTCTCTCACTCACTCACTCGTCTAACAGGTGGCTTCCCCTAGGGTCAGGTATGTACAGTCATGCGCAGCTCCCTGTATGAGTGTTGGGAATAGCTGACACAAGTGTCATGGTGCAGGGGGTGCTGCACTTGCATTCACACAAGCCCACCATCCTGCACCGCGACCTGAAGTCCCCCAACATGCTGGTGGAGCGCCACTGGAGGGTCAAGGTCACCGACTTCAACCTGAGCCGCATGGTGCAGACCTCCAGTGCTGGCTCCTCTATCACATCCTTGCTAGCCAACAACCCCAGATGGCTTGCACCTGAGGTATACTGCCTTCCCATCAGAGTCTTGTGTCCATATCAACAAAGCCACATGCTCACCTGATGCCTCCCTGTTCTACTTTCCTAGAAAGTACACATCATGTTCACATGGTATTTCCCCAGTTTGCATGGAACAACCTCACAATAACAGATTTTCTTTCGTTCATGACATTGATAGTGTGTCAAAGGCTTGACAATGCTGTTGGGTGGTCTCCATGGTCCCTTGGAGCAAGCAACATGTAGCGCCACCTGTTCACTAAGCCTTTCAGTGCAGCTTGGCAAACATTTGGCAAGACAGCTCAAGATCATGCAGCTGCCGATGTGTAGCGCTGATTGCTAGTGGGAAGTCAACACATGATTGAGCATTACTGATCTGGTGCAGGTTGTGGCTGACCACAACTACAGCAAGGCGGCGGATGTGTATTCCTTTGGCATCATCATGTGGGAGTTGATGACCTGGGACATGCCCTGGGAAGAGCTTAACCCCTTTCAGGTTTTAGCCTACACCCTACATCCCAAGCACAAGTGTTCTCCCGACACTGCCAAGCTTAAGCTAGCTTTTTGCACCTGTTTGAGTATGGTCAGGAGCGTGGCCGCTGATTACGCTCGTACATTATTGTGGGTAGCACTGTGGCTTGCATAAGCAGCCACCCAGGGCACATATGTGCATTGCAGCTGCCTAGGCAGTTTGTCGCTCCAGCTGTTCTGCTTGGCGTGAGCACATATGTGCATTGCAGCTGCCTAGGCTGACAGTTTGTCGCTCCAGCTGTTCTGCTTGGCATGGTTTCAGTACTTCTGTCCAGGCTGTGCTGCAAAGTTTCACAGTTCTGCTGCACTTTCATGTCGCGACTCAAGAGTGCAGCTCTTCAGGACACTTTCATGATTGAGCACTTGTGTCTGTGCATTGACCTGAAACGCCCATGCAGCATATTGCCAACCCTGGACACATTTCACATCGCTGCAGGCATGCGTGCTGGTTACGTTCCACTCCTGCATTGCTACTGCATTCATGGCGTCATGCAGCAGCACTGTGTCCACCATGCTACAGCACAAAAAGCTTACACTTTGGGGTAGACTACCCAACCAATTTGCTGTTGCTCTAAGGTATTGTTCATCTGTCAGTCTTGACATTGTTTGAAGGTACTCTGTCTGCTGCAGATCATGCTGAGGCTGCAAGCGCAGGACAGGCCAGAGATACCCCCCCTTCACACCCTGCCAGGCCAGCCCCTGCCTGGCATTGCTGACTATGTCAAACTCATGCAGGTAACAGCGCCTGGCCCCAAGTCATATGCTCACACAGCGTGCATTGTCAAGCACTTGGCTGCCCTCTCTGTCTGTCTGCTCATCAAATTGCCTATTGGCATGTCTGTCTGTCTAAGTCATGCATGTCATCTGTTTTGGCGTCTGCATGCGATGCTGTGGGTGTTGAAACAATTTGTGAATGATTCCATCTCAAACATGCACCTGTCATGCATGTCTGCTTTACCTGGCAGCAACCCAGCCAGTTTGTTAACCCATGCAGCAATAGATGCCTGTCTCAGAATAGCTTTCCACAGATGCATGCAAGAGTCATGCTTGACAATGACTGCAGGTTTGCTGGAGCCAAGATCCCAGTAAGCGACCTGGCTTTGAGCATGTGATTGTGTCCATCAGAGGCTTACTGGAAGGCGCCACCAACAAACAAAAGCTGCAGAAGACCCTCACAGGTCTGCTGTACTGCCTAGCTTACCACATGTGGCTGCATCAGATGCGCTTCACACATATGCTTGACCAGCTCAGGCATCAGCGTCTGTCAGCCAAGATTTCAGGTATAGGGTTTAACCTAAACCCTAAAAGCCTAGCCACTGTCTGGCACAGCACAAAGGTTTCAGCAGTACTTTTTGACCGGCATAGTGCTTGGGGACTGGAGGGGGCAAAGCATGGGTTCAGCAACATAAAACAAAATGATATCAGTGCAAGGGGTGGCACTGTTGGCACATGTTGTCAACATAGTGGTGCAATAGCAGTTGCACACATTACATCTTGTAGCCAGATGGTGCTAGGTGTAGTGTAGCAGCCATGACTTGTCACAGAGACGTCGGGCTGCTGACCAGACTGCAATGGTGAGATTACAGAAAGCTGCAGTGTACATGCTATGCAGCAGAACGCCCTTGTGTACTGTTACTGCTGTTCATGTGGCATGATGCTTTTCCAACTCCTGCGTCATAGAGGGAGTCTTGCCGTCCACATATGGAAGGGCGGGGGGGGGGGGAGGTTAGTAGGCTAGCAGTTGAGCTCATGCCATCTTGATAGCCCTGTCCAATCTCTTATATGAATGGGCAAGGTTTCAGCCCTGTACACACTGGCTGACAGTGGTGCTCAAAATCTATACAATGAGCATCGCCAATTGCATTGTTCTCACTGTTTCTGTTGTTCTCATAAGCAGTGCCATCACATGATTGCTGCTGATCCAGTTTGGTGATGCAGAGGTCCCAAGGCTGGCCACGTCGAGCATGGTGCCTCCAAATCCGAACAAGCTGCCGGTGGTGGGTCAGACCCCCTACAAGGCTGATGGGCCTGACCCTCAGCAGACCCCTTCCCCCCTGCATAGCACGGACAAGCAGACCCCTCTGCAAATTTATGAGACACATCGGCCCTTCTTTGGCAGTGCGCCTGTTGGTGGTTTGGACATCTTATGCAGTGAGCTAGCTCTTCCTAGTGAGCAATGCTGTGGTGGATTGTGTTCACGTGCTGTCTCTTTTTGCCAGAAGATCGTGCTGAACAAGTTATTCACACCTGCACTGTCTGCAAATGCTGCCAATTCACCGGTAACTTTGACATACAGAAATGTTGCTGCAGGTTATGGCAAGGACAAGGAGGGCCAACTGGAAAATGTGCAGTACCACCCTGTTTCAGGTGCTGATTCACAGCAGGAGCTGCACAAGTTGCAGAACAAGAACAGGAACTTCACACGCAGGAATTCCTGGAACGGGAGGAACACACCATTGGAGGACATGCTGGGCACAAGACCACACTCTCCCAGAAAGAGACCGTCAAAATGTGATGTTGCAAGTCATTGATCCAATCGTGTGCAACAGTGTTCAAAGTTTACAGAGGTTCTTGTGATGAAATGGGTTGTCTTTTGTTTTTGTCAGGTGCTCAACAGTGACATCTTCCTGACTGTGTGTCCCGTGAAGCAGGTCTGTGTAGCATGGTCTGTGTGGGTTTCAGGCAAGCTGGCTGGTGATCAATCTATCACTGTGTCTGTCTTTCAGGATTTGATCGAGATAATTTATCAGAATGCAAGCTCAGCAGGTGCCAAGTGATGGTAGCTCAGACATACAGCAGTTACTGCAGTGTGACGCATAAGTGGCATTGGCCGATTATTCTGTTTAGCATGTCCTTTTGCACTGTGAGTCCAGCTGTAGGTGTGCCATGACATTTGGAAATTTTATGGTTTCAAAACTGAGCAGCAGGCCTGAGGACTATCTCCTGCCTGTTCTTAGCAAAATGGACGTACACCAATACCGTGATATCACAGCGATACTGAGTGCATTATGCTGTAATAATTGCATAACTATGGCCCAGAGCAACCCTGGAGCATGTTCACAGTATCCAGTCAAACTAGGCATGCTGTGTGGCCTAATTTCTGAGCGCAATCCCAGTGACTTCACTTGCAGCGCCACACTGTCAACTCAGACTCGCGCTTTGTGCTTCCCAATTTGCTGACCTGACAAAAGTCTATCTTTCCTGAAGAAAGCCCTAGACCTGAAGCCAGGCTGGTCCCGCGGAAGTTTATCACTTCAGCCTGTGGCGAACGAGAATGCTCAGGTCTCCGCTACAGAAGCCAGCCGTGCGCGCGTTGGGTGTAACGGTCATGACTTTTGCAGCCCTTGGCGGAGCCACGATGGCAGTGTCTACAGGGGCGTTGACAGTTGTAAGAGTAGGTCTCAGGCAACATAGGGTGCGTAAACGGTTTTTGAAGCCTCACGACAAGTGACCAGTTTGAACTGGCCTTTTAGAAGTCATTTCTGAGCAGTGTTGGCCCTGATGCTGCAGAGAAAACATGCTGTATGCTGCCCAGTCTGCCTGAACAAGGGTACTCGAGATTGCCAAATTTGCAAAGGTAATGCCATGCTATGGGCTGAGATGCAAGATGGGCATGCACCTCCAGCAACAAGGTAGACCATGATGTATCATTGTATGTGCAGGCCAAATGCAGCTGGACTGGTCACCTTTTAAAGATCCGCAAGTGAAGCGTTACTGTCTTTGCCCTGCTTGTAGTGGACATGGGCAGCAGAATTGTCTTAATTGCAATGGTGAGGGCATTGTGGCTCCATTTTGAAGCAACGCACAGAGATCGATGCCAAGTGCAGGTTTCACTCAAGTCCACTCAATCCATGCAATCCACAACGTCCCAAACCACCACCTGCCCATCCAGACCTGCAGTGGAGAATCTGCTAGAAGCTGTCTTCTGCTGGGTTTGAAAGACATGCAGATCAATGATGCAGTTGATGTGCGCTGACTTGTGATGGGCTCCAGCGACTTGAGGTTGAGTGCTTCTCCTAGTCACCTGGCATCATCACACATTCTTTGACAATGCTCACATGAAGACATCCCAACATGAGCTTAGCCAATCTCAAAATGTACTGTTAGATGCAATGACAAAGATTGACTCATGCTCAGGTTTTGTTCAGCACTGACCACCACTGTTGGCACTCTGTTTACCATATGGTATTGTCAAGACATGTTCAAACAAAGGATGGCAGAGACACAGCTGTGCCTCAATGAACAAGCCAATGTGAAAAGCACACCTTGTTGTTGACTGGTGAAGCTGTCTGCTGCTTGAACATGTCCAGCTTCTTGCTGAAGTCAGCAGACAACTGCTTCTTCAGATGAGCAGCATGTGACTGCTGAACATCACCTGTAGCCGTCAAGCAAAACTTTGGTGCCTGTATGCATGAAAAGGTATGTGATATCAAGCTGACACACACTGAAAACAGCTTTCTGCACTTGTACAGAACAGACACTAGTCAGCATTTGCCAACCACACATGAGCAGCATGCATGTAGTTCAAGTCGAAAGTCGAAAATTCATCATGGACAGCAACAAATCCATTGTGGGGCAGTTCAGCTGGAGTGCAGGAAGGCAGGACACAGTGACTGCTCGCCTTGAATGGCTCTGAGGACTCGCCAATGCTGCTGCCTACATTCGAACATATACATATCCCCTTCAAACCCTCCAGCAACCAGTAGATCTTCTCGAAGGAAAGCTACCACCTACAATGGCAAAGACTAGTAGGGAAAGCTGCAATCCTGCAAATCACAACGCCTGCCCACAGCATCTGCAACATACAAATGCATATTGCAGGGCATGACATGTGTTGTCAGCTCACCTACCTTACCTTGAAGGGCAATTGTCTCAGCTGTACATCCTGCCGTTCTGGCTGAGGCTGCAAGTGGCATTGCAGTGGTGACTTGGGGTCTGCGCTCTGATCCTGAACTAATGGAGTGCTTCTCAGCAGCTCACTGCCATCTATTCCTGACACCACATGCAGCTTGGACCCATGGCTGGTAAAGCAAAGCTGTGACCCTGCAAGGTATCTGCCCATCTTGCACGTCCTTGGTATTTGGCCAAGAGCTGGCATACAGCAGCAACCTTAGAAAATGGTATGCAGCGGCTCACATCACATGTAAGCCGTGTTTTGCTTTCAGCTGAGGCAGGTGAAATACAGCCTTACCTGATGGGGACCAAGCTACTGCATGGCACCAGCCAGATTGACTGTCCACTTGCAATAAGCAGTCTCCAAATTTTGAGGTGACGCCACTCAGGCTTTGCTCTGCATCTATGCCTGGAGAACGCAACTAGTGGGTGTGGAGTTGTTTTGATTGGGCTTGCAGGCTTGTAAGTATTCACTAAGATGTAGACAGCACAGGGCAGATACCTGGAAGGGCTGTGCTAAAGACTCTGCACTTGCTGTCACTTGATGCTGTAGCTAGCAACATGCTGTCAGGGTGCCAAGACACCATCAAAATGGCTGAGTCATGTTGCCTTCTGATCAATTTACTGGCCCACCAGTGGCTCTCATGCTCATAGTAGCAGATGCAGATAGCTTTTGCTGCACTGCCAATGGCAAATTTACGCTCGCATGGACTCCACTTAACACATGTGGCTGCTTTACTGAGCCTTGTGATGACCATCTCTGGTTTCAAAGTCTGATCCTGCCAAGAGAAGACATAGCTGTTTCTGTCATGTGAGCAAGAAACCAGCTGGTTGCTGTCAGCACTCCAGTCCAAGCCAGATACAAGCTGATCATGGTCGCTCAAGGTGTGTGTGCGTGTCCATTGGCCGGTCGGAGATTTCTGGTATACGTATATCTCGTGATTGTTGGGACAGATAGCCAGATGCAGCCTATCTGCTGTCCAGGCATGACAGGATAGCTGGGAAGTTAGCTGGTATGCTACTGCTGCCATGGATCACGCTCGCTCACAGTCCAGGGGTACTTTTGAAGCGTTGCAGGACGGCTCAATGATCGAAGGTGCTCTGTGCTTCCTCCGCCGCGAGTACGGGCTACCGGGCATAGACTTGTTGCAATATGCTTGCACAGGATGTTACACTGCAGAAGGGGAACATGAACACTGTCATTCTGCAACCGCTCCAGCAGGCCAGCAAATCAAGTGACAAAGCTTGCAAGCCAAGGGCTCAACATCGTTCAGCAGAGTCGCATCCAATTGCGCGTGCAGCTTCTCAGGGAACATTTTCATGACAAGCAAGCTTTCAGATTGGAAATTTGCAACATTCACATGGAGGCTTACTCGCTCACTACAACGTTCCAGCTGAAGACTCGCACACGACCGGGTTTAGTACACCGGCTACAAAGCAACATCAATTGCACACTTGGCAGCATTACTTAACATGTATCACACTTCAAATGGTCATGTAGACCTGGCTGGAACACAAGGACTCTCTGCAAAGGTCGCTGCTGAAAGACACGACACATCTAGTGTAAACAGACAACTTGCACTTAGCTATCACATGTGCAATTTCCTAATGTCATGACACATGAAACCAAAACCGAAACCTCTCCGTGCCACCAGACCCATGATTTGTTATGAGTTCTAAAGGTCCCATCGTGGTGCTATCCCGTCCTGGTACAATGAACACATCCCCTAGCCAGCCTTCCTTGCGTACATGTTTTGAGTCGCATCCCTGATACTCACACGGTATCTCTACTCAGTCCAGCTCGATGATTTCTGGTGGCGGCGAGTGATACAGTGTACGTGACAACCTCTGCTGTGCTGGCCTGGCTGGGCTATGCTGTAGTAACCTTGAGGCAGCTGCTACAGGCTGCTGTGCTCCTGCTGCACCCTTTGCAGGAGTTGTGCTCTGGGATGCTGCAGCAAGTCTGCGCTGCTCATTGCGCTGCTCCCACTCTCTTGTGGCTGTCTGCTGCAGCGCTTCATCCACCTGGCCAAACCTGTCCTCCACAGTCTCCAAAACCTGCAAGCTCAAATTGTACGTCTGATCACAGAACCTTTGAGGAGGTTACTGCTGATCTTGAAATTTGCCTTTGGAGGACACTGGGGATTGGCTGCATAAGTCATGCTCTCACTTTGCAGCAGGATTTGGGAAGCTGTGCATGGTATATACACATGCACCAACACGTGTTTGCACATTGTCATGATATGCTGGCCTGGCCTGTGTGTGTGTGAACAACCATTGGCACATACGTATGCATGACTCATTGATACAACAAAAGCAGTGCATCAACCGCAAAGCAGCATTCAAGTTCCCTGAAAGATACAGCAGGATGTTTGACCTTGAAAACGTCTTCTGACATGAGGCTGAGGCCAATGATAGGCTCCCCAGAGTCCAGCTTGAGGCGCACCACCCGGGCATAATCCTTGCTCTTAGCACTGTCCATGTCGCTTGGTCTCACCTTCTTCTCCTCATCTGGAATGACTGTATCTGACAGCACCTTCCATATGGGCAGCACAGCACCTGAGCACAATGCATTCATCTAGTGCACCACTCGTTTCAATCATGAAAGAGTGCAGCCAACCAAACACTGTTGCAACCGATGAAGCCATTAAGCAACTAACCATGAACCAATTACCATTTTGTACCAACATTCCCAATCATTGCTTGAGGTACAGCTTGGGCTGAACATGGCAAGCAGGCATAGCCAAACCACCCCAGCCTGACGCAAAAACCTGGCAGGAGCACCATGCAGGGGCACAACTATGGAAGCAGGGCTGATCAGACCCAAGACATTGTATACAGCTATGACTTTTGAGGCTTTCAATAATGTATGTAGCTTACCATGCACCATATGCATGGTTGTGACTGAGGTCCCAGTGTAGCACTCCTGACCCTGACGCTTCCTGAGGAGTAACAAGCAGCGCGTCACATATACCTCCGCATAACATGCACACCAGACACAAAACAGACATGGTCTTGTGATCACTGTTGACATACGAACAACTGAGCTGCTGTGTTACAAACTTGGTCATGCTACAGACGACGATCACACCACTATGATTTAATCAGTGTGCTACAATACACTCGCTGTACATTCCAGCACCCTCGATGTGCTTTAGCTCTGAGCAGCCAGTGCATTGCTGTGCGCTGGTTCATGCGTGGCGTGAAGCTGCTCATACCTGGAGCAGTTGTGGCCGTGAGTGCAGTTCTTCTTCAGGAAGTTGTACCAGAAGTCCCAGTGCTTCTTGGCTGTAGCATCACTGCAGCGCCTGTACGCCTGCAAGAAATGCAGACACGCTGAGTTGCGGGCTGCCAATGAGTCGGACATACTGTTCTTCATGCTTCATGTTTTTGACAGCATTTGGGACATTTAGGCAGCAATTAAAGCACAGGTACAGCTGCAGACTTGCCAGAGTGACTTGTACGATACGCTCCTATCAGCAAGAAACAACAAGTTCAGCGTGAGCATGGTGCCAGTGACATGACAGGCCATGACATGCAAACCTCAGATCAGATGGAATACTGAAGGTCACAACACACAAGCAGCAGATGTGTCTGAGCCACCATGTCAATTTGACATATGACATACACACCTGCATGAGACCGCCCTCCTGCATGTCTGCAGCAGCGACGTTGTTGGGGCGATGTATGCGGAAATGCTGCGGCCCCTTGTCAGAGTGCCTCCTGATTTCGGTTGCCAGGAGTACCCACGTATGCCCTGCCATCAAAAGCACAGCAATGAGCAAGGGGGACGCTGCTCACTGCATGCCTTCTGTCATGACAGCCTCTCATGTGAGGGGATTCAGACGCCAAGACTAGACATACAGCACAGCAACATCAAAGCTATGCTGCTCACTGCATGCCATCTGTCATGACAATACATGCAACCTCATGCACACAGCTCGACGAGCACATTGCATGCCAACGTTGCAGAAACAGAAATCAGACCCTACAAAGCAATTCCTGTGCTGGGTTCAGCCACCTCTGTATCTCTTCTGGTATCTGTTGAATTGAGCTGGTGGCCAACACTTGTAAATGCTGACACCTGTGCAAGTGTGTATGAGGATCCACCTGTCTTGCCCTGATCTTTGATAGTTGTACAAATGTACATGCCGTTCCTGTTAGATGCCGGCACACCGCGATCTTGCCTGTCTTGAATGTAGTTGTCCCTGTACTGCTTGGCCTCAGCAAAGTCCATGCCATGATTGGCCTGAAGCCTCGAGTAGTATGTGCGCGCATCTGCACAGCAATCGGCAGCCTTGTTGAGCAATCAGAGACAGCTCAAAGCGGGCAAGGCAGCACAAGTGAACAGCACGTCTGATGGTGATCGCATGCCAAGCAGAACAGTTTGTAAGCTGGTTTCATGCACCAAGAGACAAATGAAGCAAGCGTCGGTGGTTCAAGCAATCATACCTGACGCTGCATCCACATGGAGAAGCTCCCGACTCATGCACGTGATGCTCTGCATGCCTTGCAGGCTCACAATGCCATTCTCAAACTTCCCCTTGGTCTTGGCCAGCTCAATGCAGGCATCCTGTAAAGAAGTCAGGACGAATGCACTGCACATATGTCTTCATACCATATTGTCACTCAAAGCTTTGTCTTTTGGATGAAAAGAGTGGGCAACATTGGGTCATAGATGGCTTGCTGCCTTAGGCTCCCACTGATGTTCATGCCAGAAGCAGCAGCGTCCAGGCAGAACATGCAGGCCTGGCTGAACAGCATTGAGGAAAACAAAACACCATGTTGACACCTGTGTGAAAGCATGGCATGATGCAGGAGCTGAGTTTGCAGCGCTTGTTGACATGTGGCTGTGAGAAATTACAGCTGACACAGAATGCAAACATGCACATTAGACTGCGCCGAGCACTCTTGGAAGCAGGCCTGAGAGGCAGTCGTGATGGGTCTGGCTTGCAAGGCGTGGCTCACCAGAGTGTCACTGAAGAAAGCAAAGAGCATCTTCTGGTCACGCAGGCTCATGGCCAGCATACGGTTCAGGAACTTGGTCACCTTCTTGTTCTTCTCCAGAATATGGAACACCGGCCTGTAAACAGGCAGGTGTGTCATGCTTGGTGGCATTGACACCTGGAGGTGATGCCTTGAGCTGTGTCATCAGACATTTTTGTTATAGGCCTTGTTCCCATTTGCTCGCTACTGTTTTCGAGGCTTGATGATACGTCGCTCATGCAGTCAAGCCCGGCACACCCTATTTGTGGCTGCAAGGCACCATATGCCACAGGCAAATCAAGGGTTCAGCATTGTGCAGACAAAAGCCAGACATAAGACCAAGCACATGACACTACGAGGGGCCAGTCGCAGTATTGGCAGAAGTCTTTTCGCTGACAGGCATAAGAGGTGTACCCTGTAACATGATTCTGCTTGGTGATCAGGCCAACAGCAGTCAGAGCAGAGCGCATGTATCTGAAGAAATCCTGGCCAGGGCGGTTGGCGCAGGTAGAAGGGCGGGGCCAACCCCCATCAGCCCCCAAGTCCTTCAGGGCTGCAGGCAGGTGGGGAACCTGTGCACACAAGCACACACGCTGATTCAGACAAATGCAGGAAGCCCCTCTTTGAGAAATATTATCACGCATAGCAGCATGCAACACATTGCAGAAGTGCAGAGGGTGTATAGGGGTACAATTCAATGCCAGATATGGATCAACAAGCACATTGTCATCAGGGTATGTATCAGCGTAGCAGCTTTGCGTGCTGTTTGTGGCATACAATTGCTCAAGATGCCCATTGTACCTGGACGCCAGGCATTGGGTCAGAAATGCCCAGCACATCTCCGTACAGCCTGTCCAGAGCTTGCTTGCCCCACTTGGTGTCTACATCAAAGCTCTTCAGGTCCTCACCAGCGCCAAGAGCCCTGCAGTTGACACCCCAAACCTGGCTCCACATATCAGGTCCCATATTCAATCCAACAGCAAAGTCCGTGACCACAATGACCTTTTTGGGTTTAGAGGATGAAGTCTAATAAGGCTGGCATCAAAGAATACAGATGCATGCTGCCACAAGGTACGGTAGAGCAGGACGTAGCTGGGCGGTGGGAGGAGGGGGCCACCTCCTGTCACCCTTGACTAAGGCAAGACAGTCTGCACATGCATCGTGATTGGCATAAGCTTTGTGAATCCCCATGATGCAAAGACTACAACACTGTGAGCTAGACAGAGAGGGGATGCAGGGAGGAGGAGGAGACAGGAGTCAGAGCTGTGTACCTTCTGTCCCCCTTGAGCAGAGCCCCCAGGGATTGCAGGCGCTTGGCAGCAGATGAGGCAAAGCGGTACTCTCCAGCGCAGGCACTCACCACAATACGGTAGATGGGTGCGCTGGTCTGGTTGGACCTGCAGGAATGCTCCAACCGACTTTGTTGCAGTCAGCGCATCAGCACCACAGAGACACATGCAGCATCACATTTGCTGAACTTCATTATGCACACAGAAGCCGTCATATGAGTAAGCCATCAGTGAACAATACTTCAGCTGTTCAGTGCCCGCATGCAAAGAGCCGATTGCAATGTAGCTCACAAGCAAACAGCATGGTGTGTAAGCAAGCATGCATAGACTCTATTGTACGCTGTTTACATTGTCCGCTGAACAGCATATCTGAATGCAGATGAAGTGCAACTGACAATACGCTTGTCTGAGCACAGCACAGACAGAGCCATAGGTCACAGCTGAGGCACACCTGTGGGAGCGGCCGAACTGCTGGATGGCTTTGTCTGCGCTCCAGGGCAGCTCAAGGGTGAGGTGGCAGCGGCGGCGCTGGTTGGCCACACGCTTGTCTGCCTGCAAGCTGATGCCCACAGAGGCGGCATCACTGATGATGGCTATCAGCTTGCGCCCATCCATGAAAGCTTGCTTCTCCTTCACGTTCATCAACTTCTGGGACTCCTGCATGACCACACGCGTGCTTGGCTGGTTGGCTTGTCACAGATTCATGCTTCTGTTGCATGCTGCCTCAAAGGTGTGGGGTGAATAGAGTGCACAAGGGTAGGAACAAAGATGTACATGATGTCATGCTAAAAGACAGACCATAGTGCTGTGTCTCAGCAGAAAGCTCATGGGTTTGTGTAGAACCTCAGGTGCTGCTGCTGTTGCACCACACCAAGCAAACACTCGCAAACGGACATGTGCTAGAGGATGTGCGCATGGTGTGATGGCCTGAAGGCAGAGGCTTGCCTCTGGGCATCTGCGGTGCCAGTTGACGGTGCCATCTGCATCCCTCTTGAGCAGGCCCTTGCGGCCTGTCATCTCTGCCACCTTCTCCTCGCCGCCCATCAGGTCAGTCAGCTGGTCTAGGGGGTTGGGGGGCAGCTCCATGATGTCCAGCAGCCGCAGCAGCATGCCTCTGATGCGCACCATCTGTGGGCAGCTCCCAGCACCACCTGTGCACGCTTTCTAAGTCAAGATGGAGGCCAAAGAGGGTTTACAT
>JAABUO010004881.1_pt1 | contig 15772 bp, 22 predicted proteins | sample 5559291 | NCBI WGS metagenome assembly JAABUO01 (sample SAMN10711878, study PRJNA513372) | rock metagenome | isolation source: Antarctica rocks | place: Antarctica: Victoria Land, Finger Mt sud
CGACCCGGCCGCGCCGCCACCGCCTGCGCGCCTGACGCCGCGGCTCAAGCCCTGGGAGCGCGCCGCGTCCGGGCCGCCACCCGGTGCGTGCGGCGCTGCGCGTCCCCCTGCGCCCCTTCCCCACCTGCTCCGTGCGGCGCGGCCTGGCCTGCGCTGCGGGCGGCAGGCCTGCGCTGCGGGCTTTGCCCTTGAGCGGCAGCCGCGGCCGGTCCCCCTGGCTCGCACCCACGACCGGTGCGGCGTGCGAGCCTGCGCGCGCTGGGCGCGCAGCGGCGTCGCTGGCGGCAGCCGCAGCGGGCGCCGGTTCAGGCGCCGGCTTCCCGCCCGCCTCGCGGGTGCTCGGCGGCGCCGGCGCGCGGTCCGCAGACGGCGCCGTGCAGATCACCGAGCTGGCCGCGGAGGCGGACGGCGCGCCCGCCGAGCGCGCCGCCAGCAGCGGCGCAGGCGCGCGCACGCCTGCACCACACCCCCATTAAACGTCTGTGTCGCGAGTTGGTGACAGACATCTGTGCAAATGCTGCGCTGTACAAATGTCCGGACAGGTGTGTAGCCGCCACGGCACCCCGTCCCAACGGTGTCAAGAGCTTGGGGCCTGTCAATGGGCCTTGGTCTCTTGGCCTTTGTTGGGCGCGCGAGGCTTTTCATAGTCTGGCTGCGGCGCAGTCCTGCAGCCTCCCATGCCCCAGCCCCGCCGCGCCCGCTCAAGCGCACATGCGCCCACAGCAGCCTGTGCGCCGTTTCCTGCAGGCGCGCCCGTGTGGAAGCCGCCCGCGGTGCCGCAGCCGACAGTGGCGCGGAAGCCCTCCTCCGGCGCGAGCGCGCGCGCGGAGCCCGCGGCGTCCGAGTCCGGCTCGGCCACCGGCCCGGCGGGCGACTGACGGCCCGGCGCGCGACCGACGGCGCGCGCGCGCCGGCGCGCGCGCGGTCCGGCGGCACGCTCGTGCCCCGGAAGCGGGGCGAGGCAGTCGCAGGGCACGCGTGCGCATGGACCCAGGCGCTCGACCAGGGTTCCTTCTGTGTATGGGCGCGTAGTGCGCAGATGTGGCGCGGGCGTCTGAGCCAGCAGGGGCTAGGGTCGGCAGGCCCTGCACTTGGTCAGCAGCAGTGGACATGGGGGGCGGCGTACTGTGGTAGAGGGCCTGGCGGGCTCAGGTGGATCAGCCGTTTTTGCACACACTGTTCCGATGGCCTTGCTCGAGTCTCCATGCTGCTGTGAGCTCCTTTTCAGAGGGGCAGCGGCAGAGGTCACGCTGTGGACGTGGCTGGCCTGGGTACGCTTTGCAGCGCTGCTAAGCTCATGGCACCTTGCACGAGTGGATTGGCACTGGCAATCTTCAGGCAGGGGGGGTGATTGGCAAGTGTATTTGCGTCGCTGTATATACTGACGTGGACCTCAGGCTGGTTCCTGGAGCTGGATGCATGGACCGGATGCAGTCTGCTATGTGCCAGCTTGAAACACGTCAGGTCAGAAGTGTCCACGGCTGCTGGAATTGGGGTCAGTGTAAATCAGACACCATGTGCTGCGACCACCTGTTTGCTTGATGCTCTCGTCAAATTCAGTCCAAAGCGTGCATGTGCTTTCCAGCCATACAAGTGTTTTACAGCTCAGCTCTACACACACTAGCACATGTGGGGGACAGCGGCAAACCACCACATCCTGCAGTTCTGCTGCAGGATGTGTACATACGCAACCCCGCATTTCCAGCCCATGCGAGCTACTGCAGGCCCCCCCCCCCAAGAATGCACGCTTGGCTCAGCCCGCACGCATGGCACCTGCTCGTCAGAACGGCTGCCGCGCGAAAGGCGTGCCTTTGCCACACCGGGAGCGCCCCGTGCGGCGAAATGATGCTCGCCGCATGTCATCGACATACTGCGTGCAGACAGGGCCGCGCCGCGCCCGCAGGCACAGACCCCATCCCTGCGCGCCGCGCCGCGCCGCCAGTCCCTGGCCGGAACCCTGCAGGCCGCGCGCGCCGCAGCCCGGCCGCGGTCTCTCGCCGCCGCGCGCCGCCGCGCAGTGGGGTCCCCGCCTGCAGCCCGCACGCCCGTGCGGCGGGCGCCGCGCCGGCGCGTGCGGCGGGCGCCGCGCCGGCGCGCGCGGCGCCGGCGCTGCGGGCTTTCAGCGGCGGGAAGCGCGCGGCCGCAATGAACTCCCCAATGTTGGACGCGCCCGGGCGGCTGCTGGCTGCCATGGGCGACGCGCCGCGGTCGCCCTTGATGTAGAAGTCAAAGCTGCCCTCCTGGCCAACGAGGAAGCAAGGGGTTAGAATTGGGGTCAGGCTGACTAGCAGGGGCCACGCAGGTGGAAGGGTACTCACAAGCGACCTAGAGTGCGCTCTGGTTGCCTGGCGCTCAAACCTGAGTCATGATCCAGCTCAGGGAGTCGCCGCGCAATGCGCTGTGACTAACATCATGTGACAGCCCTCGCCTCACAGTCGACAGCTGCACCGCTCACCCGACTCTGACATGTGACATGCCCACGTCTGCTGCAAGGTGTATGGTGGTTAGGGTCAGGGCTAGGGAACAGCTGGAAGCAGGAGTCCGTGCGGCGCAGGCGCCGCGCGCACCATGACGGTGTCAGAGATGTGGCGGATGCGCGGGACGCGCGAGGCCTCGTACGCGCGCAGCGCGGCCTCAGTCGCGCCGTGCTCGCCGATCGCGGCGGCGAGCGCGTGCGCGTCCTCCAGCGCCATGCCGGTACCCTGCATGGCATTGGCACTGATTGAGTCATGGATGGATACCAATACCGAAGCTATCCTCCCGCGCCAGCCGAGGACCACACACCACTGGCAGACTCGGCCGTGGGGCAAGCCTTGCCGTTGATGATAGTCTGGAGGCGCAGGAGGCCCGGCAGCAATGCAGCTGCGCCCTGATGGGCAGGGCCGTGAGGGGCTGCGGCTGCCCAGCACCTGGCCCAGGTTTGGCGGCATGACGTGCGCGGCATCGCCCAGCAGCGTCACGGCGCCGCGGCCCCACTCGCGCACGGGCCGCGCGAAGATGCCGTGCTCCAGCAGCGTGGCCGGGTCGGCGGCCTTCACCAGGTCGACAACGCGCGCGGGGAAGCCGCTGAAGCCCTCCAAGAACCTGGCCGCACCAGCCACTACGTCACACTTGGATGCACACGGATATGTTGACAGTCCATGTGTGCCTGTCCGCAGCCCTTGCCAACGCCGCTGCTGGCATGTGGCCGCAGGACAGACTGGCAGACCACGAAAACAAAGTGCCTAACTTTGATTACAACACTTGCACGAGCGCACTGCGGCCTTGGTACACTTTTTGCCATTGTGCGCACCGAGCGATGCGGCCCTGCGCATCGTGGGAGCCCGCCTCCACGCCGTAGTACTGGCGGCGCCCAAACTCTGTCAGGCGCTCCTCTGGCCATGGGCGCAGGCCCGATAGCGACATGAATCCATCCATGCTGCGACCCAGCACAGCCTTCCAGCTCAACAGAGAAGTGGCATGCTAAATTAATATGTTCTCAACACTCTGACCCTGGTTGCATGCAGGTCTGGATGCCTCAGTGCTTGTTTCGACGATTCCAAGGTCACGTCGCCCTGCGGCAGCACCTTTGAGCAGAGTGCGCCGCCCTTGACTGAAAAGGGAGCATTCCCTCAACGGCGCAAGCACAGTTGACGGGACATGGGCACGCGCCTGCGCGTGAACAGGATGGCCCTGTCGCCTGCGCGCAGCAGCCACGCCGGTTGCTGGTGCGCTCCCAGGGTGGCCGTCGGCAGTCCCGCAAGCCTGCCACACGGCCTACATCGTGGTGCATGACAGTGGTGCATGACAGACACGGCAACAATGTCCTGTCCAAGCCTGTCCAAGTCTGACAGATTTTTCCAGATCCACCAGCGCTGGGCGGCGCGCACCTTCCCACGTGACGGCCGTGCCCAGCTCAAACCAGTCGGGCGGCTTGGGGATGACCGTGCGCCAGACGGACACGCCCGTGTACCGCAGCGGCGCCTCCGGGAACAGGTGGTCCCACACCGCCGAGGCGTTGCCGTCGGCGCCGACCAGCAGGCGCGCCGCCACTGGAGCGCCGGCCTGCAACAGCAACGGCCTCGCGGTCGCTTGTTTGTATGCAGTGGGCGGCCAGGTGCGCTTCGGAGCTTCGGCAGCTACTATCAGCAAATGCGCTTGCTTTACCGGTAACCTGTTGGAGACAAAAGCCCAGGCTCACCGCGGCCACTGCCTGCCACGCATACCTCCAAGTCGACCCGCACGCCGCCCTCCTCGCTCTGGCTTGCCGACACGAAGCGGCGGCCAAGCTCCACGGTGCCCGGCGCCACGCAGTCGAGCAGCACGCGCTGCAGGTCGAACCAGCGTATGGCGATGAGCGGGCGCCCCGGGCCCGCCGCTGGCCTGCACAGCATCTGGCCTGCCTCGCCGCAAAGCTGTTTCTGCAGCTTTGTCTCGCTCACTCTCTCAGCGCGTAGGTCATAACTGGCTGCTGTACACTCGTGGATAAACAGGCGCTGGTCAAGCTGAAGCCAGCACTGCCAGTGCGCCAGGCTCACATCATGGCCTCGCTGAGGAGGTCGCCAGAGGTCGCGTCATATCGCCGGAAGGCACTAAGGCGCACGGCCGCGTCGCGCACGCGCTCGTACACGCCGTCGGCCAGGCTCTCCAGCGCCTCGGTCGCATTGTTCGGCAGCGTCTGGGATGCAGGGGCGCTTGTCAGCCTTACTATTTATCAAGATGTGAACAAACCACTATACACTCTGCCACAACCTTCACACACTCTGCCAAAGCAGCGTGTCATCCTCAGTGCTCCTGCGTGTTACTTCGTCACCTTACTGGACACTAACAAGTCACTTCGTGGCTGTGCATACACGCAGTTCTTACACTTCGCGCAATGCTGCTCGAGGTAATAGAGCACAGAAGTGGGCGCACTATGCATGCTCCAATCGGGTGCAGCTCCTTTGCTTTTTCATAGACCTGCAGACACAGCAGTGCTTGCTCAGACGTGCAGGCAGCAACCTGTTGCTCACGGTCCGCACTGCCAAGAATTCAGCGCCGCTCACCTTGACTTTCAACTCAGGCGCAACTGTTTGCAGGCCAAGTGCGAGTGCCAGGCCCCCTGGCCCAGCTCCAACGATTGCCACATCCACGTGTTCAGCATGCCCTGCAGAAGCTACTCAGTTTGAGCTCACGTGGGCTTTTGCCAGAGCGCAGAGCATGCGCAGCAAGTCATTAATAGTCAACTATTGAAGTTTTCAACTTGCTGATGTGATGAGCAGAGTATGAAGCCACAAGAAAAGCGGAATTATGGATGGTTGCCGCACCGTTTGACATTCTTCCTGGTCTCTTTGTGCTTTCTCTTCTCCGGGCAGCTCGCGTCCGAAAGCTCTTTGCGTGGCAGGAAACCCTGCTGCTCTCGGTCATATGTGTGGCTCAGCTCCTTCTCCATTGCTTCGAACTGCGCTTTACCACTTTCAGCGCTGAACAAGCGCTTGTGATCCTTGACTTGGGCTGCTGCAGCTGCAGCTCACCCTGCGAGCGCTCGGCCTGTTTTCCTGAAGCGCTTAAAAGTGTTTGCGCTGGCGCTGCGTCGCGCAAGGTCACGTAGCAGCTTGCGGCACAGCTGAGCTTGTTGCAGCACGCAGAAAACGTAGTTACCTTGTGTATTAGAATGCATACAAGCACGAGCGCGCTGACTTGTGCCGGTCTGGCTTCCGTCCGCCAGCCCAGCGCGCATGCGCTCGCGAGCCCAGACGCGTTGCCCGCGCGGGTGCTGCCGGCCAAGCTGAGCAGGAGCGGCACTTGGCGGCGCGAGGCGTGTCTCCAGCGGAGGACTGGAACGCATGTATGCTGTCAGGTGCGCAGCCCTGTTCAGCCTCGCAGTACACTGACAGGGTGTGCTTTTGTAAGTTATGACATGTGATGCACTTGCGGCTAGCTTATGATGATTGTAACACGGCTTTTTGCACCCGGGAGCAGGCGCACCAGGGACGCGCTGGCGAAAAGCAAGCGCTGGCAGCGACCAGCCTGCGCGCTGCTGAGCCTGTCCTGGCCACCAGGGAGCAGAGCACCAAAGAGAGCAGCAGCGCCCACCAGCACACAGCGAGCCCCGAGCAGGAGACGGTGCGGAGCCCAAACACGTGTGTGTGTGGCAGCGCCTCATGTATCTTTATTGACGCCTGGCAATCGCGGCCATGTATGGTGATCGGCCCAGAAAGGCTGTGCTGGTGTGCCGCAGCAGGCAAGCGCTTGCACTGACTTGCGGTTCATTGAGTAGACTTGAGCCTTGCCACTTCATGCTAAGTCAGTCACACAGCGAGGAGCTTGACCTGCGGCGCCGCTTCTGCCTTGGTGTCGGATGCTCTTTGTGTATGCAACTGAACCTATGCATCTTCTCGGGGCAGAAAATGCTCACGTGCCTGCGTGTCCACAGTATTCGTGGACGCGGCAATGGTACCCGTTGGCGGCGGTGGATGACCTGGACGCTGCGCGGCCGCACGCGGCTCAGCTGCTGGGGCGCCGCCTTGTGCTCTGGCGCGACGGCGGCGGCGACTGGCGGGCCTTTGAGGACCTGTGCCCGCACAGGTGCGCGAGCTGTTGTCACCCGTGCAGCGCAGTACCTGCTGTCAGTTCTGCCTATTTGTCACATCAAGGGCGCACATGCTAATCACTCGGTAGGACAGTGTGCATGGGATGCTTACATGCAAGGATTTGCTGTCTGTACAGACCACTGCAATGCTGCTTACCAGCATTGCATGGTAGCTACACAGCGGACATGCTCGACCGCTGTCATGTGCTTGCGCAGGAAGGTGCCGCTCTCAGAGGGCAGCGTTGAGGCTGACGGCTCGCTGATGTGCGGGTACCACGGCTGGCGCTGGAATGGCGACGGCAAGGCCATCGCCATACCGCAGGTGCGGTTCTATTGCACTCTTTAATTAATACAGTAGATAACAATGAAGATGCACAGGATCTTCTGTAAGCTTGGTTGGCACATCGACCCATGTGGGTCGTCCTTCCTTGTTTCCTTCATCAGCATGTCCTGCGTGCTTAGCTGGCCGCTTTGTGTCTCATAGTAAGCTCTGCCACTGTTGTGCACACTGTGTCAGGGGCAGAGGTGTTGCCCTTGTGGACCTGTTGCATCTGAGTGCATCTGACACAATCTCATCCCAGTTGCTGCCGCGGGTGCATTACTTACAGATATCTATGCTCCTGATGTTAAAACATCCAGGAAAGTGTACAGGTCAGGGTGGGTCACCACATGCGAGGCAGAGTCTGCATCGACTGTCAATCTCTTTTGGACAGGTTGGGTCCCTAGACGCCAAAGCGGAGGCAACGGCATGCTCCAGCCGGAGGTCCTGCGCAACGACCTTCCCCACCCAGGTGCGCTGTTGCTGCACAGCCTGAGTGACCCTTCACCTCCGCACATGTGTGGCTGGCTGGTGATGCCTGCGTTGACTGGACTTGGGCCAGAATATGGCGTCGCTCTGTTCTCTGGTGCGTGCAGGTGCAAGCTCTTGCACTTCTGGCAAGGCGGGTGTGCACTATATGCCGATGTGTGTTATTCCTTTCAAATGTATGTATGACCAGATGCATGTATGACCACGGCCGGTTCGCACCCAATGCAGTACCCTCTCTGCATGCCAGCAACCTTTGGTGGTACAGTTCCAGCATGGCGAAACGCCCAGGTATTGGCTGGGTGTGACTCTCGCGTGTGGCTCATGCGGGACGGCAGGTGAAGCAGGGGCTCATCTGGGTTTGGGCCGAGTCGGGGCCGGTTGCGTTCATCGAGAGCGCGGCGGCGCCGCCGGTCGTGGACCCGCTGCGCGAGCAGGCAGAGAGCTGGAGCGGGGGCTTCACCAACTATGTCCGCGACGTTCCCGGGTGTGCCACCAAGCAATTAGCAGCTTCGTATGTCAGAGTGTCCATCAACTTGTGTGCACGGCTGCACGTGCCCAGGCCAACATGGTGGTATCACGCACTTTCCCGCAAAATTACGCATAACTCTGAGTAACTGAAAATAAAGCATGGCAAGACTGCAGCATGTGCTGCCTGGTTATTCTCATATATATGGCGCTTTGGAAACAGGACACCTGTGGCTCGGGTGAAATTGCCAAGCACAGACCATGTGCTATTAGGCGTGTGATGCAGCATGACGTGTGTCCGTGCGGTCTGCTAGGGACTTCACGTGCTACATCGAGAACATGACGGACCAGAGCCATGTCGCATGGGCGCATCATGGCGCCGCTGGCAACAGGCGCGCATTAAGCCTTCTGCTGGGCTAACAAGCGTGCTTGCGTTCTCCTCTCACAGTCTGCCGCATGTCTGCAAGGCCTCGGATGCGGGCATGATACTAGCTGATGAGGTAGCAGGCAGGCACGATGCAAACGCATGTGTGAAGAGCTTGCGGATGTGCACTTCGTGCACGCAAAGTGAGCTGGCCGCCAGGGACATCTGACGCTAAATGCTGCGCCGGCAGTCAGCGCTGCAGTTGGTAGAGCCGCTGGGTGTTAAAGTCTTGGTGCGGAGGGCGTTGCAGCCGCGGCGAGCGGTCCGGGTACTTCAAGGTCACGCGCATGGAGCAGCACGCCGAGCCCGCGCGCGGCTTCAACTTCTCCTTCGACTGGAGCGGCAACTCGAAGTCGATCTCGAAGGACACCAAGTACACGTACGCGCCGCCGACCTACAACGGGTGCGGACGCGGCCGCCCTGCGCTCTGCATCTCGAAGCTTAAAGCTTGCAGGAATGCGTCTGCAGAGACTGCAAACTCGCAATGCGCTAAGCAGTACATGGCCACTCGTCTGGCATATTCCCCGCTATGCTACAAAACCCCCATGAATAGTGCACGCCTGCATGGCACTGTTAGGTGGATGCCAAGCGGTCTGTGCATAGGCGCCGCGGGGGCCGGAAGGCGCATGTTGGCAGTGCGGACGTTGTGGTGGCCCGCATGCTCGTGGCGTTGAGCGGGAGGTAGTGCAGGAGGCAGTGCCTGGCCCAGCGCGACGCGGTGTTGTCCATGGTTGCCACACACATGATGTATGACGAGTACATCAAACCGACGGGCGCACCGCGGGCCAGGTTCCGGGTTGGCCAGCGCAAGTCGACGCTGTGGATCTACGCCGTGCCGACGAGCGCCACATCCACGCGCCTCATCATCAACAGCGGCACGGACGGGCAGCCCAGCCTGCCCTGGCACAAGCGTCTTGTGCGCTCGCTGCAGCCGCGGTGCGGCCCCACCACCGCCAGTCGCCAGCCATGTCGAGGACCCAGGCAGTTACGTCAGGGTTGGGAGCAGCTCCGAACCGGCGCACTCAGCGCAGGAGTGTGCTTGGGCACGCTGAGATGCATTGGCAGGGTATGGGCTTGCAGGCAGTGATGATCTGGCATGCGGAGGACCATGCTTGCGTGCCCAAGGTGGACTGCTGCACGTCTCCTGGTCTTCATGTCGGGAGGTGCCAGGCTGAGTGCGCTGGTGCTGCGCAGGTGGGTGCCACACCTGGTGCTCAACGCTGTCAATGACGGTGCGGCTGCTTCATCATGCGTTTGCTGCCATTGCTGTCGCTGCTGATAATCACAGACGCAACAAATGCCTCAACGACTTTGCCAGAACAGCAAGGGGCCTGACTGACTCTGAGAGAACAGCACGTACTGAACGACTAGCGGCTTAAAAGAGCATTGTCTGTTTTCTGGCACCAGCATAGTTATAATGCCCTAGTATCAGATCTGACTGTCATATGGCAGCGCCATCCCTATTTCCCTGACTAGTGTGGCGCCCCATGCCAGGCGACATCATCTTCATGCACGAGCAGAGCCGCCACAACCGCGAGGTGCAGCCGCGCGACTGGAGCCACCACTACTTCACACCTGGCGACAGCGACAAGTGCGCTTCTAGCTTGCCTACCCGTGATGATGTGGCCCGTGGCTGTATCACATGACATCTTGCCTCACAGAGCTGTTGCTTAGGTTAATCTCCTTTGGTTTTGCCGTGCTTTATTGCTTTTTGCGTGTGCCTGCATTTTAGCAGCTCGTTGCTGGCGTGGCGAGCGTGGGAGGTACTGTTAATCAGCATGCTACTGCTCTGACAAGCTCGACATGTGCGCTCATGGCACTTAGGCTGCCTGTCTGCGCAGGGGAGTGATGGCATTCCGCAAGTGGCTGTCCACTGCCGGCGGCGGCGGGCCGCAGTACCTCGGCGAGCAGGCCAATGAGACCTGGCACGACAGCATGGGCCGGCTGCGCCGGCGCGAGCTGCTGGACCGCTTCTCGCAGCATACGCAGAACTGCGCGTCCTGCCGCCAGGCGCGCGACCTTGCGCTCAACTCACTGAAATTGGAGACTGCAGTGCAGGGCCATCCCTACAGCGGATGGAATTTGTCCTTTGATGCATGCAGCTATTCAGGCTTACCACAAAACATGTTGTTTTGCTGGAAAGATATTTCTGGTTTGCATGCCAACATTTGCAATCATTCTGCATTGCACATCTGCGTTAATAGCCACTGCTGACAAGTATGTTCTGGCTCGTGCACTTGTGCAGTAGGGCATGCAGTGCTGCTAGCTTACCCTTGTACCACAATCAATGCCCCGCATGATGCCCCGCCCTGGCCGCGGTTGACGTGATGCCCGCATGGCTGCAGGCCCTGCAGCAGACGGAGGCTGCGCAGAAGGCTGCGGTAGTGCTGGGCGGCGCGGCGGCGCTCGCAGCGGCTGTCGCTCTGGGCCGCGGCGTGCCGCTGGTCTCATGGGAGCTGGCGGCGTGCGCGGGCGCGGGCGCGGGCGCGCTGTGGGCGCGCGCCAAGCTGCAGCGCCTGCACGCCTCACTGACTTTCACAGACTGGGTCATTGCGGAGAAGCATGCGCATGCGGTGCCGTCCACGCCCACGACTGTGTGAGTGTGAAAAAGGTGAAACGGCTGAGCCAATGCGCACAAGCATGCGCATGCTTTGCCGGCCGCGCCCTGGCATGTGACGTAACAGGGCGCATGCATGGAACCTAGTCACTACGTAGGTGAGATTTAGGACTGTTGCAGCAAGGGCGATATCCGCATCGCCACACTAGACGACCAGTGTACCATTGTGGTGCGGTGTCTTCACTTCGTCGGGCTTGACTTCATTTTTTTGTAGCCAGGCTGGCCCTCTTGCGGCTCCCTGACAACAAAGGTGTGTCCTATCAGGCCATGCTGCAGAATAGCTTGCTGCTGAGGTATCTAACATGAGGTGGAGCAGAGAATATGGGGTCATTGTATTCTTTTAGTTTGCTGGCTAGCGCTTTCTAGTATTCCCCTGTGTGGAGTATGATCAGTGGAGTGGTGTGTACTCTTGAATTACGGACGTGCTGCTTGCATGTGCATGCTGCAGCTCATGTATGTAATATAGTGCGGAACAGTTTAGCATTTGCATCGACAACATGCACTGTAGCTAAGAATTGTGCCGCCAACAAGTGGGCCTGCAGAGACTTGCAGTGCTATCGCCGGCTCGCGCCTCGCCCAGAGCTGTCGTCATATGCTTGCTTGGCGTGCTCTAACCGCTCGCCGCTGTCCTCGCTGCCTAAGCCAAAGTGCTGGGAGACTCTGTCCTGCGGCGCCTGCGGCAGCTGCAGCCCCACGCTTGCTGCCGAGCGCCTAATTGTGTCCCGCTGCCGCGCGTCGTGGTCGATGCCAATGTTGTAGGACAGCAACAGCTCCTGCGTGTCACACGCGTTGGCCTAGCACAAGCCGCAACATACCAACGGCAAGGCGCAGAGCGGCAACAAAGGCGTTACCAGGTGCTCATGCGTGTGCTGCGCAAGATGTATGTAGTCAGTTGCGAGCTGCAGGCGGTCTTCCCGCTCTGCAGCGCTCAGGGCCGTGCTGCGAAATTCCTGCGCCACGTGTTCTAGCCAAGGCCGTGCGCCTGCAGCGCCGCCCAGGTGCCGCCGCGCCAGGCGTGCCAGAGCGCGGTACGCAGCACGGCCTTGGCTTGACTCCATACGTGCCCAGCCACGCCTGCGACCTTGTAAAACAGCCTGCAAGGAGTGAACACTTATGCGCAAGCACTTCGTGCAGCGTTGCAACACAGCAGCAACAGTAGCCTGGAGCGCTGCAGGTTGATCTTATTGAGAAAGCAGAAGCGCAGCACACAGCACCACAGGGCCTGGGCAGAAGCCCTACCAACCTTGGAAACAGACAGTTGCAGACAGTTTCGGCCAGCAGGAAGGCTTTGTCAGGTCTCAAATTGTTGGCTACTTGTAAGGCACAAAGCACGTTGATACAGCTGCTTAGTATACTTTGAGGCAGAGCAGTGCAGCAACACATAATCAGGGCACGCAGGCGTGTGTACTGCGGGCCGCAGCTGAGTGCGGGAGTGTGTCTGGCGCGCGTGTGCGCTTCTCGCGCATACTGCTCAGCACACCTAGCGACCGGGTCATGGTGATTGGGCTGGATGAAGGCCCAAGCCCGGAGGCATTACACTCGCAGAGTGGGGACCTGCCGCCCGTGCCAGCGGGCCTGGCAGGCGCGCGGTGCCCTCATACACGCTGCGCAGCATACCAGTCGCCAACGCACTTAATAGTGGTGGGCACAAGTTTGCCCCATGTCAATGGATACTGTGGCACTGCAGGGACCAGTGCTGCGCACAAGGACCACTACAGCCTGACCGTCAGCAACGCAGCCGGGTACTTGTGCCACATCCACCTTGAGGCGCGATACGACTGTTCGCCGGAGACGCTCTTTGCGGTGCTCTCAAACCCAGGCACGCTGGCTCGGCCCCGTCTGGCAGACTGCTGTGCGGCGGTCGCAAGCGATGCAGGCAGTTCCGGTGTGGCGCACGCTGACGCATCACTTTCCCTGTGCCGCAGACAACACGCACGTGTTCAGGGACATCAAGCGCGTGTCCAGCCGCAAGGTGCTGGAGCTGGACCCATCCGGCAGGAAGGTGATCGAGGTGCGCTGCGCGGCGCCTGCCTGTTGGCGCGCCGAAAGGCTGGGCAGCCGCGAGTGCGGGGGCTGCGGCGCGCCGGCAAGCCAGAGCTCTGCCGCCGGCGCAGATGGAGCAGGTGGGGGAGAGCCGGATCCTGTGGCGCCGCCAGGAGTTTGCCACGCTGCTGAACGTGGTTGAGGACAGCCGCGACCCCGAGCACCTCACGACCAGCTTTGAGCTTGTGCAGTCGGTACGCCGTCGTCTGCGCCTTTGCCCGCGTAAAGCAATTGCCACGAGTCTGTATGCGTTGGCAAACACATCCTGTGTCTTGAGAGGCCCACCCTTTCCAAGAAGGCATCCGCTCCCAGAGACATGAGTTGACGGCTGGCATGGTGTGCTGCGGCGCCTTGGAAAGCGGCGCCTTGGAAAGGCAGGCCGACGGCGCCGGGCGCGCCGCGCAGGACATCCTGGCAAAGTTCAATGGCAAGTGGACGCTGACGCCGCTGCGCGAGGAGGGCGGCGCGGTCACTGGCTGCGCCGCCGTGCTGGACCAGGACCTGCTGCCCAAAGGTGGCGCCCCCGCTCGGGCGCGTGCCTGCACTGTGTCAAGTTGAGTGCAGCGCGGCACGTGTTGGGCCGTGAGCCTGCCTGTGCGCGCATGGGGTGCAAGCGCTATGCAGGTTAACCAGGGGTGTTTTATTTCAAGTGGCGTCAGCGAGTCAGATTGGGATGTTTCTGGCGGCAGCACGTCAAGCAATGCAGCAAGACATGTAGCCACACCAAGCAAGCGAGGCAACAGTTGACCAGTGCAGTCCCGGCCGTGCGCGGCAGGCATCCCGTCCTTTCTAAAGCACGTGCCCGTCCTGGGCGACGTCCTGCGCGGCATCTCCGTACGCGCCGTTAAGCGCCTGTGCGAGGCGCGCCGCGCCCCGGCCGGCTGTCCCCGCCCGCGCCCGGCTTAAGGGCCGTCCAGGAGCACCACGCCGCGGCTGCACGCCGCCATGCCAGCCGCGCCCAGCACTTGCGTTTGGTGCTGAGTGCTTGTCACTCATGCTGGAGACCGAACGCCCGCTCTGCAGACATGGCCTGGTGCCGCGGTGTCTCGTCCATGAGGCCCGGGCGCGCAGTGAGGCACTGGGGCTGTTGTGCAGGGTAGGGTTAGGTATGGCCACCCTACCCTGTGGCTGCTGCGCAGGACGTGGACCGCGTGCTGGAGCAGCTGCGCGAGGGGCGGCCGTGGGGCGAGGTCTTTGGCAACAAGGAGCGCACACAGGGGCATGCGCTGGACCTGAGCGACGAGAGCGGGGACGACGACGACGGCGCGGCGGAGGCGGAGCGCGCGGGCGCCGGCGCGCCGGGGGCCGCGGCGCCGTCAGGTGAGCGGCGCTCTGTGAGGCTCTGCGAGTGCTGGCGGGGTCCGCTGCGCGCCAGCGGCTTGGCACGCCGGGCAGCATTGCTTGCGGTGTGCGATGTGAGGGACACGGCAACAGACTGCGGCATCGCCGTGCGGGGATATGCGCCGGGTGCAGGGAGACAGCGCAGGGACAGTGCGACCTGCACCCTATTCGGCATCCTGCGGCCTGGAGAGGCAGCTGAGAGGCGCTGCGCATCGCGCCATGCAGGGACCGGCGCAACGGAGGGACGGCCGCAGGAGGCGCGGGCTGCAGGGAGCGAGCGCAACACAGGAGTGCCTCAGGCAGCGTGAGCCCTGGGCAGCGGCGGCGCAGCGCGTGCAATGTCTCCCTGGCACGGCGCGCGGGTGTCCTGGTCAGCGCCCAGGGTGAGAAGCCCTCCCTCGGCTGCTGATTTGCGCTGCAGGCATGCGGCATGCATGCGCGGCTGCCACCTGGCGGGCTTGGCAGGGCTGCGCTGGCGGCAAGGCGCGCTGTCGAGCTGCCATGCGCGTGTGTAGTTTAAATTAGGATAGGGAGCATGTACGGCAGTCCCCTGGCCATTTCGCGCCAGGAGTAGACGCCGTGTGATGCATTTGCGTGCATTGTCTGGCAGTCTTTCGTGACCGCTTGCCAGTTTTCTGTGTTCGAGTCTGGATGATTTTGGCAGCTATATCATTCTGTGCAGTTATATCAGCACGGAGTTGTGACACCTCCCTTCTTAAGGAGTGAACCTAATGTGGGTGGTACCCAACATCGCTGGCATAGCTTTTGCATCTAAGTGAGACCCCTGCGCTGCAGCACTGGGATGCACAGCTTTTCTCGTGCAACGCTGCTGCACACTATGCACTCTTAAGGAGTTGGACCTAGCGCCTATGCAGCCTGTCATACTTCTGTGACACCAAAGCGCTGCATCAGCGCACCTGTGTGCAAGTGTGCAGACATACAGAGAGCCCATGTGTAGTTCTGCACACGACTCGATTAATGGTGCAGACCTCCACATAGTCTCAAACAACCCACCAAGGCTTGGCTGCCTTATCCAAGCCGCGGCCACGCAGCGAACGCGCGTCACCAGAGTTCTCAGCTGCACCCTGGCCCCCGCTCGGGTCGGCCACGGCGCTGCCGGCCTGCGCTTGCTCACACTTTGTGGCAATACCGGAGCCGTAGGCCTGAGTCGCTGCTCGAGCAGGGCTGCCCGGCCATACAGGGTTGCCAGGCACAGCCTGAGCCGCGCCGCTCAGACCGCCTCCCTGCCCTGCACCAGCGCCGCGCCGCCGCGGCGTCTGCAGCGCCGCTCCCGAGCCAGCCGCGCTGCGCGCACCCTCCCGCGTCACGGGGGGTTGCGCGGGCCCTGGCGCGCGTGCTCCGCTCGCGCCCGGCGTGCCAGCGCCCGCACAGGCCGCCGCGGGCGTGCCGGCCGGCGGCCCGGCGCGAGCTGCGCAGCCGGCGGGCTCGAGGTGGTGTGCGCGCGCGGCGTCGGGGCCGCGGTCGCCCGCGCCGCCGGCGCCCGGCCCGGCCCCGCCGGTGCGC
>JAABUO010004883.1_pt1 | contig 15772 bp, 17 predicted proteins | sample 5559291 | NCBI WGS metagenome assembly JAABUO01 (sample SAMN10711878, study PRJNA513372) | rock metagenome | isolation source: Antarctica rocks | place: Antarctica: Victoria Land, Finger Mt sud
TACAATGTGGGCAGATGGATGTGAATTGTGTTTTTTTCTTGCAGTGCTCCTTCCCCTCAAAAGTTGGACCATTTCCAGATCATCAAGTTCCCATTGACAACTGAGTCTGCAATGAAGAAGATTGAGGACAACAACACCCTGGTAAGCCAGATTCACAGCAGTCTGTATGCTGGGCGCACATATTCACAGCGCCCCATGGATTCCAGCATGTCCATTGCTTGCAAGCCCAGCATGTTGACATGCACAAGCTCTTTTTGCCTGCCAGCAGTTCAATGTAGTTTTGAAGGGCCTTTTGGGTCCCGGTACTTGTTGTTTATGCACAGTTTGACATGCTGTCATTGCCGTCCAAGTCAATGCCGTCCCTACGGCCGCTGGTGTTACAATGCGGCGGTAGTCACATGACAAAATGCATATCTGGTTTTGAAGTCAAAAGCATCTGGTGCAGGTCTTCATTGTTGACGTCAGAGCCAACAAGAAACAGATCAAGGAGGCTGTAGGCCGCCTATATGACATCCAGACACAAAAGATCAACACCTTGATCAGGTGCGCAGCGGTGAAGGGACAGTACAAAGCATATTTTCACATGTAGCTGATGGAGGCCACATGAGTACAGTACTTTGCTGTGGTGCTTACTTGTGCAGTGCAAGGAGATGCAATGAATGTGGGATGCACTGGCAGTAATTCCTGTTCCTGTTGCAAGGCATTTTGGCAAACATGTTGAACATGTGTCGTTGTTTGCAGGCCGGATGGTGCAAAGAAGGCGTATGTCAGGCTAACAACTGACTACGATGCGTTGGATGTAGCAAACAAGATTGGCATTATTTAGATGTTTCTTGTAACCCTGATGCATTCTCTGTTTTGTTAGCTGTTGTGCCACTGACTCTGGTTGCAGCACTGCTTTTATGCAGAATCATTGATGTATGTTGCAAGCATATGCATAAGGATTTGATGCTACATAGTTGATAAGTATACGATTAAGACCTGGATGGCGAGAAATCTGGAAGCATCAGTAGTTACCTGCAGGTTGACGCGTGGGCTCACCTGAAATGTGCAATCGTCAGCCAAGACCAGTCTCTGTGCTGCAGTTGTATATCGATGTCTTCTTGCACTTGCATGCTGAGGTAAAAGATGCATTGCTAGCGTGTCAGGAGGCTAATTTCCTGCACTGTTACATTCTCCCCCCGTTAGATCCGAGACTCGGGCTGTTTAACGTCAGGTGTAGTGAGACGGCCCCCTAACTGGGCACTACCCTCAAGGGTCAGAAGTAAACTTTACCTCTGTGCATGCGGAAGCGTGAATCGAACTTGTGACCATGAAGTGCATACTTCACAGCCCAATGCGCTTTGTTAAAGCGACAAGTTCCGGGCTCCGAAACCATATGTAGCAGGGCTGAGGTAAAAGATGCACTGCTAGCGTGTCAGGAGGCTAATTTCCTGCACTGTTACACATGTGTGCTGTGTAAGCGTTTCAGGTCATGCCCAAAATGCACAACTTGTCACTTAGCCTTGAAGGCTAACATCGATGTGAAACTCAAGCAAACGGTACGCGGCAGCAGTGACCTGGTCAGTTATAGCAAACGAAGTGTATTGTTATTACTACGAACGTAAAGAAAACAACGGTAAATATTGAATATTTCAAAGCTGCCTCCGTTCGAGCCTCCCTTCGAATTCGTCAATACATTATGGTTGCAACCGTCACGTTCATCAACTCTAATAGCTACCGTCCAGCTGGTTTGAAGCTACTCGCGCTCTGGCACACGTGAGTAAGGTAACTCAACGGCGAGATCTGCCTCAACGGAGGAACAGGTCTGGATGCAGCTTGCTGTTGTTCATGACTTTCAAAGTCATGAAAGTTTCTTTTGCGGTTTTGAATTAATGCACGAATCCGCCAAATGAAGCTGCCTGCATGATCCAGGCATGTTAGCCGGCTCTGCAGTGCATCCTTGAGAACGTGTATCTGAGATCCAATCTATCAAGGACATAAAGCTGCCTCCGTTCAGGAGAACTAATGGAAGGCCAACGGACAAATAGATGCGCTAAATGATTGCGTTTTACATTCATTGATTGAGATTTCGCCCACCTTAAGCTTGGCCTGAGCCAGCTCCAGGAACTCATCCCGCGTATCGATACAGGAGAGCGCCCGAGGACGTTGATGCAACAGGCGTAAACAGTGATAGCGACTTCGATTTCTGCCCCCCGTCTGCTTGCGAAGGTACGACGGTGTCGGAACATCGGTGTTTAATGAAGGAAGTGTGCAGCTAATTTCAAGAGAAAGCTTTGACGTTGGAGCTAAGTCACGCTTTCGTCGCAGGATCCCACGGCTGGGATGGCGTTGGCAAAGTTCAACAACTCGGTGTCAAGAGGCGCTGTAGATCTGAAGGCCGTCCTGAACGCTCCCCTTATGCAGAACGAAGTTGGGATTGAGCTTAAGTCGAGTTCACTCTCAAAATCCTGGATGGCCTCACCTTTCCCAGCTTGCCAGCCAATTGGACTGCCATCCCCAAATTCGCCAGAGAGCCTGGTTTCTGGGTACATGTGTTTCTCTTCCTCACCTGCGAGTATGCGGTCTCCCTATTCGTGAATGGCGGCAAACCATGGTGGCTTGAGAAAGTGCTGGTGTCCCTAGCCTGGGGAGCAGTATTGGCCTGTCTTCCCAGCGCTGCAGCATTCACAATCAGAAGGATCTGGGCAACTCGACTGTCGATATACCGACCAGCTGCAGCTGTGCAGCCAACAACAGCCAACTCTCAGGGTAGTCACTCCTGGGTAGGTCAGCTTTGCACAGGCTGCTCAGAAGCAGAACCGGATGGCTGGCTGCCATGCAACGGACAGGCAGTTGACCGTGAAAAGTATAGTCAGCTTTTTGGGGTCATCAAGTCAGCGTACCGGGATGGTGATGGTCAGACCACCTTCAATGTGCCAGATTTGCAAGGCAGGGTTGCAGTTGGCCAGGGCAGCGAAGGGTCAGGCTTTGAGAAAGTAGGCAGCACTGGTGGCGAGGTTGCACACAAGCTGGAGGAGCATGAGATGCCGGCCCATACACATCATGTGCATGACCCTGGTCACCGACATCATGTCCGTTACTGTGGGAGAAATTACACAGCTCAGGGAGGCAAGGAATCTGCTTTTGGAGCAAATGCACTGGGACGTGACGGAGAAGGCTCTGCTGTTGGAGATACCGATCCTGAGCCCAGCCACATTAGTTTGCACCAAGCTGGCAGTAGCGTACCTCATAACAACATGCCTCCTTATATTGTCATGTGTTACTTTATTAAGTGGTGACCTTGTTATAGTCTGTGCGTGTTTGAGCTGCAAAGCTTGTTACACAGGGCAAAACACGCTGGAATTCAAGTGAACTGTTGAGGCTGCCGTACGTTGTTTGTTCTAAAAACACAGCATGTGTATGCTTAGGTGCATTACTCATGCAAGTATCCTTTTGTAACATTGGAGTGCTTGCTTGCGACCAACATCTCTTCATTGCTCGAACAGTCAATGGTATCACTGGCGGCGCACATGTAGTCGTATCATATTGCCCATACACACTTTCTGAATTGCCGCTGACCTGCAAGGCTTGTGGCACCCGCGAAAACTGCAACATATTAGTGCAATGCAGTGAGGCACATCTCTGCAGACAAAAGCAACTGCAATTGTCAAATGGGCTACAAACACAGAATAGTTCGAAGTGCGTCCGAAAGATCTTGCACAGTACTCTGCAACTGATCTGCTGCATCAGGCAACAACACCTCTGAGTCTGCTCGGCATTTGTAGTATGCCAGCGTCCTCAGCAGATTGAGGATGACAGGACTGCGCTTGACTTGAGCCAGGACTGTAGCAGGAATTTCCGAACTCTGCATGTTGCGGCTGCTAGCTAATGAGCCTTCCAGGCACAGGGCCCCAAGAGTCTCTGCCCAGTCATCAGGCTGAGGAGCTGCAACAGCAGCAGAGCCCTGCATCACCAAACATCAACCCTATGTGCATGATCCCATAGCAATGCATCAACCTGCAAGATGGCAATCTGAGCAGTGTGCATCATTGCCATGATTTGATGTTCATGGAGTGATGCTTGAAGACCTTCAGCAGTCTACAGCCTGCAGCCAGCCCAGCAGACAAGCACTTGCAATCCTGCCCTCCCCAGCAAAAGAGCAGGGACACAGCCTGTGCTAGCCCAGTGGCGTTGCACGATAGGGAGGTGATCCAGGAGGATGGGTGGTGTGGAAGGAGGCGGGTCCACCAGCTGGGCTGGCTTACCAGCAGGGCATGTGCATGCGAGGGGTGCACATAGGGCGCCCTCATGTCATCCAGAATGGCAGGAGGCACTGCATGGGCGGCGCGAAGGAAGGGAACAGGAATGACACTGCCACCTTCACACACTCCTCGCAGCCGCTCCAACAGCCTCTCGCGCTCCCGAGCCGGCGCCTGCGCCGCCTTCTGCACTGACTGCGCCGCTGACTCAGGCCCGCCCTTCCCGCCACCTGACTCCCGAGCTGCCTCTGCGGCTGCTGCATGCACTGCTGCCATGTACCTGCCCAGCACGGCGCCCCACATTTCAATACAGGATCATAGATTAAGACATGCTTTGGCATGCCTTATACACGGTTGTCAGCACAGCATGAAATAGGCTGATAGTACTGATTGAGCAAGGACAACGTTGTAATACCACCATCTTGTGACACAAGTCATACGTTGTGAGTAAGAGCAGCTAGCACATCGGACCGATGTGCTGATCATGTGACAGCTTCTAGTGCAGCTTTGTCATCTTGAGCGCTGACATCTTGACACAACGTGCTGCTGCAGGCAGAGCAGCATGCCCAAGTCAAGACCCACCCATCAGCGCCTTGACTGGCAGCTTGGACAGCAGCCTGGTAGTCTGACCCCCCCTGGGGCCCCTCCTCAGCCCCAGCTGTCACAAAGGTGCCCGTCGGGCCTAGGGTGCCAGCCCTGCTGCTAGCATCAGCATTGATCACCATGGTCCCCCCTGGTATGGGGCCTGTGCCATACGCCAGCATAGTGCCACTGTCCTGCCCTGCCTGCATGTCAACATTTTTGTGTTTCTACAAGTGTTTCATGAGACACATGTGACATCTAGTAGCTTCATGCGCTAACTAAAGAGCAACTGCAACATGCTGCTGAAACTACAACAAATCACGAAGCAATAGAAGAATGCATTGCTCTGGCCACTGTTTACACAACAGAACCCTGCAATACCTATCTTGGCATGTGAGCGTGAGGCTTGCCAACAGTTTACTCAGTTCTTCAGCTTACCCAACTTCAGAGTCACAGCTCAATTGCAGCTCTGCAGCCCTGTTTGCATAAAAATGTCTGTCTTTGGAATTGTGCAGCAGAAGTAAGCGTGCAAACCTGGGGTTGACCAAGCTGAGCAGGGGCCCCAAAAGAAAGGCCAGCAAGGCGGGCCCTGACCATGCCAGTGTTGGCCCAGGGCCCTCTGGCGGGTCCCCCAGTGGTGGAGGGGGCACTGCCATGCTGGGCCAACACAGTGCCTGAAGGGCCGGCCCTCCAGGAGAACTGCCCTGTGTGCCCAGCGGCTGCTTCCCTGCAGACATCACGCACAGGAAAGCTGTGAGTTGCACATTTTAGAAGCCGCGCTCATCTGCTGATATGAGTCAAGAGTGCTTCAGAGGCTGGCCCTCCAGGAAATCTGCTCTGTATGCCCTGCTGCTGTCTTGTGGACTATTACACCAATAGTGTTGCTGTGCACTATATGCATTTGCACATTGACCAGATGCATACAACAACCCACGTACATTGGCCAATTTCTTTTGTTCGCAAGCAGTATAATCGACAAGGTGTGTTGGCTGCAGCAGTGTAAGTGATATATTGGAGGTGCTACAATCTCAGCAAAAGACATTTTGCAAGGTGGAGCAGCTGGCATCTAAAGAGAGGCATCATAACAATCTTGATTCTCAAACTCCTGAAGCATGTTCTAACCCTTGTCCTAGTCCCCTGCATGGAATTTGCGCAGATTCATTTATAGCATAACAACTGGATAAAAACACAAGGAGCTGCTGACTTCTGCCAATCATTCAGTCTCCTGACCTGGAGGAGGGAGGGGCAACAGGGGGGTCTGAGGCAGCCGCCATGGCCTGCAAGGCATCCCTGGAGCGGGCGATGAGGGGTAGCAGGGCAGCTGCGGCCAGGGCAGGCCGAGGCGCCACCACAAACTTGTGTTGCAACAAATACTTGGCACTGGGCCGCACCTTAGGCTCCTACATAGCATGTGCCTTTGGTCATTCAACTGCTGTTGTCCAAGCTGAGTGGCCAGCAGCTTTGCGTCTATATTGCCAATGTACTGCACAGGTGTTTTGCTGTTTGTGGACAGGGGGATACAACATCACAACTGTTGAATTGCAGCATTGCTTGAAAGCCTTGCAAGACACACGGCAAGATTTTGGCGACACTCATCATGTATTGCAGGATCTGAGCTGCATCAGCATCTGTCTTGCATTTCCAATCTAGACAACTTGTGTTTGATTTTTATGGCCTGTGCAAAGTTGATAATCACCAAGCTGGTCATGATGCATTTGTATGCCTTCACAAGGCAGCCAAGTCTGAGAGAACACCTTCTGCAGGCATTGTGCCACAAAGTCATGGAAGGTGAGGGACCATCTGTCACGGTCAGCCAGGCGGGGTGGGGGGTCCCTAGAGATCATGAAGATGACCCTCATGGGGTGCACTGACCATCTGGGTGGGGTCACCTCTGCCATTTCAACTGCGCTGATGCCCAGCGCCCATACATCCACCTGTCAATCAAGCAGCCTTTCTGTACAGGTTCTCAAGACAATCAGGCGGTGTGCCAGTGTATTGCCAAAGATGCTTGTGCAGCAATCAGGCTGTGCAATGGCATTGAATGCTCATCCCAGGCCTTAAGGGTGCACTCAGCAAGTCTGGCGCTTGCAGACACTGTCTATAGTTGGTGCAGCTGCATTGGTCGCTGTTGTTGACTGGTGGGAGATGAGATGAGCTGAGTCTGGTTTGCTTGGTTTGCGTTTTGACCATACTAGAGAATGCTAGTCCAGCAGTCATTATTGCTGAAGACTGTCAGTGCCTCTGTGCTTGAAAATCTCAAAGTCTCTGTGCCTCACAAGTCGGCTGTATCTGCCACAAAAAGTCAGCGAGTCCAACAATACATGTGCTTGAGATGCTGAACGATGGCTCCGCATGCGTCCAGCACTTTGTCTACACTACAAGTGACCCCAGAGGCTGGCGCTGCAGTGGACTGGCAGAGGCTGAGTGGCTGACCTTGCCATCATATCTGCTCTCCTGAATGACCTCCGGTGCCATCCAGTGTGGGGTGCCAATGAAGGTGTTACGCTTGCTCATTGTATTGCTCAGCTGTGCTGCCACACCAAAGTCAGCTACCTTCACCTCTCCAGCCTCTGTCAACAGGATGTTGCCACACTTGATGTCGCGATGCACCTGAGACGTGAGGCACACATGGTCACATTGCTCCTTGTTCAGCGTCCATGGGATGATAATTGCTTTCCTGGGCAGCTCAATTACGCAATGCATAGCACACGAAATGCCAGGTGTACCTGCAAGTGTATGTTCCAGTGCATTGCGCACAGACAAGACTGATAGCTTTTGCTTGGGCAGGGCATGTACCAAATCACGATTGTGATGTGCAGGCTTAGACAGAATCTGCACAGATAGCCAAAATCACTAGCAATGATCAAGAGATACGCAGGCCGTCTGATGCAAGGTGCTGTAGCAAGGGGCAGCAGAAGTATGGTGTACCTTGCCAATGGAATGCAGGTAGGCAAGACCAGCCAGAGTCTCAGCACAGATGTAGGAGATCATGTCCTGGTCCAGGGGTACATCAGAGGCATGCATCAGATCTGCGACACTGCCACCCCCACAATACTCCATCACAATCCACAAGGCTTCACTACCACGCCAGCTGCCCTGCCAGTGGCACTTTTGTAAAACAGAGCTGCTTGCTGATTAGAAGTTGCAGCTGCCCCTGATGCACTTATGAAGTGCAAGTAGCAAAAACAGAGAGCCAGAAGGAACGCAAACATGAAGCACTTCAGATCATTTGAGTATGATGACAACTGCAATTAAAAGGTTTTGGGGACTGGGTTCAGGGAAGCATCAATAAGTGCATGTGCTCCTCCAGTAACTTACCAGGTACCTCACGACATTTGCGTGATTGCACTCCTTGAGCATCTCAATCTCTTTCTGGATCTCCAGCACTTCATCTTTGTCACCCAGAGGTATGACCTTCACTGCGACTACCTCTTGCGTGCCCCTGACCTGAGCCTTGTACACAGACCCATATGAGCCGCGCCCTGCATGTTAGAAAGAGCTTGACTGAGCAGACGCAACGTCTGTACCTTGATTTTGTCAGATGGCTGTGTAGAAGGAGCTGCCGGCTTGCTGATAGTGGGTCCACACAGGATTCATCAACACACAGAGCAACTTGCAACCCTTCATGCGTACCTAGCTGAATGAGCAACTCAAATTTTGTTGCTGGGTCTTCATCCTCTTCTGAGATACAAAGCAGCGTGTGAACATAAGGTCAACAAGGCCATCCTGCAAATTTAGCAGCAGGCTGCCAGCGTACCAGCGGTGGTCAGCGATGGCCAGTGCCATTCACCAGTTCGAGCTCCTGGAGACACAGGGCTAGATGCCTCCTGTTGCGGCCCACGCGCAAAGTTGCTGGCCTTGACAGTGAAGTCGTTCTGGGTTAGCGAAGGAGGCCTTGGGACTTTCGGAGGCAAGCTGGATTTGACCGTACCACCATAGGCCATCAATGCCGTGGTCTTTCGTGCATTGCAAGTCTGAATTCCTAAATGCGAAGCGGATCAGCGTGTCAACACTGCATAAGACCCCTTTTGAAGAACAAAACTCCACGGTCCACGCTCCGAACAAGTACAGCTGTTCACTGTGAAACAGTTGTCGTCTAAGCAGGTAGAAGTGTGGCAGTGAGCTGCCTTGACAGTATGAAGTGCTTGATGTCTGCTTAAGCTTGGTCTTGTCGTGGGGCTTTGCATGCAATTGCTCTGTCCCGGAAAATTTGAATTGGCACGTTGACCTGCCAACGACAGTATTGAATGTGCTGCTCTCTCGCCACTCTGGCTCCCAAGCGAGGACTGCAGATTGCATGCACTGTTGCAGCCCACGCACAGACGGATACGCGCTAAATCGCAGCGGCAAGTGCACAGCCAGCAGGTTCTGAGTGATCTGGCCGCAGATCTGTTTTGCTGGGCAGCTTTGTTCGTGCGTGGACTTGCGGGCAAGACACGGTCAAACAACTGACGTTGAAGAGACGGCGCCACCCAAGGAAGACGTCATGACACAGCCCTCTCAGACGTCCACAACCATAATTGCTTTCCATGGTGTACAGCTAGCTTTCCCAGCTACCCTTCCCTTCTCACACCAGGACGGCTGTCTTGTGCTCGATTTCAGTCTCGGGTACACCGGAAAGCTGGTCATCAAGCCAGGTGCGATCAAGTATGGATACAATGTCCTCTGCAGTCATCACTCACCTGTAAGTGCTGCTGCAGTTTCAGGCTCTCTTGCAGCTGCCTCACCAACCTTGCATGTAGCCCAGACCAACCAGCAGCCACAGCATCAAGGTCTGGTCACATGCCACCCGTCTTTCAGCGGTCATTTGAGCCAGCATAATGACTTGTCACAAGGCAGCTACCCCCCATGGATGCTGCAAAGCTCCATTCCTGCCCTCTGCATCCCTGACTCAGTGGGAACGCAGTCTCCCTTTCAGAAGGACAGACAGACACACCTCAGCCAGGATCAACCTGCAGCGGTCATCTTGCAGCAACAAGAAGCACACAAGCGAAACGCTGCTGCCCTCCAGGAGCTCATGACGCAGGCAGATGCTTCTGAGCCAGATGCAGATGACTTTGTTGCTGACACTGCAGCTGATGCTGACGCAGAAGCTGCTGACAAAGCAGCTGCCAGCACACCTTCCAGACATGATGTTCCTCAGACAAATGACACTGGAGCTGCAATCCCCACTGCAGACCACACAAGCAGTCTTGCTGATGCAGCACAAGCAGCTCAAATTGAGCAAGCTGCTGTGCCTGCTGGGCCCGCTATGCATCAGGATAAGGCAGAGACAGGCAGAGGGGCAGGCACACCTGCAGGGCCTCAAGAGGAGTTCTATTCACCCCAGGAGCATTTCCACAGTGAGCCAGCTGAGCAGCCTGACAGTATCCTGTCAGATGTTAGCATTCCCAGGATGAAGGATGCCAAAGACAATGCACAGCAAGCAGCAGGTCCACTCAAAGCAAAGCAAGCGGCAGAAGCAGGCATCACTCAGCACCACCCTGATATAGCTGAAGAAGACGAGCATCCTCCAAAGGACGCTCTGGCTGCTAAGAGGAGGCAGCTGGCGCAGAAAGCTGAGGGTAAGACGCCGTTGCAGACCAAGACACCTGCAAACCCAAAGCGTCGGAAGGGTAACAAAAGGTGAGATGGCTGACTGCCTTAGGTATGTGAATCACACTTTTGTTGCTATTTCAAGCCTGTGTACCACCTTATATGATCCCTCAAACATGATCAATGCTTTGCAGTGTCCCACCCTCAAGCAAGAGACGCAAGGCCACACCTGTAGCTCTAGCAGGTCAGTCACACTTGCTGACAGCCGGTTCTGTATATGGTGAATAACAATGAGCCACCATGTCGAACTAAGCACGCAAACATGTCTTGACCATAATTACTCCTGATCACCCAATGTAAGCTGTGTCCATTTACAGCCTGCAGCACAGAATCAAACTGGAACCTGCAGACATTGCCATGACTATGTACATTGTGCTTTTATGTTGTACGCTCTGACAGCTGTCTAGCAAACCAAGGTCATTGTCCATGATGACGTTCTGATTGCAGTCATCTCTAGCAAGCAAGCAACTCTGTTTCATAGTGAGTTTCAGTCACACTGCTCTTGGCATGCTACCTGTGACTGTGGCTGGCTGTGTTGACAGATGCATCCTTTTCATGGCGCGCCTTGGACAGTGACTGGAGCAAGGGGGAGGCTGGGCCTGGGGAGCGCTGGGGCTCATCCCTCACCTGCTTGCCTCACAACAAGGTGCCCTGCTTCCCATCAACATTGATGCAGAGAAGAAGCAGCTGATCTCTTTCTTTACATAGCTACACAGCCTGTTGTGACTGATGCCTATGAGGTCTTGAACACGAGACAATGCAGGTTTCAACTTGGAAGCCAATGTCATGTGGTCACCAGTTATGTTGCCGCTCTGGCCCAGCATACGGCAAAGCCTGTATGCAAGCCTGTGCCTGTTGTCAAGCATGTCACATCTGAACACATGACAGTCTGCCAGTCAGCTGGAAGAGCCAACCCTGTTAGCAGTCTGCATGACCCACAAAAGAGGGCGCCCCTCAGGCGGGCACCTTGTGTGCACAGGTGTGCTTGCTGGGAGGCGCCGACAGTGATGGCCATCTGTCAGATGCCTGGATTTTGGATGTGGGGCAGGCTGGCTGGAGCAGGCTGCCTAGTGCCGAGCTGCCTTCTACAACAGCCTGGCACTCTGCCTACATGCTGCAATGTGATGAGGTACTCGTTGGACTGCATCCTTGTCACATTCAGCTTTGGGCTGAAGCATTCTGCAGTGCACACCACAGTCTCCCCTCTTCTACCTGCATCTTCCTACTTCCAAGCCATCATGTCTTGATCTTTCAGACACTTGCACAGTCTTGCCTTTGCTGCAAACAACATTGTCAAGCGTCTCATTCCGGGACGCCTTCCTCCCTGCTGCTTTGCATACCGCATGTGCCGCCTATACCATCAATATTGCTGCAAGATGTTCATGCATCTTTGCCAGCAAGACACAATGATGCAAGTGCTTGTGTCACACTCCTGCGTGATTTGTGTGCAGGGTCAGCAGGTGGTGGTGTATGGTGGGGAGTCCCCGCATGAGGCAGATGAGAATGAAGCAGGCAATGCAGCTGATGCTGGCAACAAGGTGTACAACGACTTGATCATTCTGGAGCCAGACATGCGCCTGTGGATTGGTCTCTCAATCACAGGTATCTCTGAGACCTTGTCCAATCCCACTGCTCAAATCCCAAAGCGCCTGCTGCTTTTTTTGAGGACTGCAGATGGTTTCATGAACAGTGTCAGAGGCTCTTCAGACCTCTTCAGAACATGTTCAGCTACGGTCAAGAATGAGGTTAGTCCTCTTGGTGGTTGTTCCAAGATTCAGAACAGCCATAGAGGGTGCATCCACAACTGTCCATAGACTGAGGACTTCACTTTAGCTTTCCTATGCTGCTGTTCAGTTTCACTTCAGACTCAGGGTACTCACAAAGAGCCGTGCCACGAGCTGTGTACAGCATGGTGTCATCGTGCGTCAGTTCCAAAACACTGCCGGTGTTTAAGGTTGTACTAAAAGATGACCATTGCAGCAGATCATGCACACAGCCCCTCGTGCTACAACTGGTATGCTAGCTGCCAAAATAGGACCTTAAGCATGAGCTACTCAGGGCAGCACATACCTGACCGCTGGGGAAGACAAAACATCATCTTTTGAATCAATGAAAGCAAGGGCACTGATATTATGTGGTGCCATGCAGGGGAGGCAGGCAAACCACTGCCAGCACGCACTGGCCACAGCTGCACTGTGCTGCCTGAGGGCCGCCTGCTCATCTTTGGAGGGATGGATGATGCCGGCAAGTTCAAGAATGACATGTTTGTGATTGATGTCAAACGTTTGGTCTGGTTTGGGATGAAGGCAAAGGGGGCGCCACCCAAGGGCAGGGCCTATCACTCGTGAGTCATCTGCCCCACTTGCTGCACCTGTTAGTCTCATGTATCTGCTCTCTTGTGACAGATGCTGGTATGCAGTCCATAAACTTGAGAGGGCATGCGCTTTGGCAGCTGGCATAGCACATTGTGATACATTGTAGTGTTACTTGAGCCTGAGCGCTGTTTTTATGACTGTACATCCCAGCATTCCTGCAATTGTGCTGCTGCAAGTTTTGTAGCAGGCAGAACAGCAAAGTTTGTTCCACGTGACAGTGTAGATGGCTGTCTTGCATGCTGACTGTGCAAGCATGAACAGCATTTGCATACATTGCTATGCAGTGTGTTGTTTCACTGTTGTCTTGAGTCACCGCTTGCTGCCAGAGCACTCTTGGAAGGAATTCTGGTATGGCAGCTGATGTCATGTCAAGGCTACAAGCAGTGTCAGGCCGACAGTCTTGGGCAACGTGGAGTAGGTCAGCAGATTGCAGCACTGTACATGCGTCTGAAATTTGATGTGAACTCTGAAGCGCAATCGCGAGGGGTAGTATAAGAACATGGGTTTGGGGATCATGCCTCTGAGTATACAATGCAGTTTGCATCTGGCCAAGCTGTAGTTGAAAGCTGAAGAGTAAATGTTGGCTAAGAACAAAGGCAATGGGTTGTTGCAGGGCTACAGCAGTAGGCGGCAGGGTGGTCATCATGGGGGGGCAGGGCACAGGAGACAAGGCCTGGTCACTGAAGGAGGTCAGACTCCTGCTGCATGCATGACTTCCACACAAGATTGCTCTGGTGCTCTGCTGCAAGTCACTGAAGCTTGATGCAAGCCATGTTGTAGCTGCAACTCGGCATCTCCTGCTGCTGGTGTCTGTGGATGCAACAAGAGAAGGGTTGCAGTGAGAGATAGTCATGTTTTCCTGAGGTTTGTTGCAGAATGTGTTTCATGCGGTCAGAATGCACATGAGCACACATGCCACATCATCTCAGCCATGTGTCTGTTCATGTCACAGGTGTACACCTTGAACACAGATGCATGGAAGTGGACAGAGCACACATCAGAGGTGGAGGGGGAGGCCCCCAGCCCGCGCTACGGCCACACCACCCTGGCCCTGCCTGATGACCGCCACCTGGCCACCTTTGGCGGCTGTGACAGCAGGCAGGACATGTTCTTCAGCAGCGTTGCTTTGTTGGACACCCTCACATGGCGTTGGAGCACCCCCAAGATCCAGGTCGGCTTTGCTTCTATTTGCTGTGCGCTGCTGCTGTGTCCATGCACTCTGCAGATGAGGTCGTTGGCTAGTGAAGTGCAGGTCATGATGTTGCCCTGGGTTCTGTGGGTTCACAGCTCACATTCCTGTTGTAATTGCTAGGTGCCACCATGGATGCATGTACATGTGTTCAATGCCTGGTCACTATTGCCATGATCACAAGAGCTACGACAGGCATATCACATGTCAGCCAGGCCTGCCTCAGTGTTTCCTGGTGTGCAAAGCCATACCAATGTTCCTACAGGGGATGGCGAGACCTTCTGGCAGAAGTGGGCATAGCATGGCGCTCACAAGCCTGCCGGACAACAAAGCTGGCCTGGTTGTCTTTGGTGGCGCAAGCAAGAATGATCTTCTACACAATGACACATGGCTGTTAGAGTTGCCAAGCCTTCCGTGATGTAGACTTGGTTGCTCAATGTTACTGCGTGACCCATGCAAGGGGCGCCGCACTTGCTGCTTTGCTGCACTTACTTTCTCTGACGCCCTTGTTTAGTACCCATGCTGTGTTGTATCCAAGCCTTGCATGCCAATGTTTCATTTATGCTTTTGTTCTCATTAGCTTCTTTGAACTTCCATGCTTTCGCTCTCTGCCATTGTCTGCTGCAAGAAGGAGTCTGGCATCAATTCTACCACAACAGCGTACAGCCTAAACCGTGACACTCACCAATAGTGACTTACATGCAAACCATGTTTCATATAGCGAACAAGCAAGAGCATAACACACTGCATCAGCAAACGCTGAACCAGGTATAGCAGCTTGCTGTACAAGTAGCAAATTACATCGCAACTACAGTCCAGTCACACTGTGGCAGATATGTATATATAGCAGAGGTGTCACAGAGTTGGAATTCAATTGGCAGGGACTATGCTGCAAGTCAAAAAGCATCGCTGTTGGTCAGTACAAACATATACATCGAGAATCCTCACTGGTCAGCAGTACCAGTCATGACCAATGTTCGTTGATGCATGAACAACTTGGAGACATTTTTCACCAGCTGAACATGACTTTGATGGCGCCTGTTGTGGCAGAATTCGAAGCTATCTGAAACCCTTTGAGGACCTCTGCTTCTGAAAAGCCCAGTCTGTGCGTGATCAAAGGCTCGGTCTGAATTTTGCCCTCTTCCAACAGGCTGATACACAATGGGAACTGCAGACAAAACGGACATAGCTTGCAATCTTCCCAATTGGTCAACAACAGCCAGAAGACAATGTGTCAAGCGGGACAATGCAGCCACAGATGCAATGTGATCTGACATGATGCAAGCACAGCCACGTGGTGGGCAAAGACATGATACAGCTGGTTGCCACTGCCCGGCATATACACATGCACTGCAACCAAGGATTGACACTGACTGTCATTGATGGTCAAGCAGATTCAATCAAACTGCATGAGACAAGCTACTGCCGTGTGAAGCTGATTTCTGACCGTGTTGGTGTACAGCCAGCTGCCAGTAAAGTTAATTTCCTTGAACACTGTCTGCATAGTCGGGGCACAGCATGTGTCCTCACCCAAGCCCACTTGCACCACCGTTCCGCCAGAAGCAACGGCCTGTAGTGCTGTCTGCAGCGTCCATGACACCACTGTGACTAGTACTGCAATGATGGTCTGATAGCACTTTGCAAGCCACAGTATATACCGCTGGTAGCGATCATTGGGAGCTGCTGTCAGCGATGAAAGTGTAGCAACTCTGTAACTGCACAAGGGTGGGCATGTCTAACCCCTGTAAACTGTGCACAGCTCCGGTTATCTGGCTGTGGTGCTGAAGGAG
>JAABUO010004886.1_pt1 | contig 15763 bp, 15 predicted proteins | sample 5559291 | NCBI WGS metagenome assembly JAABUO01 (sample SAMN10711878, study PRJNA513372) | rock metagenome | isolation source: Antarctica rocks | place: Antarctica: Victoria Land, Finger Mt sud
AAGTACTTAATAAATCTCGAGTACTTGACTTAATAAATACTCAAGCCCACAAACCCCAACTTGAATTTACTTAAAACTTTAATTTACTTAAATATTTACAAGTACTTGAACTTAATGCCGACCTCTAATATTATAGCCTGCATGAGCTGTAAGAGAAATTAGCATAGAGGAGGTTACGATAGATATATGGAATTATACTACACGCTCAGATTGAGCTCTCTATTTCCTAGACAATGTTTAAAGCCTTCCATGCAAAGCGGCAACAGCCCGCCCATTTGAATAAAACCCGTTTGACTTTAGCAATAGCATCCCTGCTCTTCACAGGGTAAATTCCCGTCTCTGTCACGCACGACAAGTTCTCAACAACCAACAGAACCACCGCAGATGAAAACATATGTCCAAGACTCTGTCGGCCCCCATGATGGTGGAAATCAATGTTGTAATAAAGAATGCGACTTGCTTGGACGTTGAGTGCTTTTGTTGCTAAATTGGTGTACTGAGCTGGAAGATTTTGGTATAGCAGAATGTGTCTAACAATCGGGAAGTATATGGTGGAGAGAGCGTCGAGGTAGCGATCGCGCACGTGTGATTGCAACTCCTCACCAAAACTCATATCCACCGCTGTATCGTTGAGAGAATACTTTTATGGATCCTGGAGCTGAGATATAACTGTCCTTAGGGAATTCTTTATTTTCAACTCACCATTGCTCAGCTTGATACTCAAACTCGGATATGGCCTCTGTAGTAGAACCAAATCTTTTCGACGGGGACAGATGACATCAAAAAATCATTCGTAGATTCCAACTCGGGAGCTGTAGATGGTGGTGATGGAAAGGTGGTCGAGAAGTTTGTCGTAAAGACGACTCACGTCCAAATTTGTTTCTTCCATTAGTTCACACTCTGTCTTTAAGCAGGCCCAGCAAATCAGTTGTTCGAGGCTGTCTGAAATCTCACTGGTAGAGGCAGTTCCACGGTCCATTTTCATATCGAGCAGACACTTGCATTTAGCTGCTGCAACGCGGTACATGATGGAAGCTTTACGAAATTTCAGGGTCCACATGTTGTAGGATCCCACAAGAAAAGCTGCTTACACTCCGATCCATTCCTGCTCAAGTATGGCGACTCCAAACCGAGCAAGTGCTGCCTGATAGTAAATGACGTGTTCGGGGGTATTCGTGCTGTGCGGTGATCCACAGATTACCTCTGGATCGTTTGACGTCGAAATACTTCCCAAAGCAAGTATGATACAGAGTAAGCATGACTCCGTGTCATAGGAAAGGCCGGTCTGACAAATTCTGGTGACAATTTGCCGCAATCTTTTCTGATCAACAATGGGAGCTTTCGGGAAGACATTAGTGAGGTAGAGGTTTATTTAATGCGTCATATGAACAGGATTGAGTTGGGGGTTTTCTTGGATAGCCGCTTCTGCGTGATCGTCGTCGTCTACATTTGGCATACTGACAGACTTTGAGTGTAGGTATTGTCGTACTAACGGAGTCGCCATGACTGCCCGCCAGCTAGTTAAATTGTGTGTGTTTACTAGATTCTGATACTCTATTTCAGTCTCATTGGCATGACCTGAATTGATGATGGATCTAACCTCCGTCTGAGCATGTCCGAGAGACGGATTGCGTCTCGGCTGGGGCAGATGGGTGCTCTCCACATTCACTGACGACTTTACGAGATTCTCCAAACTAGCCAATCGCTCCAAGATTTCCTTGGAAGCCAGCTCTGAGCTTTTGGTTAACCACGTAGGCATGCATGCTCTTACGATGTGTGTGACGCGGAATGATACTGACATGCAATGTTGAGATTTCTGCAGGAGGCGCATTGGGGGACTTCCTTATCACACCGTGTTTTCCTCCGGCGGCAGGCGTCACAGGCGGCTAGCGTGCGTTTGGACTTAAGAAGCGGCTCCGAATGGTGAAACTCGACATTGTGAAAGCGTGCGTCGGGTGTTTCGAGCCGGTCATCGTAGGGGCTAGAGAGCCTAATGCGCTTCGTAGGGACATCCTGAGGACTCTTGGCTTGTGCTCTACGAGACGGCGTATCTCTGTTTGCCTCCTCCTGTCCCGGCCGTAGTCCATTCATAATCCTGGTTGGGACGTCCATGTCCTCTACAATCCTCGTATAGCGAGCGGACTCGAATGTGGGGCTCGTGTGTATATCCGCAGACTCGTGCAGCCTTCGACTTGGGCAATGCCGTCTACAGCGCACCACGAGAGGTCTACGTACAATGCTCTCAACCAATCCATCAAGAGTCCATTCAAGATCTCTTGCTGAGAATTAGCGCGTAATTTTGGCACCATGTCAGCCTCTGTCCTTACTCAAGAGGGTGATGTTCAAGGACTCGTGAAGCTGTCTACATCCTATTTCTACTCCTGAATTGAGGTGTTGTTTACCTCCCTCCGTTCGACCCATTCCGTGCACGCGAAGAAGGGATATGCGGGGACCCCTCACGGTGGAATTCAGACGGCGCACGGCCTCCTTCCCCAGCCACCGTTGCGGCACTCCGGACTAACCCCAACGGGCGCGATTAGCGGCGGCACTCATGCAAACAGCCTTCCTGAATGACATAGAAGATGTGCTGCGCCCGCCAGAATGCGCGCTCGTATTCACTTGAAAAGTATTACTATGTTGAGCATTACCCTTGGCCTCTCTGCCATGGTCGCGGCGCAGAATGCGTCTGCATCCGTGGCCATCAGCACCACAGATGCAGTGGACCAGCCTTGGATTGGCTTTGGGATTAATTGGCTCCCTGAGCCGGTCTCGCCCAAGGGCGGAAACGAGCTTACGCCCATTGCATATCCGGAAGACGCGTTCTCTCTCGATACGACGCGCACGGATTTCCCCAAGCCGGCTATAACGCGTATAACATGGCACCCCGAGTACTTCTGCCCAATCGTCACTGTCGGTGTCTACAACTGGACGGGTACTGCTGTGCTGAATCAGTTCAAAGCACTCGATTACATGAAGGCCATGAACTATCCTGTCATGACAGGTTGGTGGACAACTCCGTTTGAGGCAATCTCTAGCAACTACTCGACCGTGGTTGCCGATTTTCTTGCCTATCTCGTGAATGAGAAAGGGTATACCAATATTGTCTCTTGGAATGGCATCAACGAGCCCAACCATCGCGACGCAAGCAAATTGGGAAACGTGTACCAAGAACGCCCGGACAGCCTTGGATGCCATAGGGATCACCTCTGTCCAGGTTGTCGGACCCGACACGCAAGATAAATCGGCTGACGTGTGGATCACGGGAGCAGCAAAAGATCTGAATACTGTAATGGGAGCCTACACCAAGCATCTGTATCCTATTGGGGAGAATGACATCAACGGTGGTTCTCAGGAGCTTACATCCAGGGCATCGTCAGCGGCATTGATGCAAATGATCCGAGCAAGAAACCATTCATGGTCACAGAAATGGGAAACAAGTTCGGTTATATCAGCGCCAACGATTCGCAAGAAGCTGTCTTTACCTACGAGTATGGTGTCAAAATGGCCGACTTGGCGGTTCAGATTGTACGAGCGGGCACTGCAGCTCCAATGGCTTGGTGGTTGGATGATCTTGGTATAAAGACATGGGGAATGTACGACAGCGTATATTCTCCTGCTCTTCGACCCTGGTTTTACACATGGAGCCTGCTCTCACGCTACGTAGCTCCCAATTCTACCATCTATGCACCCGCGCAGCCTTCCGGAATGAGATTTATGGCAGCAGAGACTGCAGACTCTGACTGGACTTTTGTGTTTGTAAACACAAACACCACTGCAGTCTCTACAAGGCTCACTGTAGCTACTGGTGGTACTATCACAGCAAATGAGTATATCTACAGCCAAAGCAACATGTCGACAGATTCCAACGGGTTTCCCGTTGCATCTGGGCAGGTCAGTGGTGATTTGATGACCGGGTTGACGGTTGAAGTCCCAGCTCATGGGATGCTTCTCCTTACAACTTTGTCTTGACGAAAAAATCGCTCTTTGAAAAAAGATCAATCTGTGGTAGTGATGTCATTTAGTCATACGTGTCAAGCATTATGTAGTGAAAAGCATGTGCATCATTTAAGACCATCTACAAGCTCAGAGAATTTACTAGAGCTATGACTTTGGTTGTACTTGAAATCGCAATTGTGGTTTATTTTAAAAAGCTTATGAAATCTTTGTCAGGTAAGCATACGTAGAAGGAGAAGGAAAGATAAGTACAAAGTCCAAGGCGAAGGCATCAGCTCACAGTGTATACTCGAACGGAGTAGGGTTTCAACTGGTCAGTGATTGCTCCACCCATCATTTGAGGACGAGTTGTCTGATTCCCGAATTCCTTTCCTAGGGCGGTTGCTTGGACGGATGTTCCATTAAGACCAAAATTGTGCGTCAGAATGGTCGCGTCATTGGTGTAGTTCATAGCATTGACGGCAATAATGGTGCCACTGCTCCAGGCGGCGCTGTACACTCCGTTGTACTTTGAATATCCTACCCTTGGCCCAGTGAGGAGAGTGGACGAGGAGTAATTTGCCATTTGAGATGCAAAATCCTGTAGAGCGGCCGATAGAGGGAATTGAGACGTTGGATCATCAGCAACTGGATACGTGTACCCCAAAACACCGTTACCTCCGGCCACAATCGAGATCCATGCCATAGCCAGCTCCTCTTCGTATAATGGAAGAGTGGACCAGTAAGTGTTGTCAGAGAATGTCTGCTCCACAAACAATACTGCAGGATAGTTGACTCCAAGATCGCTGTAGATACTGTCATAACGATCCGCAACACTTGCGATAGGATTGCTTGCATTGCAAAGATCACAGCCACAGTCTCCTTGTGTTAAGTTGCAGACGAGGTTATTGTAGACGGTCGGAATGCCAACTGAGTACACGTCGGTGGATAAAAAGTCCACAGCTCCGGCATAGTCAGGAGCAGAATGAGCACAGTTGGTCACGAGCGTGACTGGATGGTAGGGATCGACCATCTTGAGGTACTCATACCCGTTGAAGGATTCGATAGGCTGGAAGCTTCCAATTCCTTCTGGACCATCTGGTTCATTGCCAATGTAGTACGAAAGAAAGTTTGCATGCGAGGACCATTTTTGTGTGAAAATTTCCAACGCTGTAATGTTGTCCACGATATCCGTGACGTCCGCTTGGTAGTATAAATTGTTTTGTGCTGCCAAGTTTAATGTCATTTCCATTTCTGTGTCGTTTGTAGAGATAGGGCCAGAGTACATGAAAACGTTGTATCCACCAGACGCATACTGCGTCATGGCTGCAGAAGCTGAGGCAGAAAGGTTCGAAACAGTGTTGTTGAACACGAAGCCAGAGCTGACATAATAACCAACCGGCACAAATTGCGGTCCACCGTTCACTGAGAGCGCCTGTGTGTGGGCGTCCAAAACAACATAGCTTCCATTTGATGGTGGATCCACCTTGTAAAAGTCAAAGAAGACAGATTCAAGGTTTTGTTGCCCTGCAGAACCGTTGTGGTAGCTTGCGTATGACAGGTCTGCCTCAAGCGTCGTCATGCCATTACTCACTTTTGATAAATCCAACGGGAAGGAGTAACCTTTCCCTGCATACTGCGATCCAACCATGGTCTTCATGTTTAGTGAGGCAATGGAAATGCTGATGTTTGTGTTGCCGCCCATAGCAAAGAACCTGGAGGGGATATAGGCCACGATTGCACCATTGGTGTCATTACTGAGGTAGGGGAGCTTCTCCTGGACCATACGAACTTTCTGGGATGACTGCGGTCGGGGCAGGTCCCGCATATTGTCCGGCGACCCCAGGTTGTAGGCATCGAAATGGGGGAGCGAGGAGTTGTACTTCTTGCCGCACCAGTACTTGAAGTTAGCATGCTGCGCCTCAGCAAGCGCAATTAGGATTGTCACCAGCAGCAAATTCATTGCCGTAGTCGAAATGAGTATGCGGCTGATGGCCGAGAAATGGAAGGTTATTCCCCCGCTGGGCCGATTATCGAGATAAGATAGCGCGGTCCGAACTCCGAATCACGGCGATGAGCGAGGCGACAGTGTTCAAGGAGTTCAAGTGCGTGTGTGGAGAGGCGCCTTTGTACCGGCCGGAAGACAACACCTTGCACTTTGTGGACCCCTTGTACAGACCACCTCGAATATATGTTGTTTCGTTGGATCATGCATCGGTCAGGACGCTAGAGTTGGAGGACAATGCATCTGTCTTGTGCTTTCGAAAGAACCGTGCGGGGTATATTGCGGCCTACTATCAAGGGATTGCTTACATTGATGAATCTGGTGCCATGCAGATACTGAAGGAAGTCTTTCCCAGTTCGCAACGACACTTGAAGCGCTTCAATGATGGCGCGGTCGATTGCAAGGGTAGGTTCTGGGCCGGCGAAATTGACCTCCCGGCCCTGGAGAAGAGAGTTCTAGCAGACCATCACCCCACCGGAAGACTCTTTCGGTATGACCCAGACGGCACATTGACGCAGCATGAAACTGGTATAATGTGTTCAAACGGAATTGGGTGGTCCCCAGACAACGGCAAAATGTACTACAACGACTCTTCGTCGCATGTGATGTATCGGTATGACTTTGACCTCGAGCATGGAACGCTCTCGAATCGCATCATATTCGTTGATAAACGCCAGGCAGGAGGCAATCCAGATGGTCTCGTTGTGGATACGTTGGGTAATGTGTGGACGGCCATATATGGAAAGGGCTGCGTGGAGGGCTACAGCCCGGAAGGTCAGCTCATACAAACCATCCCTCTGCCAACCAAAAACTCAACTTGTCCTGGTTGGGCCGGCAAGGATCTTTCCATGATGTTCATTACCTCTGCGGAGAATGAAGACACAGACGCAGACGCAAGCGGGGCTGGAGACCTTTTTGTTGCAAAGGGATTTGCCCCTGGGCTGCCAAAGTTTAGATTCGGATAGTATATCCTTGGCCACCCCCCTCCTTCGCGTATCTCCGTGGTCGCCTGACCGTCAAGTTGGCAGATCTCTCAAACTCAATGTATGAAGTGACTAGAATAGATAGCTAGCGGCTCTCCTCTCCACTGCAAACATTTTGCAGGATCGCTAATCTGGGTGGCGGGGTTGCTTGAACGCTATCGCATCCATTACTGGTGCAGTGGCGTAAGTGTCTGACAATCAGTTCTTGGCCTCGCTCATCCCTCGTATCCATTCACTCATTCCATGCAACTTGATCGGGCATTACTAAATGGGTTCCTGTAGGCTGTACTTTTGTTCTCGTACTTCTCCTACTCTATGGACTGATTGTCGAGACGCTTGTGGAGAGTCGAGACCCGACCACACGATGGTCGGCCACGATCGTGTAGATCACGAGGCGGCTTTCGACTCGCCACGTGCTGCGAAGCGGAAGAGGAGCTTTGCGCGAAGCCCATTGGCGTGTAGCCTGTGCCGGTAGGCGGATGATTAGTATGGATAAGCTAATCGTAAAGGTCGAAGAAGGTCAAATGTTCCGGCCCTCCATTTTGCCAATACTGCAAGCGGCAAGGGCTACTTTGCGACTTTGGAGAGCGCGTTGAGACAAGCCTTTTGAATCATTTGGAAACGCGCAGCGAGGACCGAAAAGATGGAATCGAGATTACCCCGGATAAGGACGAACTGCTGCGCTTTTGGCAGCGACATCACGAAGATGACAAGCTTCTTCTTCCACAGGAGTGCGAACTTCAAAAACTAGTCTACTTCTTCTTTGTGCGTTGGAATCAACAATTCTGCTCGCCGCTCCACAAGCCGACCTTTGTGTCCGACCTGGCGGAAGGCAAGGTTGACGCGTTCTTGCTTCTTGCCATGTGTGCCCTTTCTGCTACGTCAATAGCTGAAGCTGGACCAGATGCCGGCGAGGTATATGCAGAAAATGCACGCAAACTCGTTCCCTCTCGCCTAATCGAGCCGTCGAGAGCCAATGTGCTTGGATTTCTATTCCTCTCAATGTATGAGTTTTGCTCACTTACCAGTCAACGAGCATGGGTTTATACTGGTATTGCTGTGCGGCTTGCGCAGCTGCTTCGCTTGAGTCGAGGGATACCGAGCTTGATGTCTTGGAAGGAGCAGGAGCTTGGCCGGAGATGTTTCTGGGCGGCGTTTATCTTTGATCGTTTCCTAAGTGGATGCGAATCAAGGCCATTTATCATTGATATTGAAAATATCAACATCCGCCTGCCAGAGCCTGAAAATGATTTCTTGTTGGAACAGGCAAGTGAGGCTGAGTACCTTGAAGATTGGCGGGAGAGTCCTTCGGATACGAAATCCATTACGGCCTGGCTATTGCGATTGGTGCCAACTTGGACAAAAGTGACTGCTTGGCTAAGTGGTGGCGGACGGCACAGGGATCCAAACCCTCCTTGGGACCCAAACAGCAAATTTCACTCCTTCCGCCAAGAACTGCAGGATTGGTGTGACAGATTGCCAGAGAGTTTGCAATTTTCGCCCAAAAATGTTGCACTTCAATCTGCTCTAGACGTTGGTTTCGAATTCTACCAAATGCATATTATTTATTTTCAGGCGCTTTGCCTGCTGCATCGAGAGTATCTTCCATGCACCACAGAATGGACTGTTCGTAGAGATGGTGCTTTGCTTGACCTCGGCCTAGTCTCGGAAAATTTAATCAAGCCAGCTATTTCAAGCGCTGATGCTATCTTTGAGATTGTGCAGCAGGTTGATTTGGGGAACTCTTTGAGTCCTTTGAGCCCTTGGATCGGCTTTGCTTTGTTTGGAGCGTGCGCAGTAAGAATCTGGGAAAACTTTTTCGAAGATTCTCCCACCACCGCTCTAACGACAAGCCAGATTGACTATGGTCTGGCCATTTTGCGACGTCTTAGTTTACATTGGCACGTTGCTGATGCGTGGTTGAACAGCCTCTTCGTTGTCCATGATCTCTATGCAAGTATCGCGTCCAGAAACGGGAAGGAGGCGCATCTGGTGTCACTTCCGATATCGAGGGTACCTGTGCCGCCACCTGCTTCATCAAGCACATACGATCAAGTGCGCGTTGTGATTCGCGATTTCTTTGCCAATTTTGCGTCTTCACAGACGAAAGTGGAGGGGTCTCCGGTAGAAGCCCACTTTCCACCGACTGCCTTGCTGCCTGTACCACCAAAACCAGACACGCCTTCAAACATTGGCAATATGGATGAGAATTCATACGAATTTCTTGACTCCATCGACTCTCATGCTTTCTTCAACTCCATGGTTCCCTTTCAAGAAGATGATGTTTTACGGTCCTTTGAAAACTGGAACTAGCTCACTGATCACTCAACATGATGTATGTGGGAATTATACCAACAAAACGGTTACTTACTCTGCACTAATGTCAGCTTGCGACGTGGCATTGGTGGGGACTTTACGATATTCACCCTCACCAGGTAAGAACCATGTCACTTCTGTCGTCATGATACAAGCGCCGACCTTTCTGATCGTTGAGCACGTCTTCTAACATCTCCTCTGTGGTTAATTGGACACTGTTTGCCGGATCAGTAACCAGCCAGCAGCCAGAAAGCTGATCTTGTACTTTAGCACGTACAACGTAGGCATCTACGTGTACGGCTGATGAGATAGCCAGCTACGTTCGCAACTTCCCAGCCGTCTCCATGAGGTTGAGGCCCACGGGAACTTGCCTTCGGGTTCTCTTGAATAGGAATTGACAGCTCCGCCTTCCACGCCATTCTTCCTCGTAGATTCATCCGATTTCTGGATAATATTATCTGCTCGTTATCGATCTCGGAATTCCCGATCAGCAGAACTTGATTCCTGTTCTCCCCCCACCCCTCCTTTCCCCATCCACAAGCGCAAGTAAACCAATTCAAAAACCGCAAGAATGGCCGACGTCAAGACCATGAGAGCCGCACGCTTAGTGGCTTACAACGAGCCATTGGTTATACAGAACATTCCAGTCCCAAAGATAGGACCTTACGAGCTGCTACTCAACGTGAAAGCAGCTGGGTTCTGCCGTACAGACCAAGACATTCTGACTGGTGATCTGCCTCCAAACGGCATGATTCAGCTTCCGCATACGCCGTCGCATGAGCCTGCCGGTGTTGTAGCAGCTATTGGATCAAAGGTCAATGGTTTTAAAGTAGGTGACAGGGTGGCTGGGCTTTGGAGTATTTCGGACTGCAATTTACAATGTGACGATTGCAAGCGCACGGACTTTATACGTTGTCCCAAGACCAAAGGCGCAGGGATCAATTCAGATGGAGCTATGGCTGAGTACATGCCGCTCGACAGCCGTGCTGCCTTCAAAATTCCACCCGGGATGTCGTTTGAAGTATCCTGTGTACTGGTCTGTGCTGGTGCAACTGTGTACGGCGCCATCTGCGCGGCGAATATTCCCGTGGGCGGGTCGATTGCCATCCTCGGACTCGGTGGTTTAGGACATATTGGGGTTCAACTTGCAAAGTGTATGGGTTACACAGTCACAGCCATCGATGTGCGTCAAGTACCGATTGACCATGTCATGAGTTCCGAAATCAAGCCTGATGTTGTGATTAATGCATCCACTGAACTCGACGAAAAGGTATCCCACATGGACAAAGTCGACGGTGCAGTGAACTGCAATGATTCCTTGGCGTCTGCGCAGCTCGGTATGCGTATCCTTAAGCGAGGCGGAACCTTTGTCGTGGTTGGTGGGCAAAAGGAGATTAGCGTCTCTGCCGCAGATCTCATCCACCGGGACATTCGAATCAAAGGGAGTCTGGTGTGTACGCAGAACCAGGTCCATGAAATGGTGGATTTGGTGGACCGTTTTCACATCTCGGTCGATGTCACTCCTTTGGATATGAAAGACGTGAATATGTTGTTGCCGAGGTTTCACAGCAAGGAAATGCATGGACGGCTTGTCGTCAGGATTAACGAATAGTGGCGTGGTCTTACTTAAGGAGATTATTTATGGTCATGAGCAATAAGTAGTGTATCCTATAATCCTCGCTTGGTCTTGATGTGCAAAATCCGATTCTTTGCCTGGTTGTCGTCGCTTTTGGTGTGTTTTATCCGAGTTCCGCACATCGGAAGTCGCTTCGCTCGACCGCCTACATCCATCCTCCACGATGCCCAGGAATATCTTGCTGCTCATTGCTGACGACCTTGGACGGAATATTGGATGCTATGGAGAACAAGCAATCCGGACGCCAAACATTGATCGGATTGCGAAAGAGGGCACGCTCTTTGATATGGCATTCACGAGCACCGCTTCCTGCAGCCCGAGCCGCTCCGTCATCTACACTGGCCTCCATGCGCATGAAAACGGACAATACGGACTCAATCATGACCATCATCATTTCATGACCTTTGACCATATTGAAACGGCACCCAAGCTTTTGGGAGACTTGGGCTATCTCACTGGGATCATTGGCAAAGTGCATGTAGGTCCTGATTATGTTTACCCCTGGGAAGTACGTGAAGCGCTAGGAACACGGAATGTTGCAAAAGTAGCGGAGCGCTGCAATGCTTTCTTCCAAAAAGCAAAGTCTGGCGAGCGACCGTTCTTTCTCACCGTTGGCTTCATTGACCCGCATCGTGATTTGACGAGGGGTGGGTTTGGGAATGAAGAATTTGAGGGTGTCCATGACCAGCTGTATGACCCAAAGGCAGTCTCTGTGCCATTCTTTCTTTCTGATGCACCTGGAGTCCGACAGGAGCTCTCAGAGTACTACAGAGCCATACATCGAATGGATGAGGGCGTGGGCATGATCATGAATAGTTTGACGCGTGCAGGAATGATGGACGATACGCTGGTGCTCTTCGTCAGTGATAATGGCCCTCCTTTTGTCAACAGCAAGACGACACTCTACGACGCTGGGGTAAGGCTGCCGCTCCTGGTTAAGTGTCCAAACAGCCTACCGGGTATATCCAACCCGAACATGGTTTCTTTTGTCGATATCTTGCCAACCCTCCTCGATTGGGCGGGTCAAGCCCAAGTCAAAGGAAAGCGAAAGGGACGCTCATTTCTGCCGATACTGTCACAGGAGAAGATCATGGATGACTGGAACCATGTCTTCGGCTCTCACACCTTTCACGAAATCACAAATTACTACCCAACGCGCTTTATGCGCACACGGCGATACAAATACCACCGTAACATTGCCTGGAAGCTTGACTTCCCATTCTCGGTGGACCTGTATGGATCATTGGCGTGGGATGATATGCGCAACTCCAATCCGCCAATGATTGGCAATCGCCCGCTAAAGAACTATGTCCGACGTCCTGCAGAGGAATTATACGACCTTGATTCTGATCCAAGAGAAGTTGACAACATTGCTCAAGATCCCGCCCATAAGAGCCAGCTCCTTGAGTGTAGGCAGGCTCTAGAGTTCTGGCAGAAGGAGACTGACGATCCCTGGCTCTTCCGAGATGGAATGTCGTTGATTTCCATGCAGGGTCACATAGACGAGGGCATGGAGGTTCCCGACCGGTTCGACTTCGATGTCGATCGGCCGGGCAGTAAGGGTTGAGCTTTCGTGAGTAGAGTCTTGTGGATTCATGCACGCCAACCTTCATTACGAGCTCTACGACTGTCAACCACGGAGATCAATCGTGCTCGTACTGCAGGACAAACCAAAGCACCAATATGTTGTCCTATGCCCTATAAAACTACCTAATGACAGTACATATTGATTCGTAAACGTAAAAATACTTGCTAGCCTGAGAACCAACATGCGAGGCAACTCTGGCAATATGGAATTTACCCGAGCAAAGTAAGCCGCACTCAGTATTCGGTGCCGTCACCGTCATAGCCCAAAGCTTCGCGATCATCCCGGATCACTCTACCATATTCCAACAGCAGTCGCACCCAATATACTTTCATATCCTCAAGCCTATCTGCCCAATCAGACCCTTCCACGGCAATCATCTCAGCTTGTTCTTCATGTGCTTCAACGCCGGGCAAAATTCCCTCCCCGCCTTGGAAATAGAGCAAAATGGACCAGAGCTCGTTGTATGATAGTGATAAAGGGACAAAATGTACCCAAGGAAACATGCGTTCCGTTTGCCAGTCGAGAAAGGTCGCTCCTCGAATCGCCAATGAATGGGCACGGTAGAAGTCGAGACTGCGTCCGGAGAATGTATTCCCATCAACGTCCAGCAAGTATTTGTAGGAAGATAGTTCCTCAAAGTTCATGGACGGCGCTTTAGGTAACTCCTTTCGCATCTGTTCACACATGGTATCACTGCACGGAGGTAAAGCCAACGTCGCAAAGCAATTCACTCACCTTTGATGTGGGTAGTTGATGTAAAGTATCGTTCACCAAAAACGATGCTAAAGTGGTCGTGTCTTTCATCATAGTAATAACCCGGGTTCGGTGCGATTGGCGCCATGTGCTGTCCATTCTTGAGCCAGTAGTAGACCCGCGCCAGACTAATTTCCCTTTCTTCTCCACAAGCCCGCTCCGAATTGACCAACATACCATCAACAATGACATTCAGTTTGTCAGAAATACACAAGCATTCGATGTATGCAATTTGCCGTCCTTTGATCATCTTCATGGATTTGGAGTTTCGCCGTCAAATTTCTTTGCGACAGAAACGCTTGCTCCAATCTTTAGTGAATCCAAGCTTTCTTTCTTTTCGGATATACTTGTCCCATCGCCGAGATTTGCAGACCACCAGGATCGGGACAATTCCGGGGGACAGGCGTTATGTAGGAGCTCATGTGGACTTTGGCCCCCCATATCTAAAATAGGAATCTCCTCTTCTCCATCCTCGTCATCGTATTGCCATTGTGACCACTGTTGGGTGGCTTGGCGTTTCGTGCTATGCGTAGACTGAGCGAAATATACTGACTCTTCTCTCACGTGCCATGGGGTAATGACTCGAGGCTCATCCAGGGTGTTGACGGCAATGTCCATGTCGGGCAAATGTTGCAACACGGGGAGATCTTCAAAGATAACGTTCCACCCATCTACTCGATTCACGATCGTTCCATTTCGAATAGAGATCTTGGACGCCCCTGCATTGAATAGTCCCCGCAGGCGGTTCCTTATGACATGCGGCTCAACTCCCCAGAAGGGTTCCAGATCGTGGTGAATCTGGTCAAAGTCGTCGATAATGGTTGAGTGAACCAGTTTCGCATAGCGGTACCATTCAAGGAATCCAGGTGGTGGATGCCTCTGGTATCTTTGTCGGTACGTCTGCACAGCTTGTGCGAATGTGCGAGACTGCCCACTTACATAATGTTTGTAGCGGCTGTTCTGCTCTTCCACCAGCTGCCCAATACCGGGCCGGGAGGTCGTCAGTGTCAGGACATTCCAGCCAATGACTCGTCCACTGCCCAAGAATGCCCCACAACAGATATAGAATAGTCCGCTAGCAAGGCAAAGAGCAACGAGGTTGAGAATCCTCCTGTGATTTTGCTTGATGCCGGGGAGGTTTAGAGGAGGGGTCTGGAGATTCGGGGAAGTTCATTTCACCTTCCTTCCTAATGGGGTAAGATGCATCGGAAGTGACAGGTGCAATATCCCAAAGGGGAAGGTGGTCTTCCCTTTTGGACGCAGGTGGATGAGTGGTACGACAATACTCCGGTGCTCATGAGACTCCCCCAATGATCAATTACTCTTCACCAGGACATGCGTCGTTGGATGGGAGTCTGCGCACTGCTTGCACTTTTATGTCTGGCGTACCTACCTCTGCTCCATGCAAGCAAGCAAACTGCATTCGAAAGAGGCGTGTTCCCCACTGCTCGAATGCACTTTCCGATCATTTCATTGGGACAGGAAAAAAATAGGAGTGCGCTCGATTCTGAAGATGCAAACAACCACATTCGGATTGCATCATTGGCAAGGATAGATCCAGATATGGATCTCTTTCTCTCAAATCCTAGCAACTCCCCATACGTCCCTATGGCCCCAAAAATCAAAACCAACAAGAAAGAAAGAAGTAAGTTTGGCCTGATCACGACTTATAGTGTAGGAAAATGGTTCCATCTGAATGGTATTGCAGTCCTGGATGGTCGTAAGAGAAGGTGGAGGGTCCTCTCGCGAATCCTCTTCTCCCCAAGCGGTATCTACGATAAACCCGATCACAGTTACATTTGGGAGGAGTACTGGGAGCTGGATCTCTCCCGAAGCCATGCTCATACTCTGCCACTATATGCACCCAGCCATCATGGTGCCTTTCGTGGACCGGAAGACAGTCGGCCCATTCACGATGCGTATGGGAACCTTTGCATCGTCTTCAATATGCTCGACGCGAACGCAGAGCGACTAATGTTCTTTTATAACACGACTTCAAAGCATCAGGTGTCATTGAGCGTCCCCGATGAATGGGAACGCCGAATGGAGAAGAATTGGAGTCCGATGCTATGGGATAAGCGCATTATTTTTGTTCACTCCTGGTCGCCCCTCGTAATGCTCACGTGTGATTTTCAGGATGGGGAGTGCGAAGTGCTCAATAAGCTCGAAGATGTCGACGATTTCGAGGATGGTGATATGCACGGTGGCACGAAGTACGTTTATTACCGGATGCGGCTAATCTTAGCTGGATGCAGTGGCGCAATGAATACTTCATCTCATTCCCACATACAATCTATTGGGGCTATGAGGAGGCAGGTTGTAAAAGAGTCTACCGTCCACATCTCGCTATCATTTCCATGCGCGCGCCGTTTGATCTTATTTATGCTAGCGGACCTCTCGATTTTGGAAATGTGCCCTTTCTAGAGCCAGTTGGTCGCCTTCAGAGTGGTGAAGAAATCGATATTTGTACGAATGGGCATATTTTAACACCAGGCAATATTGCACATATCGATCGCGAAGCGGACCAGATCTTGATGACTATGTCCGTC
>JAABUO010004887.1_pt1 | contig 15763 bp, 9 predicted proteins | sample 5559291 | NCBI WGS metagenome assembly JAABUO01 (sample SAMN10711878, study PRJNA513372) | rock metagenome | isolation source: Antarctica rocks | place: Antarctica: Victoria Land, Finger Mt sud
TTCTTCCCTCGCACCATAAACAGCTCCTCTTGTTCCAGTTTTATCGCTTCTCAACTGGTACAAAAAAAGCCGGGCATTCCAGTTGGAAGAGCGCATTCTCGGCTGGAAAGGCAGCGACGACGTGGCGCGGGCAGACAGACTTAGCGCGTTCAACGCTACGATGCCGCCCCGCTGGTCGGGTGGGGCGCACGCAACGGGCCTGAAGCGGGTCGGGATTAGAAGTCGAGCCGCATCGACACCTGACCGGTGCGGGCCTCACCATTTCCAGCGCCGAAGGCGCCGCCGTTGACACTGTTGGTGATGATACCGAAGGAGGGTGAAGAGATATTCACGTTTGGGTCGCCCAGGTTGGTGTGATTGAGGATGTCCGTGAAGGTGCCTTCGGCGCGGAGGTTGACGCGCTCAGTGAGGTGGATACTCTTGCTGATGCCGGTGGAGAGGTTGATGGTGCCAGGTCCGACGATGAAGCCGGGCCGCAGGCTACCGAAGCGTCCGATGGGAAGCGGTGCAGGCCCGGCGCCGGAGCCGGTCGTGCAGGAGCTGCCGATGGTGAACCCGGGCAGGCCGGGGCAGGTCAGAGCAGCCCGGTTTACCCAGTTGAGCCGGTTGCGGCCCGCAGGGGTGAACGAGACTCCCGCGACCCGATCGGGAGCCTGGTTGCGGTGTCCACCGTCGAAGCCGGTTTTGGTCCCGGTGAGGCCGGAACCGGTACCGGAGGGATCGCCCTGACCCGCCGGGAAGTAGGCCGACTCAAACGGACCGGACTGCCAGAGAAAAATGTTCGAGAGCTGCCAGCCGCCGAGGACAAGATCGGCGAGCCGGGAGGAGGAGCTTCCGAACCGCTGGCCGCGGCCAAAGGGAAGGGTGTAGACCATGGTGTTGTTCCAACGGTGGCGGCGAGTGCCGTATACATTTCCATAGTCGACGTAGCGGGCAAGGATGGAGGTAGCGCGGGCACCGCCGCTTTCCCCCGCGAAGCCGCCATTGTTGGCGGGACCCTGGTTATCGGCAAGTGCCTTCGCAAAGGTGTAGGTGGAGTCGAACTGCAGGCCTGCCTGGAAGTGGCGGGACAGATCGGCTTGCACGGACTGGTAGTTTTCGTTGGCTCCGGTGGCGCGGGTGTTGATGCGTCCCCAGTTGGGAAAAAGGCGCGCGGAGAGAGGCTGGTTGGTGGCCGAAACGGTAGAGGAAAAGGGCAGAGTGTTTTCGTCCGGTGCCCAAACGAGCTGGTGAGTTTCCGACCCGATATATGACAGGCGCGCGGCATAGCTGTTGCCGAGCGAGCGCTCAACATTCAACGCGAACTGCTCGGTGTAGGGGTCTTTCCAGTTCGTGGAGTTCGCTGTGCCGAAGTAGGCCTGACCGTAGCAGGTGGTGCAGCCACCGTTGCCGGCGCCGGCATAAATGTTGGGGAACTGGTAGCCGATGGCGTGGGAGGCAGGGTTATAGGTATTGGTGTACTGGGTGGTCTGGGCCTGCAGGGTTCCGGTGAGTGAGTAGAAGTTGGAGCCGAGCAGAGTGATGTTGTACATGCCGAAGCCGCCGGAGATGACGGTCTTGTCGTCGCCGAACGGCCGGAAGGCGAGGCCGAGGCGAGGCATTAAGCGGAAGTGCGGGTAGTGTTTCAGACCTGTGGGGTAGCCAGCCTGATTGTTCGACAAAACGGGCATGCAGGGAGCGCCGTTGACGGTGGTGCCCGCCGAGTTGGAGCCGTAGGGCGCGCAGGCATTGGCGCTGGCGAGGAAGGACGCGGCGAGAAGGCGGGAGTAGCCGGCGGGGTAGATCACAGCGCCGGATTTGGCAACCGAGGGATCGAAGTTGCCGATGTCGCCGTGCACGTCGTAATAGCCAGGCTCTAATTCGTAGCGCAGACCATAGTTGACGGTGAGATTGGAGGTTACCTTCCACTGGTCCTGGCCGAAGACGGCATAGTGGGTGGACTTGCCATCGTTGTCGGCCTGAACGTTGTCGTAGAAGGTCTGGTAGGGGGTACCGAGCAGGAAGTCGGCGAAATCTACGCCAGTGAAGAGGCCAGCGCTATTGGAGGTATTGAACTGGAAGGTGCCGTAATTATCGGCCCCGTTGAAGCCGAGCGGTGTCACAGCTTCTACCTTGTTGATGTCAACTCCAAAGCGAAAGTTATGACGGCCCTTGGTGTAGCTGAGGTTATCGGTATACACGAAGGTGCGGGACTTGGTGAGGGAGCTGAGACGATCGGCATTGAGGGCGCTGATGTTGTTGAAATCGACCTCGGGGATGCCGTTGTAGAAGAGGTTCTGCAGGCCAGTAAGACCGAGACCCGTGGTGAAGGCCTTACCGTCAAAGCTATTAGCCTGGCCGTTGGTGGAGAACGTCAATCCAAAGCCAAACTCGTTAATCAGGTTGGGGCGGATTGTGTAGTTGGCGCTTACCTTCAGCACACGGGTCTGGTTGGTGTTCTGGGCCGAAGGAACGAGCAGGGGCTCCGGGCTGTTGGTGGGGAAGTTCTTCCAGGTGAAGCGACCCCAGAGGAGGAACTTCTGGTTCGAGCCGAGGTACTGGTCGCCGCGGATATCGAACTGGTCGGAGTGACCGCTGTTGTCCTTGTTGACGATGTAGTTCGCGACGCCATCGTCGGTGTAGGCGGCGGGGTCTCCTATGTTGGGGTCGGGATACAGGGAAAGGAGCTTCGCAGAAGCGGCATTGATCACGGGCAGCGTGGTGCCGTAGCTGCCGCCGGTGAAAGGATTGCGCAGTCCGGTGAACGGAGTGGAGGTGGAGACGTAGCGGGAAAAGTCACCCTTCTTCATCAGGGTCGATGGAACCTTGTAGCCGTAGGTTGTGGTGGAGGGGTGACGCCAACCTTCATAGGCGCCATAGATAAACGTTCGATCGTGGCCGTTGTAAAGATGGGGCAGGACTACCGGTCCACCGAAGCTGCCGCCATAGGTGTTGGCGATCAGCTTGGGCTTCTTCTTCGTCGTGGGGAAGGTGTAGGGAATGGCGTCAAAGGCCGCGTTCTGGTGATACCAGAAGAGAGATCCGTGGATGGTGTTGGTCCCGCCCTTGGTGATGATGCTGATCTCACCGGGCTGGCCGAACTCGGCGTTATTGAGCACGCCGTCGGTGCGTATTTCGGCGATGGACTCGGAGGAGGGGAAGGCGTCCGCAATAGGAGAGTTGCCGGTCGCGGACTGGATGGTGATGCCGTCGACCGCGACCTGGGTCTGGAAGGGCAAGGCACCCTGAAGAGAGAACTGGCCATGATCGGCCTGGACGCCGGGAAGGGTCCCGACGATATTGAGGGCGCTGGTTCCGGAGGCGGAGGCGCGGGTGTTGACGGGAAGGTGGAGGACGTCGGCGGCGTTGTAGGTTCCGCTCACGGAAGCGTCGTCGGTGTCGATGGCCGAGATGGCGTCGGCGGAGACCTGAACCTCCTGCTGAACGCTGCCGGCTGCGAGTGAGGGGTCGACGCGGAGTTCCTGGCGGGCGGAGAGGCGAATGTTGGCGGCGATCCATTTCCCGAAACCTTCACGGGTGACGGAGATGTTGTAGAGGCCGGACTTGCTGTCGTTGAAGACAAAGTCTCCGGAGTCTCCCGAGGTAGTGGTGCGGGTGATGCCTTCGCCATTGTTGGTGAGGGTGACCACGGCTCCGGGAACGACGGCCCCTGTGGTGTCCTTGACGGTGCCAATGATGGAGCCCTGGATGGTTTGCGCAAGGGCGGAGGAGAAGGGGAGAAGGGAGCCCACTACGGCGACGAAAAGCAAGAGGAGGAGTCGACGGGAGCAGGTCACTGGTCTACGCAAGAAGAGAGGCATACTGGCTCCTGGAAGTAAAGAGATTGGCTCAGTCCCGCTATGCTTTTAGGAAACGTACGCGGGATCCGAGGGTTGGTGAACGGCACAGCGACAGAAACTGGGCAACGTAGGGACACGCTACCGCGCCGAAGTTAGAACCACGTCAATTTCAGTTAATTGCGGGGCGTGGTGGGAGAAATGCAGACGCCGCGAGCACGCGTGGTGAGCGGGGCCGCACTCCGCATTGGGCCGCTTCGGCATGGCAGTGATGCCGTGTTGCCGAACCGCGGCGTGCGACAGTTCCCTCGCGAGTAATCGACCCGCGAGCTGCTCTAGCGCGCCCTTCTCCTATCAAGGGCGATTTGGACGGGTGATACCGAACTACTCCTGGACTTCTTTCACGATCTCTCCAGAAGCTACGTCCGGGCCTTCAAGAGGATATTTGGGACGGAATAGTTCCAGCTCTTCTTTCGAGTGCAGTAGCTTACGGAGTCGCTCCGGTGCGACGTTCGTTCCCAAGTGAAAGGTGAGCTCGCCCCCATCTTCTAAGACATCGTGAATTACATCCATAAACGAAATCCTGAAAACGAGTTGCTGCCAGCTTGCCTGATGGATTCAGGTATTCGGTATCGCCTGCTCGCCCGAGGCTGAATGCTTCTTCGTATGCCTCGTCAGGCGAGTGTGCATGAACTAATGCAGCCGGGCGACTGCTGGCTTTCGGTTTTGGTCTCGCAGGAACGCGCAATGAAGCTGCGCTTTGGCGTGCTATGTTCACAATCCGGTAGCGAAGGCCTTTCTCTGCGAGCACCCGGAGCCGCGGGTCGCCGAGGCTACCGGACCCCGGAGCAGCGCTTCCAGAGCCTCGTACTGATCGCTCGCAATGTAATCCACCCCGGCACGCTGTGCGGCACGCCAACGCTCTTCAGCCGAAGCGAGGGACCCGAAGTTATAGCTGCCAAACCAGCCGTTGCAGCTCTCTTCTTTTTTTGTCGCTCCATCGAGCGTGTAAAAGCGAATCCAGAGGCCATGATGGTGAGCGTGTTGCACCAGTAAACGCAGGCGCTCATTGTCCGCAGGAGTCCATGCGCCGGCATGCGTCTGGCCGCCCGACTCAACTACACCCCACGGATTGTTCCACCAGCGCCGATAGTTGCTCGCTGGCGCCGGCTCAAGCACCTCCGGGGCGGCCATAGGAACACTGTTGTTGGTATGCACCGAACCGAAGACCAGGAGTCGATGTCCCACCGAAACCTGGTCATAGAACACCGCCTGCTGAGCGTCTGATTCGCCAGTCAGAACGAGAACGGGTCGCATCGTCAGTGGCTGGGGCTTCGCGCCATCGGAAGTTCTGGGCGCTGTCGTAATCCAATCCTTGTATCGGCTGAGCAGAGCCCACACGGCCTGCAGATGCGCCGGTTCTTCGGTCTTGAAGTCAAGATTGAGCGTGATAAGTGGCCAATCGCCGTGGTCGCCCTCCTTGAGGGCGCGCTCAACGACGGGTCTGACGCGGTCGAAGAAATAGTGCTCCATCGTGGGTTCGTGGCCGCTGACCGGATCTCCGTGCGCCACCAGGGATTGCGACTTGCCGGTGTTCGGATCCGTATACCAATAAAGGTCCTGCTCAATCGCGAGTGGCGTTCCAGCGGACAGCGCCCGGTCGATTCGGTCATACCACCACTCATAGTAGGGATAGCAGTTATGCGCATCCATTACGGACCTGCTGCCAGGAAGCGATTGGCCGCCGGATTGCGCAGGGATAGCTGGCGCAACGGCACACAAAAAAATCAGAAGCAGGCATACAGAACGGCGCATAGCAGCTTTTCTCCAGTTTATGGTTCGGACGTAAAACCAAGATAGATCGGGTTGCCAAGCACTAGTAGATGATCGTCTGCATCGCGCACTTCCGCACGGATGTAGTGGCGTCGGCCGTCGCTCTTCCACGCGGCATGGAGCATTACATCCGACGTGCTGATGAGAAGTAACGGCAAATCCGCCTGAGGTTTGCCGTCCATCAGCAGATGGACCGAAGCGCCTTCACAGCCGATTACATGCACTTCAAGAGCAACGACATCGCCCGGATGTGTCTCCATATCGGCGCCCATTGCGGCTGATGAGGAGCCGGTTCGAGCGTTCATATCGAGCAAGCGGTTCCGCGACCCCGTCAGGTCGATAAAGACTCGTCCGGAGCGCACCCCTGCGAGGATGCCCGCAACAGAAAGATTCTGCGCATAGATCACCGTCGTTGGAGAACCGATGGAGCTGATTCTGTCAGAGGGCCAATCCGCATGATGGTTGTCGCTGCCGCCCACGGCTGTGAGACGGTGGCCATCCCGCAACTGCCCGTCCCAGAATCGAGAAGCTACGTGGCTGCCGTTGACCACCTCGATGGAGGAGACAAGACTCAGGTCGACTGGGTGAGTAGGAGTCCAGCCGCATCCCATGCAGACCTCGCCAGTAGGCGCTTCTGGATGGTTGATCGAGACGATTGCCCCCAACTCCCGCGCCTTGCGAAACAGAGAATTCTCGTCCTGAACCTCTGTGCTTCCCACGCGATAGTCGAGAAAGCGCGTGGTCCCAAAAACGTTGGCATGGCCATTGAAGGTAGTCAGTTCCCGGCCCGGAATCATCAGCAGCTTATCGAAGTACGGCTGCAGTTCACGCTCGTCATCGTACTGCGAGGTGGTGTTGTGATCGGTGATTGCGATGAAGTCCAGGCCCCGACGAACCGCTGCTTCTACGGTCAGGAACAGCGGACACGGGACTGACTTTGCACTCTGGCTAAGACAGTTTCCATCGCTATGGGCGGTATGCATATGGAGGTCTCCGCGATACCAGTCTGGCCGGTCGCGCAGCGCCTGCTCGGTGAAGGAAGAGTCGTCAAGGGGCCGGTCGAACCACACATCGGCACTCCAATCGGAGGTAACGCCAGCACGAATGTTGGGGATCGCAAGAAGGAGCTTCCAGCGGCCCGGCGGAATGGCTCCCGGCAGATAAGAGGGTGTTGCATCCGTTTCGCCGAGAGTGAATTGCTGCTTGTTTCCGCCGCTGGCTCCGCGGAACCTGAAGGGGTCCAGGATACCCAAGTCGATAACTGTATGCTGGTCCTTGCCCTGGTTGTGGAAAGCCACTGTAATGCGGTGAGCCCCCTCGGGAACGTTGAAGGGGACCTCAATATACGTATGATTCTGCGTCGGATGAACGCTTCCATGTAGCACAAGGCTGGGCGGCGAAGAAGTCTGGGCTTCTGCTGAACCAGCCGAGACCAGTAACCAAAACACGAGCGCAGCAATTCGTAGACGCATCCAGTTTCACCGTTGAAATGCGCAAGCCATACCCAACACGGTGTGGCCTGCGATGACGACCAATCTTAGAACGAGAGCCGGAGAGCAAACTGCATTACACGTGGATCACCGGAGAGCGAGGTAATGCTGGCGACCCCACCGCTCGTGATGTTGCCGTTTGGTTGGCCAAACTCCGGCGTATTGGTGACGTTGAAGACCTCCCAGCGTGCTTCCAGATTCGCTCGTTCCTTGATGGGGAACTCGCGCAACAGCGCAGCATCGAAGACATCCGTCCCTGGTCCACGCAGTGTATTGCGGCCCAAGTTGCCCACCGCTCCGACTGCAGTCACGGCATAGGCATCGGTCGCCCCCGAAGGTGCATGGAGTTTGCAGGCGGAGTTCTTGCTGGCGTAGAACCAGCAATCCGGATCACCCACAAGGCCGGGCGTGCCCACCAGATTCGGGGTCGCGGTCGCGTAACCATACTTGTCGAGAATCGAATTGTGATTGCCGTCGTTCTCGTTGACCTGGAAAGGACGTCCGTTGTAATAGGTGTAGACCCCTGAAGTACGCCAATTGCCGAGAACCCACGAAAGTGGCCCGTGCTGCAACATCGCCTTTTTGGGACCGAAGGGTAGCTCATAGACGTAACTGACGGCGATGCGGTTCGGCACGTCGAAATCACTCGGCCCATACCAGGCGGCATAGTTGCGGCCGTCGGGTGGATTGCCGGAGTTGGACTCAAGCTCCTGCGGCGTGTTGTCCAAACTGCGGGAGTGCGTGAAGGCAGCACGCAGTTCGAAGCCCTGCGCGAACCGGCGAGTCAGGCTGGCCTGCAGGCCGTTGTAGTTGCCAAACCCGATGGGCGACGTGTACTCGATCTGGCCGAAGTTGGAGTACGGCACGACCCCTGTGCTGACGCCACCAGCGATGATCGGCTGGTTGTAATCCCGGATCACATCCAGATGGGTCGACTTCGTGCCAACATAGTCCACCTCAGCTGCCCAGTTCGTACCGAACTGGCGTTGAATTCCGAAGCTCCACTGCTGGACGTAAGGCAGCGGATCATGAATCGCCATGGCGCGAATATGAAATGAGTTGAGATTGTTGAGATCCACGGTGCTCGGATCAAGAAAGTTGGAGGAAAATCCGACCGATGGATTCAATACAGGGGCGGTATTGCTGGTGAGCGTCTTGTTGATGAGGAACGGTGGATTCAGTGCCAATTCGTCTTCGCTGCCAAAACGCTCAAACAGCGAGTAATAGAGCCCATATCCGCCATGCACCACAGTTTTGGAATTGGGCGAATAGGAGAACCCGACTCGAGGCCCAAAATTCTTTTTGTTGATGTCGACGATAGCGCGATCTTTCAAAGAGCCACTTTTGGCGAAGATCAATGAGCCGGAGACGGGATCAAAGTCCGCTAAGTGATTCTTCGCTTCGAGCGGCGGCGTGGCAAAGTCATAGCGCAAGCCCAGATTCAGCGTTAGGCGCGGGGTGACCTTCCAATCGTCTTCCGCGAATCCTGATGCCATCCAGATTCGTTGATCGACGAAGAGCACGTTGGTGAGTTGCGTGCTCTGCACGGCACCCAGAAGGCCATCCGCATACGAGAGTCCGGTGCCCGAGACGCATTTACCCGGTGCACTGTGCTGGCAGGTGAAAACGCCTGTAAAGCCCAAGTCGCCACGTGTACCCGGTTCATCTTGAAAGACATTGCGCATGGGCAGGTAGACGCTGGCACCGACCTTAAGTGTCTGCCTTCCGAATACCACCGAGAAAGTATCGTTGTACTGAAACTGCATCGGAACCTGCTTTTTAGGCAGGAAATCCGCAGATCCTTCAAAAGCGAAGTTGGAGAAGCTGGTCAGCGGTACGCCCCCACCAATCGCCGGATTTGTGGGAATTCCCGGCACGAAGCTACCCGCCTGCTGGTTCAGCGCAAACGGCTGCTGCTGCGCATACGAGTAGTCGCGAACCCATCCAAAGCGGAATTCATTGACCATGCGCTGATTGAGAACGTGCGTCCACCCGAGCACCAGGCTGTGCGCTTTCAGAATCTGATTGCCCCATGCCGAGGTTGAGGTGCCGTCGGCCAGTCCGCCCAGGTAGCCGGGAATATCCCGCTGACGATCGGAGTAGTTATAGCGCGCAAAGATGGTGTCCGAAGAGGAGGGAGCCCAGTCCACGCGCGCATCGTAGTTCTTCTCAAAGTCGGTCAGTAGCGCGTTGCGTACAAAATTGTTCAAATTCGCAGGGCTGCCTACCGTGGTTGTATTCGGCAGCGGGAAGAGCGCGAACAACTTCTGCATGGTCGGATCCAGACGATCCGTAGGGACGGTGTTATTGGCGAAGGGCTTGCAGTGAGAGCCGGAGTAGGCGGGCGCACAGGTCGTTGGGTCGTAGATGGTGGGATACTTCACTCCTACAGCGGCCGAGGTCGCAGGGCTGAAGTCGCCGATGCGTTCATTCGGCAGCGGGACAGTCGCCGTACGCAGCACACCTTGCTTAATCCGCGTTCCTTCATAGTCACCGAAAAAGAACAGGCGATTCTTCAGAATGGGGCCGCCGAGATTACCTCCAAACTGATTCTGGTTGTACTTCGGCTTGCGTAGGTGGTAGCGGTCGGAAAAGAAGTCGTTCGCATCGAAATAATTGTTTCGAACATACTCGTACGCCAGGCCGTGGAATCGGTTGGATCCGCTCTTCGTGTTAACCGAAACCACGCCTCCCGGGCTGCGTCCGTATTCAGCCGAGTAGGGATTGGTGATCACATTGAACTCAGCGATGGTATCGAGCGACGGATGCGCAGACTCCGTGCTCAACTCCTGCACATTCTCCGAGAATGTGTTGTTGTCGATGCCGTCCAGGATGAAGTCATTCTGCAACGAGTGAATGCCGTTCACGTTGAAGTCGCCAATGCGGCCTGCTGACGTGGCACCGCTCTGCTGCGTAAAGCGGCTGATCTGAACGCCAGGAACAACACGTAGAAGATCGTCCCAATTGCGCAGCGCCAGAGGTGTTTGCTCAATCGTCGTCTGGCCCACCACTGTGCCGATCGATGCATCGTCGGGGGAAAGCAGAGTGGCTCCGGTCTCTACCTGCACCGACTCCTGCGTGCCTCCAACTTGGAGGTGAAAGTCCTCGCGTGCACGCTGACCGACTTCTAGCTTAACGCTCTCATCGATGGAGTTGAATCCGGGTGCGCTGACAATTACCGAATACACGCCGATCGGAAGATCTTGAAAAGAGTAGGCCCCAACCGAGTCGGTCTGCACAGCACGCGAATAACCGTTGGCACCGTCTTTGACCGTGACCGTAATATGCGGCATGGCCGCGCCGGTCGAGTCGGTCGCCAGTCCAGACAGGCTCGCCGTGTTGATTTGTGCATGCAGAAGAGCCGCTGCTGACCAGGTGAGAAACAGACACGACAGCCTTGAACAAGCGGGCAATTTCAAAGGAATCCCTCTTTCTGGATCCACGCAACCTGAATGGCATGGGAATGGATTTGGGAGCAAAGCGCGCAAGTTTTCAAGCAGGCAGCGCTGAACAGAGAAGAAATGTTCGACGTTATTACGCGATGAACTCACTGTGAATGGCGCTTGAATTTACCCATGAGATTGCTAACACTTGAGCCGCTCGGGAGTACGTTCTGCTGGGCAGTGGAGTGCCCGGCATTTTTTGTGAACCAGTGTCTATGAGAGAGATTGAGTCTCAAGGAGCTAGCTATGGCACGAAGGAAGAAGCATACGGCAGCGCAGGTGGTATGAGCAGGACTGCTCGAGCAAACGTCAAGGCAAAAAGAACAGATGGATGCATGGCTCATCTCCCGATAACGGCGGTCTATCGGTCAGTTCCCTCCCTGTTTCGGAAAACAGCCGGACCGCCTTCGCAGCCGGACCGCGGACCTGAAAATTCAACCGCGTCTGCTCATGCCCGTTGGGGTGCTGCTCTCGCCACAATTTCAGCAGCAACGGCGGCATCTCCGATAGCACCACGCGTGTTTTATGGACCCGAGCATGACAAGCAGGACAGAGCGAGATCATCAGGTTCAGAACGGACCTTCCGGGTACACGGTGATGCACGGTGATCGACCGTTTGTCCCTGCCTGACGCTCCGCAGACCCGGCAGCAGTGTCCGTCGCGATCGAGAACTGCTTCCCGCAGACCGCCGAAATGCGCTGCGTCCTGCCGGCGCAGCGTGTAGCAGGTCGCACACATGCCGTTCGCCAGGACACGTTGCCGCCCACAGCGGCAGTGCATCACCCTTTGAGTTCCCTTTCTCATGCCTTTACGCTTGGCTCCGCTCTTCCGATGTATCTATATATAGTGTCTCGCGTGACTTCAAACTCGCGAGCCAGCATTGTCTTCGACTCGCCGGCGGCCACCCGTCGCAACAGATCGGCTTCCTGGCTGGCTGTGAGCGAACGTTTCCGGCCAACGTAGGCACCTCGCTTTTTAGCCAGGGCGATTCCCTCTCGCTGGCGTTCCCGAATCAGCTCCCGCTCAAACTGAGCAAACGCTCCCATTACACTTAGAAGTAGGTTGGCCATCGGCGAGTCTTCCCCCGTGAAGGTCAAGCTCTCCTTGATGAACTGGACATGAACGCCGCGGCCGGTCAGCTGCAGAACGAGCCGCCGTAGATCGTCGAGATTGCGGCCGAGCCGGTCCATCGAGTGGCAGACCAGGGTGTCCCCTTCCCGAATGAAGGAGAGCAAAAGTTCGAGCTGCGGACGGTTGATGTCTTTGCCGGAGGCCTTATCTGTGAACGTCTTGTCGAGATCGAGACCGTCGAGCTGGCGGACCACGTTCTGATCGACCGCGCTCACGCGCACGTAGCCGATATGCAGGCCCTTCCCTGCTTTCCGGACTGGCTTTGTAGAAATAGACTCTTTAGCTCGCGGCATCTGCTGTCAGAATACGCCACAAGCGATGCTATTTCTACGCAGATGTGTCAGATTCGTGGTGTCTGGTACGGGTATACCCGAATGCACACCTCGCGAATCATCTTATAAGGATGTTAGAGCTGGAATCAGCGATCGAGTGGTATGCCGTTATCCTGTAAGGAACTCCGCTTTCTCAAAGGTGCCAATCCTCAACAATGTTCGAGCAAGCATTTAAGAAGATCGATGACATCTTGCGGAAAGACGCAGGCGTTTCCTCCGAGCTCGATTTCATCGAGCAGACCTCTTGGCTGCTCTTCTTGAAATACCTCGACGCTCTGGAGCAGGATCGCGCTCAGATTGCAGAGCTGCACGGTCAGACTCACATCTTTCTGCTGGAGGAGGCTTACCGCTGGCACACGTGGGCTACCCCGCTCACCCCCACCGGCACGCTGGACCATAATCGCGCCCTGATCGGTGACGATCTCCGCGACTTCGTCGACCTGCAGCTCTTCCCCTACCTCAAGGGCTTCAAGCAGCGGGCAGACCGTCCCGACACTATCGAGTACAAGATCGGTGAGATCTTTGGCGAACTCAAGAACAAGTTCCAGTCCGGCTACAACCTCCGAGAAGTCATCGAACTCGTCGATACCCTCCGGTTCAACTCGCAGACCGAAAAGCACGAACTCTCCGACCTCTACGAGGCCAAGATTCGCTCTATGGGCAACGCCGGACGCAACGGCGGCGAGTATTACACGCCGCGCCCGCTCATTCGCGCTATGCTCGCCGTCGTCCAGCCACGCATAGGCGAGACGATTTATGACGGTGCTCTCGGTTCCGCCGGATTCCTGTGTGAATCCTTTGAGCGGCTCAATCAGGAAGCGAAGAACGTCGCCAACCGCAAGAAGCTCCAGACCAGCACCTTTTACGGCCAGGAGAAGAAGCCGCTTGCCTACGTGATCGGGTTGATGAACATGATCCTCCACGGCATCGAGGCTCCAAACATCATCCACACGAACACGCTTGAGTTGAACAACAATGACATCCAGGAGAAGGATCGGCACGATGTCATCCTTGCCAACCCACCATTCGGGGGACGCGAGCGCACCGAGGTGCAGCAAAACTTCCCCATCAAGACATCTGAAACGGCGTTTCTCTTCCTACAGCACTTCATTCGCAAGCTCCGCGCCGGTGGCCGTGCTGGCATTGTCATCAAGAACACATTTCTTTCGAATACTGATAACGCGAGCGTCTCGCTCCGCAAGCTGCTCCTCGAATCCTGCGACCTGCACACGATCCTCGATTGCCCCGGCGGCACCTTCCAAGGCGCGGGCGTGAAGACCGTTGTCCTGTTCTTCACTAAGGTTTCCGCAACGCGGAAGGTTTGGTTCTATCAACTCAACCCCGGTCGCAATCTCGGCAAGACGAACCCGCTGAACGATGCCGACCTCGCCGACTTCATCGCGCAACAGGCGACGTTCGCCGACTCTCCACAGTCCTGGTCGATTGACGTGAGTACCATCGACAAGAAGAGCTTCGACCTCTCCGTTAAGAATCCGAACGGCAATGATGAGATCGTCCACCGTTCGCCGCAGGAGATACTCGACGAGATCGCCGCCCTCGACCTCGAAAGCGCTGAAATCCTTCAGGGCATCCGAGGGCTGCTATGAACAAGATCAGGAAGCCAGTTCCAATCTACGAAGACATACGGGCTTTGGTCCTGTCAGCCCGTCGGACCATCGCTCGTGGCGTCGACCTGCTCCAGGTCCATACCAATTATGAGATTGGGCGTCGGATCGTTGAGAAAGAACAGAAGGGAAAGGATCGTGCGCGGCCCGCAGATCACGACCGCGCAAATGGTGCGAATGGAGCGGGAGATTGTTGGCCAGATGGAGCAGGGCAACCGCCGTGGCTATCAGGACCCGATGCTGCTACAAGGCCGGGAGCGCTTCGACGCGCTGGAGCGGGACCCGGAGCTGAACCGTTCGCAGCAGGAAGCTGCGCGTGAGGTCTTCGCTTCGCGCGAAAAGATCGTCGGCATCGACGGTGTAGCCGGAGCCGGGAAGACGACGACGCTGGCCGTCATCCGAGAAGGAGTCGAGGCCGAAGGATATAAGGTGGAGGGTTTCGCGCCGACGAGCCGCGCGGCCCAGAAGCTCGGCGAGGCCGGCATTGAGACTTCAACATTGCAGATGCACTTGGCGCGACGGCAAGGGCCGGACACCGGAGAGAAGCGGCTCTATGTGCTCGATGAATCCTCCCTCGCGTCCACCAGGCAGATGCACGAGTTTGTGACGCGCTTGCACCCGAACGACCGTGTGTTGCTGGTAGGGGACCGGCGGCAGCATGAAGCGGTCGAGGCCGGAAAGCCTTTCGCGCAGTTGCAGGAAGCCGGGATGAAGACCATCTCGCTTGACCAGATCGTTCGTCAGAAAGAACCGGAGCTGCGGCAGGTGGTCGAGCAGCTCGCACGTGGCGAGGTGGGGCCTGCGGTGAAGAACCTCGACAGCCAGGGCCGGGTGCATGAGTTTCGTGGCCGCGAGGAGCGAATCGACGCTATCGCGAAGGAGTATGCGAAGTCGCCCGAGAACACGCTGGTTGTCTCGCCCGACAACCGCTCCCGCGCGGAGATCAATCAGCGCATCCATGCTGAGCTGCAACGGCATGGTGTTGTGGGCCTGGAAGAGCATCGCGTCGAAACGCTGGTGCCGCGCCAGGACCTCACCGGAGCGGCCCGCACATGGGCTGAGCGGTACGAGGTGAATGATGTGCTGCGCTACAGCCGGGCATCGAAGGAGACCGGCATCGGCAAAGACGAATATGCCCGCGTGGTCGGCATCGACGGCCCGCACAACCGGATTACAGTGGCGCTGAAGGACGGAACGGAGCGGACTTACGATCCGCACCGCCAGCAGGGAGTTTCGGTCTATCGCGAGGAGCCGCGCAGCTTCTCCACGGGCGACCGTATCCAGTTCACCGCGCCCGCGAACGGCCTGAAGGTCGCCAACCGCGAGCTGGGCACCGTCGAAAGCATCACCGAAGGTCGCATGTCGCTGCACATGGACGATGGCCGCTCCGTGCAGCTCGATCCAGCCAAGCATCCGCATCTCGATCACGGCTATGCCGTAACCAGCCACTCCAGCCAGGGGCAGACCGCCGAGCGGGTGTTGGTCCACGTCGATACAGAGTTGAGCGCGAAAGACCTGCTCAACAACCGCATGGCCTATGTCGCCGTGTCACGCGGAGCGCACGATGCGCAGCTCTTTACCAACGATCGCGAGAGGCTGCCCGCCGCGCTGGGGCATGAAGTCTCCCGCGAGAGCGCCCACACGCCGCAGCACACGCAGGAGCCGTCCATCCAGCAGCCGCAGCAGGAGATCGTGCCCAAGCACGAACACAGTTATGGATTGGGGCTTGGCCTGTAATTTGTACCTAGGGACAGCCAAGAAGGAAAATTTACGCATGTTTTAGGGCTTAGTCTAGGCTGCGAGCGTGGGCGCAACGGCGGCAGAAAGAGCGGCACGGGCGGCGGACCAAAGGGCCGGAGTTGAGCCTGCCCAGCCGCCTGAAGTGCTCCGCCGAGACGGCATCCGGCTCAAGTTGCAGGCCGAGGCATGAGGTCGAAGCTCATCCCGTGGGGCCGGACCTACGCGATTCCGAAGCGGCTGGAATCGAGCCACATCATGCTAATGGGCGATTGTCATCGTCAACTGAAAATTCCCCACTTTACGGCGTTTGAATATTCCCCAGTCTGAGGCGGGTTGAAGTTTGCGGGAGGATGCGGCGGAGGGCGAAGCCCGGAGCCGCATGCTCCCTCGCGG
>JAABUO010004890.1_pt1 | contig 15751 bp, 26 predicted proteins | sample 5559291 | NCBI WGS metagenome assembly JAABUO01 (sample SAMN10711878, study PRJNA513372) | rock metagenome | isolation source: Antarctica rocks | place: Antarctica: Victoria Land, Finger Mt sud
AGAAGCAGAAGAAGAGGAGGAAGGTCAAGAAGCAAAACAGCAACCTCTGGGAGGCGGAGAGGCTGTTGAGGAGGCGCTGCTTGGTGCTGCGCCGCTCACTGGCAATCTTGGTCAGCTCTGCCACCGTCTGCGTCCACCACCAAGCACTTGATGTCAGTCACACTCCAGTAGACAGAGACACAGACAAATTGTACACTCATTTGACAATCAGCCTGCATGTCTGGTGGATCAGGCAAGCCTTGAAGCAGTGTGTATCAATCACAGTGCAGGCAATGTTTTGAGGGACTTCTGCAGCTGAGTAGCAGGTCTCCAGCTGGACTCAAATCTATGCTGTAATGCCACAGCATGCTGCAATGCAATGGAGGGCTGGTGCCTGTTTGAAATTGGGTCACGGCAGTTGCATGCAACAAGGAAATATGTCATGAAGGCAGGATGCAGTGTGACATGCCTATATTTATGGTGAAGCACATGCATTAGCATGAGTGGCGTCAAATTTTGCTAGTACACTCAGTTGCAACACTGACTACTGGAACCTGCCTACATCACCTGCTTTCTTGAACAACAGCCATGTTGACACTGACCCTTTCCTAGAGCATGATCCTCCTTGAGCAATGAACAAGCACGGACCATGGGCTTCATGCACAGTCTGAGTTGGTAGCGAGTCACCTCAAGAAAGCTGTTGAGGTTGGAGTGGTCGAGCGAGGGGCCCTGGGGGAAGGCGCGACTCATGTCGTGCATGGCTGCCTGGCTGTAGCGCTGCAGGTTGGGCATGATGTGGGGCGGGTAATGCCTCCTCAGTAAGTTCAGAACCTGCAGCCAATGTCACAAGCAATAAACAATGAGTAGACATATTAACAAATGAGTAGATTGAGCAAACCAACAAAACAATCATAAACAAAGGAATATCGGCCATATTAAGTATTGGAGAAATGATGATCTGAGTTTTGAGTATCCTCCATTTATACAGTCGTTCGAGGGTCTTGAAACAACGGTCAGGTACGCCATGACCTGTGTACATGCCCACAGCAAAGGACCTGGCAATCTTATTGCACATGGATGCTGGTCTTTGTCAAACGCCATGCAGGCCTCATGCAAGCAGATCTGTGCAGCATGTGGCTGTGATGAAGCAGGCATGCCTGGGGACTTTAAAAATCCAGGCAGCAGTACAGCCTCTATAGACAAAAACATGCTGAGCAGACTGACATGCTTGATGACTGACAAACCAGGGCATATGTGACTGAGGGCTGCCTGTACTCTGATTCAAGTTAGCTGGGCTAGTGATCAACTGAGCACAGCAGGGAAAACTGCAGCAATGACAAGACGAGGAACTGGCACATGCTTGAACGTGCAAATGGATCACAGTACCAATGTGCATGTATACAAACACACATACAGCTATGTGCAAATGATGTTGGGCTTGCCTCTTGCTCAAAGCCCATCTGGAGGGTGACATGGATTCCCCACAGCATACGCGCCACCTGTCGCAATGCTGTCGCCAGCTGATCCATCTCCTCGTTGGGAAAGATGCGGCTGCAGTCATAGCATTGACTTGTGCACACTCTGATCATTGTCTCGTTTCTTGCAAACATGCAGTTGCATACACAGATACATGGCTGCAAGCAGGGTATTATCTGACCAAACAGTCCAAAGGTTTTTGGTGCCAGATGATTGGATTGCTTGAGAGTCACTGACACGGCAATGCGTTGTTCGGCTTGTGCACACCAACATCAGTGCTGTAATGCTGCCTTCCATGAAGTGATTTGGTGCATGTGGGTTGGGATTTCATGCCACATTCTGTGACGAAAGCACTTGATGCCATCTCGGGCTGTTGTTGACAGCTTGAAATGGATTTGCACCATCCTATCAAATAGATACTGCACAACTTCACTTACAATGAAGCTCACAAGGAAGGGTTTGTATCTCCACATATGCATAACAAGAACAAACATTCCACACACTGCAGGCACAGCATGCATGTGACATACAGAAGAAAGATGCTGTGTGATGCTGTTTGCTGCACACACCTGAGATGGCGGGCAGGAAGAACAAACTTTCAGGGTTTGGACCCTGAGCCCTAAAACATAAGCCCTAACCCATACCTCTTGCTACGCAGACCCGAGATGGCAGGCAGGAAGAACCACTGGCCCCACAGCGTGCAGACATACACCTCGTTGCGCGCCAGAGGCAGGTTGTCCTGACACTGTGAGAACTTGCTGTACACGTCGTTCATCACCTGCAGCAGCAACAACTCGTCAATGCTGCCATCAACACTGCTCACGCTATTGCTATCATCATGATCACTCCGAGCGTTCCAGTGGAGACCACAAGCAAGAGCTGCATCGCCTACATCCCCAAATTGTGCATAGGTGCGTGGCTGAAACCCAGCAGTGCTGTTGTCTGCTGGTGTGGCGCTACATTACTATCACAACCTATCGGCAGTAGTATTGTTTTTGAAAAGATGGTGAGCATGTGGTGATGGTGACCTGCTCACGCCAGGCCTCCAGGTCTCCTTGACTGGACGCTGGGCGTTTGCCCTGCTCCTCATCACTCTCAGGCAGCGTCTGGTACCCATTGTGCTCCTCACTGCAAATACACATCACATGTGGCACGGCGCGGCACAGCACAGCACAGCACAGTGCAGCACAGCACAGCACAGCACAGCACAGCACAGCACAGCACAGCACAGCACAGCACAGCAACTAGGTTTTCCTTGCGTCAGGACATGTCATAATCCTGAGGTTTTCAGGACATTTCACAATCCTCAGGTGAAAACAAGCAAGGTCCTTGATGAAGACAAAAAGATCACAAGCTGCAGTGCCGTTGAAGTACAGGTGATGCATTACACGGCTGAACGGCGCTGCATCACAGTCAAACCTGCTTGAAGATAAATGAGTTTGCACATTAGTGTGTGTGCGGTATGTTTGGGCAGGCCTTGCAGCCCTATGAGGAAGCTTGTAATGAATGATGAATGAAGCAAAACCTGGAGCTGGCTGAAAAGGCCTGTGCTGACTTGCCCTCCTGCCCCCAAGCCATTCGGCTGAGGGATGTAAGGGCCTCCAGGCCTTCTGAAAGGCCATTGGTTGCCTTCTGAGATGCGCTAGTGGGGAAAACCAGCACTGACAGAAACAAGGAGATCAGGCACCCTCCCAGAATGCCACAGATACGGGACACCATCACTGCGAAAGCATCTGCATCCACACAAAGGTTGTTCAGTACTGAAGTTGTCAGCCAGCAACAGCGTGGAGGTGTTCCATTTGCCTGCAGAGCTGTGGCAGCAAGGCACGCAGCAATGCATCCATTTGCATGCATTGCCGGCACAGCTCTGCAGGCATGTAGGGTCAAGTGGGTCTTATGTAGGTCTCTTGATGATCAGTAGGGTAAACTGCTAGGCAAGCGCAGCGCTCCATGGGAAACAACTCCTTCAAAGTAGAAGAAACATAGCACTGAACAGAGTGTTGTGAGCCGACATATGCTTCAATGAGAGTAGCGCCACAGAAGTTCTGGTCACTTCTTGCTTGTGTCATTGAAACTTAGAGTCAAAACGCAACGACAGACATCACAACAGGGGTCTGCAAGCATTTCCTGATGCATCACTCTGTGCCTGGTTGTCTTTGCGCCAGCACATGTCTGACTTCCAGGCATTCACATAACAGCAAAAGGCTCTACAGAGTATGGGTGACCATCAGCAATGCTGGTCAGCAACACCAAAACATGTCATGCAACACCAACAGCTCAACAGAATAGGGGTGACCGGCAACAACGCTGGCTAACAGCAAAAAATGCACCACATCGATACATGGTTGCCTTACTTGGAGCATCCCTGGAACCCAGAAGCACAAGAAGGAAGGTGATGGTGGACAGTTTGGCTGCATATGCTGACCCTGCACGCTGCCCCACTAGCTGAGCACCGCTAGCTGCCAACAGTGTAGCAATGGTACACACTATCTCATCTGATAAGGGTATGACGTCACGCCCAAAGCGCGCTGCGCCATATGCTAGAATCCCACCTGCACAGCAGCAGTGCATTTGCACAGTTGCTGTCATGCAGCAGTGAATCTGTGTCACATAGGAGAGATACTTTGACAGCAAGTCTCAAAGATGTCCTTTGTAGTTTGTTGTTGTGGTACTTTGCGGAACTAGTGACATGACTCCACAAGCTACAAGGTGACATAGAGTTGGCAATGGTTGGGACAATGACATGACATGGCAACAATGACACTTTGCAGCCAAGCTCCCATGCAGCAATCAGAAGCAGGTACATTTTTGGCCATTGAGACTGAATGCATGCAGCCAGCAGAGGTTGACAGAAAAGCAGGCAACACCAAGAACACAGCAATGCCAACTACAAGGGGAACGTTGACAGATGCAGTGCATCTGATGCTAGTATTACATGCTGCGCTCACTGGCAATAACCATTGCTAGGCAAGCTGGGTGTTACAAATCACTGATGAGTGCTAGTAGCAGCTTGGAGTGATGCACCTCAAGGACATAAGGAGAAAATCAGGCACTGGCTGCAGTACCTGCTATGGTGCCAGCAAAGCGCTCGGCGGAAACTTTGGCAACTTTACCAATGACTGGGGAGGTGACGACAGCAACTGTGATGGCCGCCCACTTCCAGCTCTGCAGCCATGCCTTTGCCACCACAGGAGGCAAACCTGCAGCGGTCAAGACAGAGGTTGTTTATGACAGCAAGAAGATGATCGTCATGCTATCTGTCTTCAGGAACAAGGCACACACGAGGAAACAGTCACAGTAAGCAGGCTACAATGAAGTGTTCCAGATTGCCTGGCATATGCATGACAAGACTGACATCCAGTACGGTGTGCAAGACAGGGCGCCTACTTGGGTCATGCTTGGGCACTACATATCCCAGAAGCACAGCAGCGGAGACCCCCAGGCCCTGACGCATTGCCTCTTTGGCACATTCGCCAGGGGCGGTAGACATTTTCACGTAAAATGCCATCCCTGCTGATCCTTTCCTTTGATGCACAGAAAACCAGGGCCAGCAATCCCAGATGTGATCCTGAGGTCCTGCAAGTAAACTCCGTTACGAACAACGAGTTGTCGACAAGTGTGAAGTTTGAGGAGCAAACACGCCGCAGTCAATGCAAGCGTGACCAGCTTACCTGCCACTGTGCTGACAAGGTGCTGCTGAGACCGACTTTAACAACGTGTGTTTCAAGCGTAAAGTAACGTCGATGACACCGGACACCGGCGCGAATTATACAGCAGATCCCTCCTTGTTCCAAGCGGGGGGTCAACAGCGATTTCAGCAACTTATAGCGCGCATGCACCGCTCCGCTTACACAGGTCTCGTATCGTAGTCAACTGTTAGGTCAAGGGCACTTTCTTCGCCTTTGCCCTTTTAGGCCGAATAATATAAATTCAGCAACCGAAGACCGTCATGATGACATTTGTGCGAGAGATTACAGTGCTTTAGCCAGCCAACAAGCCTGATCACATGTAGAAGAAGACAAAGGTCAAATGTGGAAGACATCAAGACAGCTCAGAACAAACATGAAAACCTGCATGTGATCTTGTTGCGCAAAGAAGGACCTCATGGTGTCGGTGTCCGTGGATACTTTAAACAAAGGAGCACACCGCTGCCTAAGTGTGTGGAGAGCCGGACGTTGAATAATTTTGTGCATTTCATCTGCCACAGCCACACCACCACAATGTGTGCACACCCTACTACCTCTGGCAACATGCTGCCCCCCAGCAAAACGGCCAAGAACAACTGGCAACTGATGATCATGAGAAGTTCTCACATTGAATGCGATCATTTGCAAGCTCAGTACCCATCGAGTTCATCCGAGTGGCGCTTTGCAATGGTCGACAGCACCACCAGCTGGGTCTGACAAGATGGTTTGCAGACCAGCTGGTGGAAGAATGACGTGTGGGGCAGCTGGAAGCAACACATTGCTGAGCGCACATTCCCTCGGGGCAAGCCACGATGCTGCGCTTGCTATGTGGCAAGGTGTGTTGTTGCAGGATGACTGAGTGCATGTCAATAACATGAGCAAGCTGTTGCTCAAGTATCCTTTTTGTTGAGACTGATGCAACGATATGCATATGTGTTCTGCTTGCCAGAGTACATACATATATGCAACCTTGTGGTCACCTTTGCTTTGATCTTCAAGGCGGTGCAGCTCATACGGAACATCATGGTTTGTAGCAGATTTTTGACGAAGCCATGACAGCTGATTCGAGGCTGACTGCATGAAATTCAAATTGGCGGGAACTCCAGCTTTTGAACAACGGCTAGAGCGTGAGCAGCTGAGCCTCTGAGCGCATATCTGCAGCGCAAGCGTTCCTGTGGGACTGCACGATATAGCGGTTGCAAGGAACGTCCACGCCCAGCGTCAGTAGCACCCCTGCCCCTTTGCGCAAAACGTCTCTAGCGTGTAAACAGTGCATGCGCGCAGCTCTTGCCCAATATGTGACCTGGTTGTCACACACCCGCTTGCTGACCGCACTCCATGCATGAGATCTCATGGCTTTGCTGATCGCTTGCACCAGTGTGGCAATGTAGTGTCTCATTCATAAGCAGCAGTCACCTCAGCTGTTGTGATCCCGGCTATTTCTTTCATTCGGCACCTGCTACGCATCAAGCGTGTATCTGATATCTCAAGTATTGTCCAGAAGCATCGCCATGATGGGGGAACGACGAATGCTTCAGCCACTGCACCACATCAGCAGCTAGCACTAGCATGTAATGCCTGCAGCAGGCGTTGCACTTCTCCTGCCCACCAAACACAAACTGCACTTGTGACACTGCCGCTCAGCAGCTGATGGACACACCTAGTCCAGTGTCTTGGATCTTCAAGCCTGAAAGTGCTGGCATCAACTTAGCTCAGCATACATATCTAAGCCCTACCAGCCTTAACAGATCACCACACAGTTCTGCCCATGCACAATCTCCCTTAACATCACAGAGACACACTAGCCCCATGACGCCAAGGGCTTCCACCATGCAGCAGGTGGGATCTCCGTACAGGGCAGCAACAGCCAGCCCTCAAAGCAGTGCCAGCACAGCTAGAGCTCAGTCGGCAACTCAGTCGCAAAATCTGCTGCTGCCAATGATGCCCAGTACAGAAGACAGCAAGTTGCATGCTACTGTATCAGGCCTGAGATTTGCCTTGCAAGAAACACAGCTTCAGCTAGGCCATGCACAGCATCAGGCAAGAACCTCTAGTACATTTAGCTGCTTCTGCAGTTCTTCATCCTATCTTCCAATATCATGCAATACACATGCTCTGCAGTCTGATCTCTCATGCTGGCAGCATACCTGCAGCTTGTGATGATTAGGCACTTCTGCATTGTCTTGGGACATTCTATCTGCTGATATTGTACAGGACAAAGATGGCTGAACTTTATTGGCAGCATACGCTTGCACTGCGCAGACCACGATTTTGCTGCCACATGTGCCACATATTTGATCGCTGCCACAGCATGCTCAGCAGCATGGCCGATAGGATGCAGGTTGTACCACAAGAGCATGCTTGTAAGGCAAGCTTAGTATGTGTCTGTCATGCAGGTGGACACGCTACAGCAGAGGTGCACAGCTACAGATGCTCAGGCAGTGCAGCTGCAGCAGCAGCTGACTAATCTTCATGCTGACAAAGCCCTGCTTGGCGCCAGATTACATGATGGCTCACTGGACATGGTCAAAGGGCAGCTCATCCAGCAGCTAGAGCAGCAGCTGGCTGAGTCAACCCAGGCAGCTGCAGCAGCAGGTGCTGCAAGCCAATATTCCAGCGCAGGTGCAGAGCCTGCAGGATCAGCTGACTCTGCAGCAACAGGCTCAGGCTAGCGAGAGGGAGAGGCTGAGTATGGAAGCAGCTCAGAGCAGGCTGCTGTGCAAGGCTAGGGCTCGTCAAGTCAACACACTTGAGTTGCAGTACAAGGCTCAGGTAAGCAAAATGACTCTGGCAATATACAGGAAGCTGTGAAACAGCTGCCTGACTCATGGATCACAATAGTTTTGAGGGCATGCTGCTCAATGCCTGTCATGTCTCTTGTATCTGTGGTGGCATTCAGATGTCATTGATGCATACACAACCATCAGCACAGTTGGGGCACATCAGGCGTACTTCCCATGCCAAGCAGGCTGGTGACAGGTTTGGAGCATTCTTATGTCAAGTGCAACTCTGCCTGCAGCAACGGGTGCACTGAAAGACATCTCATAGACACGTGTGAAGCCAGTCCCTCCGCTTGCTCCAATCTTATACCTCATGCTGCATCAAAGCAGTGCACCAAACACTCCGTGCTGGCTGCTGCATTGCAGGTTGAAAGGGCAGATTTTGCAACAGAGGAGATGCAAAGCGCTCGAGACGAGGCAGCTCGCTTCATTTCAGACTCCATGCTGCAACAGGATGCTGCCATGAAGCAGGCTCAAGAGGCCAGAGAGGCATCACAGCAGGCCCACCACCAGCTCCAAAAGGCTCAGCATGCTCAGCTGGCTGCTGAACAGCAGAGGTGATGAACACCTTTGTTTCAGTCATGTCTCGTCATGTGGCCTGGCATGCCAAGCTCATGCTTGTCCACCTGGCAGCTCATGTTGTTATGCAACATGTCAGGTCACAGGTGATGCAAACGCAAGCCATCACACTGGCTAGACCTTTCTGCAATAACAGAATGCTAGTCTATGTTAACTCAGCACAGGCACACAGTACTTGGCACATGCGCGCCAGGCTGCAGCAAGCTCTGCTCATGTATGTCTGAGGGCAGGAGGTCCACAAGCAGCGCTCTGTTGCAACTGATCATGCTTGTGCACTGCACATTTTACCAAACAAACCAAGTATTCACTTTTATGTTTATGTGTTTATTTATTTAGTGTTTATTTACATGTTAATTTGTTTACTTACTCCTTTACTCATAGATTATTTTGTCTGTTAAATTGTTTTGTTGTCTTGTTTGCTTTGTTTGTTTTTTTGTTGTTTATTTGCTGCTTTGAGCATTCCTGGTGATGCTGAGATGCTGAGACTGAATGGTGGCAGGCAGCAAGCAGAGGCCAGCTTGAGGGATGTCAGGCTGCACATGGACTGGCAGGAGACGCGCATAGCTGACCTTGAGTCCCAAGACATTGCTCAGACAGCTCGCAGATACGACTCTGAGCTGCAGAGCATGAAGCAGCAGCTGCAGCAGGATCGCCAGAGGCTAGAAGCACAGCTGCTGCAGGAGAAAAGAGCCAGGGAGGGAGCTGAGAACCAGCTGCATCACACCATGAGCCTTAGCCAGAGCGGCAAGGGTTTTGGTCCACACTCTGGCAATTTGGGCAGCCCCAGAAAGGGTAGGGAGAATTCCAGCCCTAACAAGCCGCGGGGGTCGGCCAGTCTGCAGGAAAGTGTAGTCTTGAGAGCTCAGCTTCAGCAGGCAAGGGAAGCTGCTGAGAGGGAAGCTGCCCGCTGGAAAGCTGCTCTTGAAGAAGAGCAACATATCAGTGAGAAGCTGCGGCAGCAGCTGAACCAGCTGGAGGAATCTGACCAGCTGGTGGCCACAGCTGCGGCCAACAGTCAGCAGCAGGTCCACCATCTGAGGCAGCAGCTGGAATCTGAAAAGACACGGACAGCTGTGCTGGATGCCAACCTGCAAGCCGCCGCCCACAGCGTGCGTAGCAGCAAGGCATTCAAACGGCGGCAGCGGTCACGCTACACAGTCCAGGACAGCGCAAGAATGGATGATGGTCACGTAGATGACCACAGCTGGCAGCACGCTCTAGGCTTGACAGACAACGACACTGGCAGCAGCGCAGAAGAAGATGACAGGGACAGTCACAAGGACCTGGGGCTACAGCCAGTCATGGTGACGGTGGGACTGCAGACGGATGATGTTGCTCTGACCGCATTGCTGGCTGGAACAGCTGGGAAGGATAGTCTGATGAGTGCTGCTAGGCAGGAGATCCTGCGCCTGAAGGATGTCAACAGCAGGCTGCTGCAACAGCGCTCTCCAGGTGTGTGTGCTCAAGTTAGTTTACCTGTGTTGGTTTAAATACCAGTCCTTGCGCACCCCCCCACTGCCCCCCCCTGATGGAAGTACCTTAAAAAAAATGCCATGCTCTCTGGAGAAGTACATCACTTATGCTGCATGCAAGCCTATAGGACATTGTACTTGCATACACAAGTCCTGTACAGATACTGTTGGTCCATGCACTCTTCATACATGGTGTGAGCCTGGAGTTTTGGGTGCGCAAGAATGTCTCTGGCTGTGACATCTGCTTGATGTGTGCTGTTGGTCAGAATCAAGGTCTGGCTAGGCACACTGCATGCAAATATCAATGTGCATGCAGCAGACGTGATGTGTATATCTCTACAAACACATCAACCCGGCAATCTGCTTGTTTGCTTTGTCTTGTGCTATACAGCTCGTATATTTCTGCACATATAAATGTCATGTGTGCGCCATGCAGGTGTTGACTGTGGACCTGTGGTAGCTGAAAAGGAAGCTGAGGCGGCTGTTGCAGCTGCTAAAGAAGCTGCTCACCATCAGCATGAGCAGGCACTGCAGCGCTGCAATGCTGACTGGACTGCCAGGCTGGGTAGGCAGATTCACCTTTTGTATCTGCACAAATGTCAGCTAGTTGCAGGGCCACCAAATGCGCTGCAGCATCAACCCAGTTGAAGCTGAAGCTTTGCAGACTCTGATTGCAACACTGTCATTCAAAAGGTGCATGTGCTCCATGTCTGCATGACTGCTCCTAAACTTCTCTACCTTTGTAGGGTTTTCATAATTGGCCTGGCTGTGTATATATCTGTCCGTGAGTGTGTGTGTGTCTCCGTCTGTGTCTGTTTGTATGTCAGTTACACAGCGTGAAGCATGGCATGTTGATGCTGCAGATCCGGTGAAGGCCCACCTGCAGGAGGCCAAGGCAGAAGCCCAGAGGGTCAGGGACTGCCAAGCCCAGCTGTCAAGACAACATCAGGTATTGCAGGCTGCCGTACAGCTGCCTCATTACCGAAAAAGAAAGAAATGTGTACGCTTTTCAGCGATCATAACAGGAGCCTCCAGAGGCGGCAGCCCGGAGCTATTACCATTGGCCATAGCCCAAAAGTCTCATCACTGAACTTGTTAAGTGCTGTGCGTGCTTGCAAAGGCCTGTGACAGGCAAAGATCACATCGTGTTTGCTAGCAAGGGTTGTATACTGTCCTTTTGTGGGGCCGGTGTGGTTGCTCCTCAGTATGAAGCAAGCTTCCTTGACAGATAGCACTTGCAGCTGCTGCGCACACCTGGAGCGTATGATGCGTTGCTGCCGAAGCAAACAGCGATATACCAGGCTTGTGCTTGCCACAAATGGCTTGAAATGCACCATTAACATGCATTTGATGTTCTGAATCTGTACCCATTGACCTGACAAAGGCTGTGTTTCTAGACTGAAATCAACAGAAGTGGTGTCCTTTCCCAAACAACAACCGTAGAGGTTGCTGACACTTTCACCACCCAAGGCAATTTTGCCACTCTTGCAGGCTGAGCTTCAGCAAGCAAAGACTGCATCAGAGGACAAGTCTGCAGCCCTGCAAGCTGACATTGCAGACCTTCAGGAACGCCTAGCTGCTGCAGAAGCTGACCTGGCAGCTGCTCAGGCAAGGGTCCAGCAGCTGGAGCAGCAGCTGCAGGCGCAGCAAGCTGAGGCTGCAGCAACTGAGCAGAGGATGACCGCCCAGATGGAGCAGGTCAAAATGGACGTGAGTTGTGGTCCCCTTTTGCTGTACCATGTACAGACTGTGTGACACTTTTCGCTTTTGCAGCTGTCTGCTCATGCCATATGTGAGCGCATTGAATCTTGGGCAGAACAGAGTTCAGAGAATTGCTTCGGCAGAGGCAGTGGCTCGTGTTTGCATTCTCACATCTCTGGAATTGTATGTATTGTCCCCAGAGGCAATCTGCAAGGCGGCTCTCAACATTGCAAGGCTTACAGCTTGATTTGAAGATCTGTGGATCATGTACTGTGGATCTGTGGATCATGTACTGTGGACAGAACAGTTGCAGCTCTGCCTCATCTAGTCCATGCTGACAGCATTGTGGTGATGTCAGATCTTTTATGCGCAACTGAGAGTCTGATGTCATCTGTGTACAGGCTGACACGGATCTGGCCATGGTCATGTTAGAGTCCAGCTCAAACGCCAGTGAAGCTGCATCGCGCCTGGACAGCATCAGGATCGATGCTGAGGCTTCTAAGCTGGCAAGTCTTCCCAAAGCTCACACTCCAATCTCAATCTGCATTCCTCACATGTATGCTGGCTGCATATGAGTACAGGGCGTCATGCCCTACCATCAGCAAGCACAGTCATGCGTTGGGGTATGACATGTTCAGTGTCTTGAGTCATGCATAATCAGTGCAGCTGGTTTCCAGGTCTGTTCACATCCAACAGCCATTGTGTTCCCGTACAGGCTGCTGTAGCAGAGCTGCAACAGCAGCTGTGCACAGAGAGGGAGCACAGACAGCAGCTACAGCAGCAGCTGCTAGGCATGTCAGGCGCACCTCAGCTGCAGTCGCCAGCTTCTGAGGCAGCTTCTGAAGTTGCTTCTCAGGCAGTTGCTGGTTCAAATGCCAGCATGCAGGTTGGGGCTGATAAGGATATGACACTAGCCACCGTGTCTGTACATGCCACAGATGACATCCCCAAAGGTGAGGCCTGCAGTTGCATGGAGTAGTTGCCTGTGCTTTGAACAGCGTCGAACCCACTCACTGGCTTGTCGCCAGCGAACCATGCTGTCATGCCTTCTGCTGTGGCCCCACGTGTGCCTATTCTGCAGGCTTGCCCTGACATCATGCACATATTCATGCTGCACACTTGACTGGCACCTGATCACTCAGCCGTTGCCATGCACTGATTGCTCAGTGGGCAATGCGCCTTGGCCTCAGGTGCCGTGCACATCTGCCTGCACTAATTGTAGCAGCTAAGCTTCTCAACCGGGCGGCAATGCATCAGCTTGTATCATGCACCCGTACTTGCATGGGCTGGAAGCAAGGCCTGCCACTCATGCATCATGTGCACATCCTCAGCAAGTGTGTCAGCAGCCAGAGGTTTATAGTAGTAATAGTAATAGTTCAAGGCTTTCCAGCTCATGATGAGCTAGGTACGTGCAGGGCAAGTCTTGTCTCTCCAGATGTGTATGCTGACACACAGTTCATGTATGCAGGGGCAGAGGCCAGGGAGCAAGCTGCAGAACACGGCTCTGAGGGGACTGCTCCCACTCATGCTGAACCAGCCTCAAGCAGCAGCAGAGCTGTAGACGTGGCTGTCCAGACTGACGCTGATCTCCTGGAGCACCCCTCTTCTTCTGCGCTATGCATGCCTCCTTCTCCCCTCAGGATGCCTGACAGCTCAGCAGCTTCTGCACAGCCGGCAAGGCAGACACCGCAACAACCTGCTAAGCAGGATGCGGCGCAGCAGGATGCAAACAGCTCACCGGAAGCTTCTGTGCTGACTGCTGGTGAGCATGAGAAGGAAGAAGAGGCTCAGGCAGCCCAGCAAGCCATGGACAGGTCGCAAGATGCCGCCTGTGATGCCAAGTCAGATGCTGAGTCAGCATCTGATACTGGCATTGAGCCTACACTGCAGACTGGTGCAGGCCACAGGAGTGCCAACAGCAACAGAAGCAGCAGCAGCGGCAGCAGCAGCAGCAGTGGAAGTGTCAGACACAAGAACGCTGGCAGAGCAGTCAGGAGCAGTACCAAGGCTGCAAATGATAACAAGATTGGCAGCAATCATGGATCTGTTCAGAGAAGAGCTAGCCAGACTGCTGCAGACAGACAGCAGGATGATGCTGAAAGTGTGCAGGCTCAGGACAGAGTGTTGCCCATCGAGGCAGGAGTCCAAGGGCAGCAGCAGAAGGCAAAGGGCAAAGCTGATGGGAGACTGTCAAGGGGCCTGCAGCTGCCTCAAAAGCTGTCCATTGCTAGCTTGGCTAAGCATGCTGGTGTGGACAAGGCTTTCATGCAGGTCGGTGACAGTCAGTTGGTGATGCCATAGCTAGCTGTGCTTGCATTTGATGCAGCACTGACCATTTTTATAGATGGTGACGAACACTCAGCTTGTATAGGTAGTGTCGACCTGCCTGTTCAGCACCCTGCAACATTGTGTGAGCTGCTGGTTACAAGTGTCAGTCAGATGTTGGAGCCAATGTGAGTTGTCACAGACTTTCACTTCTGCATGGTAATGGGTAGGCACAGTGCAGCAGCTTTACCATGCAGATGTGAAAGTCTGTGACAATTCATATTGGCTCCTACATCTGACTGACACATGTTCAGAAGGCTGCCTGGGCTTTATGAGAGACTGGCAACACCCAAGAAAGCCCTGCTGCTGTGTTGCTGGGGACTGCAAGCCTGTCCTACTCAGCTCAGGCCACACCTTTTCACAGCTGCTCAACTTGGGATTGGCCTTTCCAAAACATTTCAGGCCAGACCCTTTCACAGCTGCCCGTCAAGACTTGACTTGGGATTGGCCTTTTCAACACGGTGTAAGCCAGACCTTTTTCGCTTGGTCGAGATCTGACTTAGAGGTTGTGCTTGCAGGACTGGATTGCCTCGGTGAAGGTGCCGTCTGAAGAGGCCACTGCTCTGAGCCGCATGGCAGATGCAGCAGCCGCTGCTGCAGCCTTCACGGCAGAGGGCCTCAGAGATGACCTGCGCAGGCCATCCCAGCAGGCACAGCGCGCGGAGCTTGCAAAGCGTGCACAGCAGGCCAGTGATGCAGTGCTGAGGGGGGGTGATGATCAAGGACTGGTTCAGGAGCCTGACAGGCTTAGTTACAGCAGGTCTGGCATCATAACAAGCATCGTGTTTGCATGCTTGTTCATGTCAGTCTGCAGCTAGTACACCTTCTTTTTGGGTGGATCATTTGTCTAGCATCGACTCGTTCCCAGAGCAAGAACAATCCTTTAGCTGGGCCTCCATCATTCCAAGAGGCTTTGCAAGACAGAAGGCGTCACAACTGCAACGCAAAGGGTGTCGCACCTACAAAATCTGCAGTTGCAAGCCAGTTGAGGTTGATTTGGCATGTAGGTGGTCCGGTATGGATGCCGGTGATGATGACATGTGCCGAACATCCTCAGCTGTGGCCACGCCAGAGTCTTCCTACGCCACCGCCCGGGCTGTTCCAGTCTCAGTGTCCCACCCCTCCGTGTCTTCTGGCCACAGCTCCAGGAAGGGTCACCTGCCGCCAGTCTACACCACCTCTCCTGTCATTCAAGATCACAGGTACTGCTATGCTTCTGACAGACCAGCACATCATTGCATTTGCATGCCACTCAAGATTGTACATATTCATACTAGGGGAAGCCATGTGTGCAATGCATGCACAATATTGCTTGTGTCCCATGGTGATGTCATTGCAGTCAATCTCAGCCAATCCAGTCATGCTGCATGTACAGTCTTGGTTTACACAAGCAAGCATTGCGTGCTGTAGCCCACAACATTGGTGTGCACACTGCATCTTTTCAGCTGTGCAAAGCTGCCCGCAGCACTTTCACATGTCAGCACCATCTGATGTCAAAGTTGGTCGCCTTCATGCAGTACATTGCTGCGTTAGACAGCCTCAATCTTGCTGATGCAACTTTGCAATGTTTTTTGTCGCAGGCTGCATCAGTCCAGTGCTCTTCAGTCCGCCACAAGCCCGTTTGCAACAGCTCTGCCCTTTTCAGCTGCTCTGCCCCTCTCACCTGGCCATGGGTCAGCATCACCCCAAGCTGACACCCCCCGGTTTGCCACTTTGGGTCAGGCAAACCCATGCAAGTCTGTCTACGACAGCT